>Ga0315331_10000277_pt1 | contig 34103 bp, 23 predicted proteins | sample M160m34915metaG_FD_203456 | JGI IMG/M metagenome (GOLD analysis project Ga0315331, IMG submission 203456) | Ammonia-oxidizing marine archaeal communities from Monterey Bay, California, United States - M1 60m 34915 | ecosystem: Environmental > Aquatic > Marine > Intertidal zone | place: USA...
ACCGTATCCCGGATCGTCCGTCAGAACGATCATAATATTGGGACGATCACTGCTGTCAGATGCGGCCGATGCAGTCATCAGAGGCCGGGCGAAGCTCAGCATGACAGCAACGACCACTGCCGATGGGACAATCTTCACAGGCTCTGTCCCTCACACCCTAAGTATCCGCCACGACTCATTCCCATACACCCGCCGACAAGACCGGATGCCGAGCGCCGGACCACAGACTGCGATGCTGTGACTGTTGCCCCCGTGGATTTACGGGGCATAAATCACTACGCTTCGCAGTCTGCTACGGGCTGAAGCAAATTCCCACCATGTAAAGAAGCTCAGACATGCACTGTTTAAGTAACTTGAACATCGATCGCCCCAGCTTCGTGACTCACCTCGAATGTGGGCTGAACGGCGATGAATACGAGTCCGACCAAGTCCATCGTCTGTCAAAGGCCGGGCGACCTCTGCTGGTAAAATACGACCTGGATGCCGTGTCCGAAGCTGTGTCTCGGTCCGATCTGCACGAACGCCCTGCCGACATGTGGCGATACCGGGAGTTCCTGCCTGTGCGACGTACAGAGAACATCGTCAGCCTCGGCGAATGTCAGACGCCTTTGGTTCGTCTGCACAAACTGGAATCTGACGGCGGCGAACTATTGGTCAAAGACGAAGGCCGTCTGCCCACCGGATCCTTCAAGGCCAGGGGGTTGTGCATGGCAGTTTCGATGGCGAAAGAGCTGGGTATATCGCGCATCGCCATGCCCACCAATGGCAATGCCGGCGCTGCGCTGGCAGCGTACGCCACTCGGGCCGGAATTGAAACATTCGTCCTGTGCCCGGAAGACACTCCCGAGATCAATGTTCGCGAAATCGCCGCCCAGGGTGCCAGAGTGTGGCGTGTCAACGGATTGATCAACGACTGCGGACGCATGGTCGGCGAGGGCAGCACGACCATCGACTGGTTTGACTTTTCGACGCTAAAGGAACCCTATCGCATCGAAGGCAAGAAGACGATGGGCCTGGAGCTGGCAGACCAGCTGGGCTGGGAAGCTCCCGACGTTATCTTCTATCCAACGGGAGGTGGCACCGGCCTGATCGGCATGTGGAAAGCGTTCAACGAGCTGCAGGCCATCGGCTGGCTGACCGGGAAACTGCCACGAATGGTCGCAGTACAGGCCACTGGCTGTGCTCCGATCGTCAAGGCCTTTGACGAAGGCAAAAGACATGCCGAACTCTGGCCGGATGCCACTACAGTGGCATCCGGAATTCGAGTCCCCGTAGCCGTCGGCGACTTTCTGATTCTGGATGCCGTCCGTGAAAGTGACGGTTTCGCCACGGCAGTCACCGACGAAGAAATCGTAACTGGCCTGAACGAGGTGGCACAGCAGGAAGGGTTTCTGATGTGTCCGGAAGGAGCGGCGACGTATGCAGCGTGGAAGAAGGAAGTGCGTGCCGGTCGTGTGAGTTCAAAAGACAGGTGCGTCCTGTTTAACTGTGCGACAGGACTCAAATACCCGCTGCCGGAAGCCAACGAAACACTCGATTGCCAAAAACCGTTCGCTGAGCAGTGGAGCTGACCAATAGAAGGAGGCGACTCCTCGTCAGAGCCGCCTCTCGCAATTGAATGCCGGCAATCTGCAGTGCTACCGTGTCAGGAAACTCCCGCCCGCATCCAACGCTGTCTGATAATGTTCTCGATCTGTCAGCTTCAGCTGCAGTGACTGACGGCGTCCCCCACGAAAGACTTCAATCTGTACGGGCTGGCCAATATCCGCCAGACTGACAAGATTGATCAGATGATTCTCGTCAATGACAGATACACCGTTGAAGTTGACGATAACATCATCCGGTCGCACGCCTGCAATTTCGGCCGGGGTTCGTTGTCGAGTTCGATAGACCTTGGTGACTCGGGCTCCGAATGCCCGCTTCATGCCCAGCCTTTGAGCCGTCGGAGCGTCAAAATTGTCATCCAGTTCCACGCCCAGATAAGCACGACGAACACGTCCGTATTTGATCAGTTGTTCAAATACAGTGCGGGCCAGATTACTGGGAATACTGAAGCCGATACCTTCGTTTCCACCACTGTTGGAAGCGATCGCCGTATTGATGCCCACAACGTTGCCCTGCACATCAATCAGCGGTCCGCCACTGTTTCCCGGATTGATCGCTGCGTCGGTTTGTATGAAGTCCTGATTGGTGACAGATCGATCGTCTGTCAGTGTCAGGTCGCGGCGTCCCTTGGCGCTGACAATGCCCATCGTGATCGACTGACTCAGACCAAACGGACTGCCCACGGCCAGCACATAATTGCCGATGCCAACGTCGTCGCTGTCGCCCCAGGTCCCGGTAACAGCACCAAAGTCCTGAATCTGAAGCACGGCGATGTCCGTTTCGCCATCGCGGTAAGCTCGAATCGGATGAAACTCCCGGCCGTCCTGCGTTCTGAGATCAATTTCGGAAAGCTGAGCGGTGCCGATGACGTGGTTGTTAGTAACGACAAACAGGCCCTTGACCTTATTGCTGCGCATCAAAACTCCGGAGCCGGTTTCTTCAACCCGTGTCCCGCTTGATTTTCGCATAGTGGCCTGAATGTGCACGGCCGCCGGCATGATCTCACCAGAGAGTCTGGCAATGTGCTGACCACTTTGAATCAAAGGTTCCGCACTGCCATAGGGTTGCCTGTTATTATAGTTAACAGCGTTTGCCTGGTGTGTCAGTTGCAGTGACTGCAAATGGCCACCCGCTGCAAGGCCGATTGACAGCATGGCCGAGGCGATCAGAATTGTGTGTGTGTGTCGCGCCATCAACGTACTCTCCGTGGGAAAGTGAACATCCTGAGGCGCGGCTCCGTCCGCAAGTTGTCGGTATGACAGGTAACAGTGGCCGAAGACATTCGGCTTGAGACAGGTTCTCGTTCCATTCGAGAATACAGAGTGGAATGCTGATTGACGGCAATAACCGCCGCACGGCCCCAGCAGATCCTATCGAACAACAAGCGTCCGCCTGGCAAGTTCATTCCAGCAAAATGTGCCGCCCCGAGACCGTCCACCGGTCGTCAACCGTTACACGTGTTCCAGTCCGCACTGCTGGTGGCCGGCAGCACTGGCCGGGAAAATTCCTGATGAACGTAATAACAGCAGTCAGATACCGACTCCGCAGTCCGGATCATTCCGGAACAGGCAGTTGCGGCAAATTGTCCGGAAGCTGCGGAGGAGCTACTTCCGAACCTGGCTGGGCTGACTCCTGTGCCTGCGGTATGGCAGGCACTGAGACCCCGAGTCGGTCGGCGGCCTTTTCCGCTGAGTCCGCATCGGGCACCTCGGGAATATCAGCCGTCAACGGACTAACCTGAGGCTGTCGGCTTCCCGACCCACTCGCATCCGCCGGTTGGTCTGAAACATCCGGGTTGTCGGCGTTGCCGACTGCCGTCGTGGCCGGCGGCGCAAATGCGGGCAGATTCCAGACGTCCTTGTAGGGGTGCGTGTCCTTAAACGTCTGCAGCATCTCAGCGTACAGCGTGTCCGCCAGACCATGCTGCGATGACACCACCAGCATTTCCCGGGCGACACCGGTGTTTCCCAGCAGCTGTTGAAATGCTGCCGTCAGCAACAACCGATCAGTGGAATTTGGACGTTCCTGAAGCCACTTCCAGAGAAAGTGATTCTGCACAGCGGCGACCGTGTGAATGCCGTCCCCATACAGCAGCCCGCCGGAAATCCATGACATTGTCGCATCGTCACCCGGATGCAGAGCGGTTTTCAAACTAACGACTGCGTCTGAGAAACGTTGCTGAGCCAGTTGCGCCCACGCTAATCGAAGCCAGGCCGCACGGCGGGAAGGTGCCGTTTCGGTGGCCGCGCTGTAGAATTTTTCAGCAGATGCGTATTCCTGTTGACGAAAACTCATGTCCCCCGAGATCTGACTTCTCAGGCTTTGAATAATCGAAACGGCTTCAGCGCCGACGTGTTGCTCAGAAACGCCACCGACTGCGAATTCATCCACGACAGGACGTTGGTCCACAGTCCTGACCGGTGCCACGCTCATTCCGTATTCAGAATCTGTGGGGCCGGCAGGGTAGGGTGCCGGTAAGGAGGGAAGACGAGTGTGCGGTGCAGATCCGGGACTCACCATGTTCGGGGGGCAGCCGTACGGCGAGACGACGACCGGGGGAACGACGCCGCTGTGCTCCGACGCTACGCCTGGCGGATACTGAATCGGCAGCCCACTTTCGATGCCCGCCTGACCGTGAACGTACGGACTGTGAGAAGAGTTCCCCACAGGCGGCGTTGCCTGATGGATTCCGGAATAGTTGCTGTCGTAATGATGACGACCGTCGCTGTACACCGATGGAACACGATAACTGTACACTGGAGGTACTGAGTAGTGCGTTCTTCGCGGCGCTGAGGAATACGTCCGAACCGTCATGCCTGATGGAGCGTCTACCTGTGGAACGCTGTATTGGGCGCCGGAATATCCCTGAACGCCACCCCGCCGCAGATAAGCTGACGGCAACGGCCCGGGTACAACCACGTTAACACCCGACCGGTGACCGTGACCACCAGCACCAACTGCTATTCCCTGAGCAGGGATCTGTCCCGGCAATCCAGTTGTCGCACGTCCTGGATACCGTACAACCTGACCACAGACAGAGGTGCAAAGATCTGAAGCCGCTACGAGGCAGCACACGATGATAACTCGAAACAACGGCTGAAACATCAGACAAAATCCTCACCCACGAGCAGCACACGTGACGCTGATGATATTATTGCCGATCCATCTCGGCCGGCCATCAGAAAGCTCGATGCGAGTCAGCGAACTCCAATTCAGTGGCAGTTTTAACGATCGAATTCCCTCCGACCGCGCCGTTCACGCAGTCTGGCGCTGTTGATCCGATGATGCGTGCCCCAAACAAACGTTATTGTGGTATCGTGGAGACATTTCTGTCAGCTCCCGCCATGCTCAACCATGCCTGATGTCTCAGTGATCCTGCCTGTCTTCAACGCGACCACGACGATTGCCCGGGCAGTCGATTCGATTCTGCAGCAGGTGTCCGTCGACCTGGAACTGATTGTTGTCGACGATGGTTCAACGGACGACACCGTGTGTGCCGTAAGAAATGTGTGCGACGACCGTTTGAAGATCGTCCGCCGCGATCACGCGGGAGTGGCCACTGCCAGCAATGCAGGACTCAAGACTGCTCAGGCTGAAGTCATAGCGAGGATGGATGCTGACGATTTCGCTTACCCACAAAAACTACAGAAGCAACTCGAAGCCCTGCAGCGCCAATCGCTGGATGTCATTGGGTGTGGCGTAAGAATCCTGAATGCAAATAACACTGTCCCGGAGGGACTGCAGCGCTACGAACGCTGGATCAATGAAGAAACGGCAACTCCGGAGCAGATACTCGCTCTTCGATTTGTAGAATTCCCGCTGGTCAATCCTACCATCCTGGCAAAGCGTGAGTACTTCGAACTTGAATTCACCGACAACGAACTTCCGGAAGACTATGATCTGATGCTGACAGCCGCGGCACGTGGTTTGAGATTTGGAAAGCTGAATGAAGTTCTGTTCGACTGGAGAGACGGGCCGTCACGACTGACTCGCACAGATGACCGCTACAGCCGCGACGCATTCATGAAGTGCCGCCGCAAACACCTGCTGCACGGTCCGCTGAAGAATGTAAGCCGCGTGGACCTGTGGGGGGCAGGTCAGACCGGTAAACCCTGGCTGCGCTGGCTGCGGCGACAGAACATCGAGGTGCGTCGCGCGTACGACGTACATCCGCGAAAAATCGGCCGGAGAATTCACAACGTACCGATTGTGGATGTTGAACAGATGCTGCCTGCTGACGGCACCCCGCTGCTGGTCGCCGTGGGCACTGACGGAGCCAGGGCTCTCATTCATGAACATGTCATAAAGTTCGGTTACTTTGCAGGGAACGACACGTGGTTCGTAGCCTAGAGCAGTTGTTAAAACAATGTGATCGCGGAGCTTGTGGGGACGCCACTCTCGTAAGGAGACCACAGTTCATAGCAGCCACAAGTCGCCATATACTGACGTGATCGCCAGCGGTTCACTATTTAAAGAATGCGGGAATCTGTGCGGACTCTTCGCCACTGATCATCTTCTCCACAAACTTTGAGACTCTGTCGACAGTACGTCCGATCAATTCGGCACCGGTTTCCGCTGTCGCTGCTGCCGGTTCGGGATCCGGCTGGTCAGCCACCGCCTGGGTACGAACATTCTCCGGAAATGCCGACATAGCAAATGCCGTTTCGAATTCCTGAGCGTGACCGGGAATCCGTTTGGTTTCCAGCAGTTCGGCGTCCTCCGCTGCAAGCACATCCCAATATGGAAGAAAGTGGAGATTGACCTGAAATCGTCGCAGCATCTGATCCCAGACACCGTTACACGGAACAATGTTTCCGCCGTGTCCGTTCAACACCAGCACGTTGGTGAAGCCCGCCCGCACAACGCTGTCGATCAGATCACCCACAACGGCCAGAAACGTTGCTGGTGACAGCGTCAGGGTTCCCGGATGCTTCATGTGGTGTTCACTGATTCCCGCCATCACTCCCTGAGCTACCAGCACGGACGGTGACAGTGTTCTGGCAACTTCGACGGCGATGTGATTCGCGCTGCGCCAGTCGTGTTCCATGGCAAGGTGTTCAAGATGCTGTTCGATGGCCGCGACGGGAATGATGCATGCCTTCAATTCGCCGCTGTTCATTCGTGTTCGAAACTCGCGTCGAGTATGCTTGTGCAGCAGCAGCAGGTCGTCTTGTGCCATGGTTTCATCCTGTTTGTGAGTGAGGAACGGAATGATTGCGAATCGACGTGAATTTCTAAAGCGAACCGCCGGTTTTTTTTCTATAGCGGCCCTTGCGGCAAACAGTCGTCGTCGCCTGTTTGCCCATGGTGCAGCGGCCAGCGAGAATCACTTCGAGGTTGTGAGTGTTGACAAAACGACCGTCAAACTGGAGTTTCGCCCTACGCCGCGACGAAACATGGACCGCGAAATACCGCACTGGCGTTATATCGAATTGTGCCAGGTCAGACTCAAATCCGGTCACGTCGGCACCGGCGAAACGATGCTGTACTACACCTGGGGTGTACCGTCTGAGCAGGACGTCAAACGCGTTATTGGCAAAAGTGCTATTGAATTGATGTGGGATGACACTTTGGGTGCCGGATTGCAGATGGCGATGTTTGACGCTGTCGGCAGAACGGCACAGGTTCCCGTTCATGCGCTGCTGGGCCGTCAGGTTCACAGTACGACACCACTGAGTTGGTGGAACATCGATACTTCAGCAGCCGATATGGCGTCCGAATGCAAGGAAGCACTGCGGCTGGGATACATGTCCTATAAGACAAAAGGTCGTCCGTGGTTTGATATCTTTCATCAGCTTGAAACCGCAACGGTCGACCTGCCGAACGACTTCAAAATCGACATGGATTTCAACGACACACTGTTGACGGCAGAGCAGGGGCTGCCGATCATCCGAAAGATCGCAAAGTATCCACAGGTCGACATCTATGAAACGCCGATTCCTCAGAGCGACGTTGAGGGCAACCGTCGCATCTGTGATGCCACGCAAGTGCAAATCGCCATGCACTACGGCAGGCCTTCACCCCGCAGAGTGGTGGAGTCGGGATGCTGTGACGGTTTTGTAGCGGGACATGGTGCCTCAGAACTGACAGCCGCGGGCAACTTCTGCGAAGAAGTAAAAATGCCGTTCTGGCTGCAACTGGTGGGGGCTGGCATGACGGCTGCATTTTCGCTGCATTTCGGTGGAGTTCTGAAACAAGCTCGGTGGCCGGCCGTCAATTGCCACCAGTTGTTTGAAAATGACCTGCTGCAGGTTCCCGTTACGCTGTCCAACGGACATGCCGTCGTGCCCGACGCACCCGGCATCGGATACGAAGTGGACTGGGATGCTGTGGAGCAGCTGAAAGTCGCCAGACCAGACGCACGTCCCGAACCGCAACGACTAATCGAAACGACGTGGAGCAGTGGTCGGCGCATGTATACGGCCAACAATGGCAAAGTGAACTTCATGCTGACAGCGGCCAACCAGGGAAAGTATCCGTACTACGAAGCCGGAGCCGACACACGTTTATTACCCGATGACGGCACCGATCGCTGGAAACAGTTGTATGCGCGTGCTCGACGGGAAGGACCGATCGAAGCGTGACAAACTCTGCTGTCGGCTGCACAGGCTGCCCCGGACTACACCAGGCATTCGTGCAGCACTCGACCGTCTGAGATCGGTGCCGGCCTGGCCACCCGGTCGTATATCGTCGTATCGGGAGGAATACCCAGCGACTGCCACATCGTGGCCAGGACGTCTGAAGGACTCACTGGTGAAGACAAAACTTCCGCCCCCCTGGAATCACTCTGCCCCAGTACCATCCCACCACGAATGCCGCCTCCGGCAAGAACCGTCGAGTAAACGTTCGGCCAATGGTCCCTTCCCGCCCCTTTGTTGATCTTCGGAGTGCGACCAAATTCACCGGCATTGATAACCATCGTGGTGTCCAGCAGGCCACGATCTTTCAGATCCGCGACCAGAATTGCAAAGCCACGATCGATTTCCGGAACGATTTGTTTGTACCGGCCCTCCAGTCCACCGTGAGTATCCCATTTCTGATTAAACTCGTTGAATCCGATAAACTGAACCCCGGCTTCCACCAGTCGACGCGCCAGCAACAGCGACTGACCGACTCGATTACGTCCGTATCGGTCACGCACAGCATCCGGTTCTTCAGACAGGTTCAGTGCTTTGCGAATTTTTCCGCTGGCGACCAGATCTAAAGCCACCTGCTGCAGATGGTCATGTCGCTGACTGACTTCGCGTTCAAGAAACGCGGCTGCCGAATCCAGTTGCCGCGAAAGGTCGATGCGCATAGTCATGCGACTGCCGCTGACTCCGTCCGGCGGTGACAGCGACAGGGGACGGTAATCCTTCTTCGACGGGTCCCCCTCCAGCAGAAATGGATCGCGAACGCTCCCCAGAAAACCAGCAAACTGCCCGGGCATCCGATTTGATGGTCCGGGAATGCTGAGCCAGTTCGGCAACGAAACACATCGTGGCACGTGATCGGTGGAACTTAGCGGTCGCAGCTGATTCAGAATGGCTCCCGGACCCGGAAAGTCATCACCATGGGCTTCGCGATCACGGTCCTGCTGCCTGGTGGACCCCGTAAGCGTGATGTATGTGCCGGCGATGTGATTGGTAAACTTGTGCGTCATGGACCGGATGACACATAACTCGTCGGCCACACCGGCGGACTGAGACATCAGTTCACCAAATTCCATGCCCGGTACGGTGCTGGAGATGCGTTTAAACGGTCCTCGTATTTCCGAGACGGCCTGTGGCTTCGGATCCCACAGGTCAATCTGACTGAGTCCCCCCTGCAGCATCATAAAAATACAGCTGCCACGGTCCGGCGCGATTCGCACGCCGGCTACCGGCGACGTGGCCGCACCCAGAATGCTGACTGCGCCAATTCGCAGAACCTCGCGACGTCGCAGAACTTCAGATATTGGCTGTGGAGGCAGTGGCATGGCGGCAGTGAAGTGAACCTTGACCAGAATCCCGGGTGACGCAGTCTAACAGATGACCGCACTCGACGTGAACCAATCTGCAACCATCTGCTAACAATCTACACCGACAGCCATTGGTACCGCACCGTCACTATGCCCCGTGTATGTCAAAACCGCCTGAGTGCAGAAGTGCAGTCACCGGAGTGCCACGTCCCGCCTGAAAACACTCGTAGTTCTTTTCTGCAACAACAGATGCTGCCTCAATGACCTGCACAATGTCGCGTTGACTGGCAGCCGTCGGATAGGTATCTGCAAGGACATCCATCGATTCCCCCAGAATCCGACGACGAATAATTGCCAGCAGACCGGCGGCGATGGACGCCTTGCCGTAACCGAAAATCTCGGTGTGGCCACCGTGATGCCGGATGCGACCTCCAAACGACGGATTACGTGTCCGCGACCCATCACCAATGATCGCCTCGCGATAACCTCGTTCCTGCTGATCCACCATGCCGCGACCATAGATACCGTACAGTTCGATTTCCTGATTCACAGCCCCTTCAAATTCTTCCGGATTGATCCAGTTGTTGTTGTAGTCTCCTCGCATTCCGTTGTCATACGTCACAGCAACGTCCATGCTGTCCCACGTATTGATCGGCCCCTGACGCTTAAATGACGCAGTGTCTACGCCACGACGACGAGCAATTTCCTTTTGATGTTCGTCCCAGTGCAGCAGAAGAGTCTTCTGGCCCGTTGCAAATACGGAGACGGGCTTCACGTTCATGTAGTGATGCACGACGTCCAGCCAGTGGCACCCCACGTATGCAAATGGGTTACTTTCCTCTGCCCACGCAAAGATCTCTGTGCTGACTTCCAGAGGCTCCTCAAGGACGGCTCGAACTCGGTTAATCAAGCCGTATTGCTCTGGCGCTTTCACCATCATTTCCCGCACAAACGGATCATACCTTTTGTGCATATCAACAGCCACGATTCGCTGCAACCGGGCCGCCGCATCTACAATCTCATCTGCATCGCGAGTGCTCAGACACAGCGGTTTCTCCGTTACCACGTCAACGCCCGCAGTCAAGGCGGCCAGAATCGGTTCGGCGTGTACGTGGTCGGGCGTCGCCACAAATAATACGTCCGGCTGATGCCGTGTCAGAATGTCCTGCCAGACAGCCTCACCATAGCAGGCTTCGATGCGTTGCTCGGGAAACTCCTGTGAAAACCAATCCACAATACGGCCGGCCGTGCCACTCTTTTCACTGCGAGTACCAACAGCACACACCTCGATTTCCACCCCGGACACCACGGGTGCCAGATGGCTCATGCCGATGCTTGTGAGGGAACCGGAAATACCACCTCGCATGAAGTCTTTAAAACTTTGACCAATAATTTCGTCGAAGAACATGCCGCCGCCGATGATGGCGACTTTCAGCGAACGTGAAGAGGAGTTCATGGAGTGAAGAGTTCTATGGAAGGCTGGAAGGCACAACAGATGTGGAGGGCGGATCGCGCGACTCTCAGCCAGGAGCGTACACGAACCGTACCATTTCAACCACCTTCCGGACAATAAGGCGGACCCGCCGAATGATATATATTCGCAGGCCAATCAGGACATTCACCGCGCGAACGATAGACGGCCCCCGAAGCCAACCATGGAGATCCTGCTAAGCCGAGTTGTGACAATGCACTCAGCAGCGAACGTTTACTCAGCTGCCGGCCTGCCAATACGTCGAATTGCAGACGACAAACGGTGGAGCGTCGAAGGCGCATTCTGATCTGCGTCGCCGCCCGCCACGGGGAAAGCCGGTGTGCTCCAGATCGCCGCCGCTTCAGTTGTATCGTTCGCGGCCGCCAACTGACTCCGATTCGAACGTCGGGCGGCGTACGGGGCGATCAGGCTTCGTTGGGGAATCTGCTGTGTTCGTTTCACCGCAGCGACTGACTCTTTATGAACATGCGTAACGGTGCCGTGAACCAGGCCACATTGTATGCAGCGAACGCCGCCGATCGGTGTTTCCGCCAAGTGCCTCCGAGGCATATTCCGGCTCGCGTCACCGCCAGCCCCGGGGAAAGCCGGTGTGCTCCAGATCGCTGCCGCTTCCGTCGTATCGTTCGCAGCCTCCACCTGACTCCGATTCGAACGTCGGCCGGCGTGAGGGGCGATCAGACTTCGTTGCGGACTCTCCTGTGCTGGTTTCACCTCGGCGACTGACTCTTTATGAACAGGCGTAACGGCGCCGTGAACCAGGCCACATTGTATGCAGCGAACGCCACCGATCGGTGCTTCTTGCAGGTGCCTCCGAGTCACATTCTGCCTCATGTCACCCTCAGCTCCGGGGAAAGCCGGTGTGCTCCAGATCGCAGCCGCTTCCGTCGTATCGTTCGCAGCCTCCACCTGACTCCGATTCGAACGTCGGCCGGCGTGCGGGGCGTTCAGGCTTCGTTGCGGACTCTCCTGTACTGGTTTCACCTCAGAGACTGACTTGTTATCTGAATGCGTGGCGGCGCCGTGAACCAGTCCACATTCCCTGCAGCGAACTCCACCGTTCGGGGCTTCGCACGACTGCGGCCGGGTCTCATTCTGCCTCGTGTTACCGCCAGCCCCCAGGAACGCCAGGGTGCTCCAGATCCCGGATGTCTCAGTCGTATCATTCGAGGCATTGGTCTGACTCCGATTCGAACGTCGGGCGGCATGAGGGGCGATCAGTCTTCGTTTCGAACTCTGCTGTGCCGCGTCCCCGTCACCGAAAGCGTCTTTGTCAGGATCCGGGTCGGCGCCGTGTATCCTGCCACATTTCTTGCAGGGGACTCCGTCAGCCGAGCTTTCTGGTATGGATTCCACCTGATCGAGAGGGAAACGGTACACGTGCTCGTACGCGACGCGCTTGATCGTATTTCGTTCTCGGAAATTGCCGTTGCCCGCCACCGATTGACTGCTTGACTGTTTCGGCTGATGAACCGCCTGAACTGTTTCTCCGGGAACTCGAGCCACCCGTTCCTGCGTGTGTGCAGTCCTCTGAATCTGACCAGTTCGCTTTGCTCCAACTGATGAAGAACTACGCGTTTCCGCCAGCCACGCAAGATCTTCTCTGAGTCGCCACGGACTGTCTTCCATTAGTCCGTAGGTCGTATCCAGCGCGTCTGCCCGATTCGCAAGTTTCGTCGCCTGTTGCACGTTTCCGGCGGCGATCGCCGCGCGAGCCTGAACAAGAAACTGTAATGCCTGTTGGTGGTCACTGACTGACTCCCGTGCGTCACCAGACGCACGGCCAACAACAGTGGTTGCCACAACTGGAGGAAACGGCGTCAGACCATCCACCGGCTCGTTGTCCGTTGAAAACTGATCCGGATGACTGGCCACGGAACGTCTCGAATTCCCCAGACTTATGGCCTGCATTGCTCGCGTATTCAGATTTACCGCGTCACCACCTTTCGCGTTCTCAGCTTCCTCCATCAAACGTCGTGTCTTGTGCGCCAGAAGCAGTTCCGTTGGCGTCTCGGTGTGTATTGGCGGCGCAACGTTGTTGTCTGTCTGTGGAAGAATCTGCTGCTGATGATGCGGAACGTCCCCCCCGTCGTTTGGCTCCACGGTGACCTGTGCAGAGGCAGACATATCCTCGGATTGAACGAACGTCAGCACGGGAATCTCACGTGTGAAAGGATCCCGCTCGACTTGCATCACAGAACTTTGTACCGGATCTGCCCGCCCCACAGCGAAAGGTTCTCCGCGCACAGATGCTGCCGAAGTGTTAAAACTCGAAAACTCCGGAGCAGCACGCGGCAAATGCACCTGTGCCGACCTGCCCACAGACGGAACGTCCGCCGAACTGCTGACAGCACGGATGACCGATGACGCGAACGCCGGAAATTCAGACACAGGGTGTACAGTTTCGACAGCCGGTTTTGCAGTCTCGACTGCGGGTTCTAAAGTTTCGACGCCCGGTTCTAAAGTTTCGACAGCCGGTTCTAAAGTTTCGACGCCCGGTTCTAAAGTTTCGACAGCCGGTTCTAAAGTTTCGACGCCCGGTTCTAAAGTTTCGACAGCCGGTTTTGCAGTTTCGACAGCCGGTTCTAAAGTTTCGACAGCCGCGGGAATGGCGGGCAGGTGAACGACGGCGGCGTCCGATTCATACGATCGTCGTGCACGCTCTATCTGAGACTCCAGTTGCCTCTGCACAGAGCGGATCTCCTCAAACGCGATCTCAGTGCGTCGACCCTCATTAGAAATCTCGTGAACAGCCCTCTGCGTTTGGTTCTGAAAACGCTCAAATGAGTCGGCAATGTCTTGTAGACGTGTATTCAACTGTTCCAGTTGCTGCTCATGGGCGTTGCTGACTGCCGGCTTCACATTCCGTCGTTCGTTTCTCTGGACTTTCCGAGTCTTCGCCGCAGCCTCCTCCATTTCTTGCCGGACCGAATTTCTTGCGTCCAGCAGTGCCTCAAACCGCTGCGTCATGGTTGCCAGCTGATCTGCAAAAACTCCTCCGTCAACGTTTACTGTCACGGGATGGATGGTGATCGGCGCATACACCGAACCTGCCGTGCCGGGATCATCGGAGAGCGATCTGTAAGTCGGTGTAGACTTCGAGAATGACCGATAACCTTCCCGCAGCGGCAGACTGGAATAGGCACGTGACGGCGGATTCCCGGTCTTGGAATTCCCAGAGTAGAGACTTTCAGCTGTCCTGCCGTGCTTCGGACCCTGCTGTGCGTCGCGGCCCCGACCATCAGATGTCAGTGAGCTTGGAGAAACAAAGGAAGCGGACGACGTTCGCAGAGTGGAATCGGTCTTGATGTCATATGCGGGCGAGGGCTTACCGGTGGCCTTTCGATTGAAATTCAGGTCACCATATCTTTCAGCCAGCACTTTTCGGGGCGCCTGCGTCTCTGTGGCCGGAGGCAAGGGGGTTATCGACTGGTCGGCCGGATAGAACTCCGCATAGGTTTCGTGCGGCTGTGCCACTTCTGACGTACCGGACGTTCGTTGAGCTAGCGACTTCCCTTGCTTGTTTCCACCCAGCAGCGGCGCTGCGATGGCCACTGCCAGCCCGCCACACATCACCGTGGACGCAAGCAGCACCAATCCACCCGTCTGGAAATCTGAAGATCTGTTCATAGGGACAACCAGCAGAGCCAACGCAATAACCCAAAACGCCCGTACTCCGGGCGTAATTAGGGCCTATTGGATTCATCGGTTGTACTAAGAGTCCACCTATACATATTATTCGTAAGAACCCGAAATCTCATCGCAGCCTGCGCAATCCCTGAAGCCCGTGTCGGATCGCATACGCGAGCGGGGTCGAAATGTTGGCTTGGCGCATGAAAAAGCAGCGCGATAAGGTCCCCTCAAAGCTCCCAGCTTTCCTTAACACGCTGCTAATTCGAATTTTTTCAGGCAGGTCACGGTGGATCCAGTGGCCGGCTCAGTCAGACTGAACTCACGTTCTGTTGACAGAAGAAACATAGCTTCAGTATGCGGGTCGTCAAATTTGCATTTCGGAAAACGTAGCGTCTAACGAAAGTTTACGGGTTGTACGGAATACGTCGGCTGGCGACTTTGAAATCAGCCCGTTGGGGAGTGGGCCGCTGATGACCGTCAATGCAGGCGTTATTGCCTCTGGCAGGTGTGAATTCACGGTGAGTGGCTTGCGAAAGGCAGAGGCCCACCTAAGAATTCTCTACCTTTCCCTTTTCCGCTGCTGTTACAGCACTCGAAGCCCCGACGATTCGATCAGATCGAATCCCTGTTTCTGTTTATGACTACAACACTCATCTCTCACCCAGCAGACTTCGTAGAACTCTGCCAGCACATACGGGACTCGGGCCTCGTCGCTTTTGACACGGAATTCGTCTCAGAAAGTACTTATCGACCAGAGCTGGGCCTGCTGCAGTTTGCCACAGCCGATCGCACTGTGGCTGTGGATCCACTTTCTGTCGGCAACATGTCGGCGTGGTGGGAGATCATGGCCGATGACCAAACTACTGTGGTAGTCCATGGTGGCCAGGCGGAAATTCGCTTCTGCCTTTACCAGATTGGCCAAGTCCCTCACCGGCTGTACGACATTCAGATTGCAGAAGGATTTCGCGGCCGCAGTTACCCGCTTTCCTACTCGGCAATCGTTCAGCGCGTGATAGGCGAGAAAGTGGACGGCAGTCAAACTCGCACAGACTGGTTGCGTCGTCCGCTGTCCGCAGAACAGTTGAAATACGCTCTGGAAGACGTTGACCATGTCCTGGAGATTTGGCGACGACAACGTACGTGGCTGAAGCAACACAATCGCCTGGACTGGGCTGAAGCCGAAATGCAGCGAATGGTTGATGACCTCCTGGCTGATGACTCAACGCCACCGTGGCGACGGATTTCAGGGACTCACAAGTTGTCCCGGCGGGATCTGGCAGTCGTACAGAATCTGGCACACTGGAGAGAAGAAGAGGCAGCGTCTCGCAATCGTCCTGCGCGCAGGATTCTTCGGGACGATCTTTTGATTGACCTTGCACGCAGAAAGCCGACGACTCGCCAGAAAGCACTGGCGACGCGAGACATGAACCGGCCGGAGTACAAGCGGCGTCTGGATGACATCGTGGAAGTCATCGGACAAGCGTTGCAGATCTCGGACAGTGATCTTCCGGAAAAGCCCCGCAACCGGCGTCAGGAAGCGTCATCGGACGAGCAGGTGATTTCCAAGCTACTGGCGCTGGCATTATCAAACCGCTGTGCAGAGCTGGATATCTCACAGACGCTGGTAGCCAACAACAAGGACCTGACCGAGTTGGTACGTCATCATCGACTGGAGCCCGCAAAGAACGGTCAGCCAAAACTCCTGAAAGGTTGGCGGGCCGAAGTATGCGGTCAGTTGTTGCTGGATGTAATGGAAGGCAAAGTTAGCTTCAGAGTTGCTCCCTTCGGTTCCGCCACGCCCCTGATCTTCGAAACGCGCGCGTCAGCCAGCGGCGACAAATAGAGGTGTCCGCTTATTCCCGTGCCCGTTCTGGCTTGGTGAACTAACTGACCGTTCAGACCGGGACACATCCCTCGCTGCCAAAACTCAGCAGCAACTTCGTAAACCGTCGTTTCGTCGGGAGTCTGTATCACAATCGGTGGCGGAATCACCATCACGGACCCATGCAGTAGAACTTTGCATGCTTCAACACAGCCCGTTCCGTCTCAGCGTTTAACAAGGACGCCGTTCGCTTGCACCGGTAAACTTCAAATCCCGCCGGCTGACAGCGGCACAAAGACGGGGGGACGAGGTGGCGGATCACCGGAATCAGGATCCAGATGCTCTGCCGCCGTCGGGGGCGTATCGCGAACAAGGACTGTTTCGACAAAAAATTGTAACAGAGCCCGAACGCGTTCATCTTCGATACCGGCTACGATGGACTCTGCGCGTTCCTGCGACCGTTCAACCAGCGTCTCCGCTTTTTCGAAGACGTCGCAACTTTCGAAAATTGACCGCAGCCGGTCGATTCGCACATCCTCCGGCAGCTCGTCATACTCACCGGAAAGCACAACCTGCAGTCCCTGACGCTGTTCACAATCGGCGTCCTTGAGTGCCAGTGCCAGCAACACGGTCGGTCGCAGAGCCAGGGCGTCCTGACCACTTTTAAGCTTGTTGTCCCGGTCTCCCTGCCAGTCCTTCAGATCATTAAGGACCTGGAAAGCCACACCGACGTGCCGACAAAATGATCCCACAAGATCACTGTCTGCCAAATCGTGCTTTGCCAGACGCAGGCCGGCGTACAACGCCGCATGAAATGCAGGTGATGTTTTCAATGAGTAAATCTGGAGAGCATCCAGAGGCGTGATGTTCCAGTCGGGGGACTGCTGCCACGACATCTCCGCACCCTGCCCGTCACAGAGACGGATATGGGCCGTCGACATGCTGTCGGCAATGTCGAGCGCGATTTCCGGATCCAGATCGCGGGAGCCGTGAATCAGTCGATACCCAAGTCCAATCAGGTGGTCGCCGATATTGATCGCCTGGCCGATTCCATGGCGACGATGCAACGTGTCTTCTCCGTAGCGAAACTGGTCGTCGTCCTGAATGTCGTCATGAACCAACGACGCTTTATGAAAAGCCTCAATTGCCATCGCGACCCGAGCCACCGAATCAGGAATATCCGGAGTTGGGTCGCCGGCTGTCAGCATGTCCGCGCCGGACGCGGCATGCCATGCCGCCAGAGTGATGAACGGTCGAAAGCGTTTGCCGCCATTGGCCAGCCAGTCGTACGCGACTGATTCGGTGAACGCGACGGGGCCTTTCCGTTTCGCACCGTCCTTTGTGCGGATGCGAGGCAGCAGACGTTCAAAGTCGCTCTCAAACGTTCGAGTCGACGCGCGCATCAGCGGCACGTAGCTGGCAGTTGGTTTCTCCGGCAGAGGTTCGTATTGGTCCAGAACATCCCACACCCATGATTCGTCCAGTGTGGTATTCATGCAGTCGCCCGAATGCAGCGGCACGGCATATGACGGGACGCCCGCAATCAGAATCTTGTCGATCGCTTTTTCAAGCACGTTCAGACAGGCAACGCCAAGAATTCCGTCAATGTGTCCGGAAACGATAATTTTCAGAACGACAGGGGAACCTTCCGCCACCAGAACCTTGTAGCCAAGTTGTTCAGCACGGACCTTGTAATCAGCAATAGAACACGCACCGCAACGTTCGCAGTCCAGGCCAAATTCTGAATACTCAGCCGGACAGCCTTCAGCGTGTTTCAGACAGTGAGGCAACAGCAACATACGACGCTCAAATGGAATCGCCAGAAACTGCTGTTTCCAGAAGAAGTTGCCAATCATCACCATCGAGAAACCAAGGAACTTCTCGGGCAGTTCCAGTTGGTTCAGCAGTGTGCGGCTGTGAGCTTCCAGTTCGTTTTTATTGAAGGCGCGAGACTTGTCGAGCCCCCTGGCGAATTTTTCAGCCGCGCGTTTGAACGTCTCGCGCTGCTCTAGTGTTTCCGGCACAGCTTTCAAATGACTGGTGCTTCTCCGTTTCCCCTTCTTGCGAACGGGCTTCGGGTCGTCATCCGGATCGTTGGGAATACTGGAAGTCTCGGCTTCCGCCGGGATCAGATCTGACACTGGAACTATTGACACTCGTGACTCCTGCGGACGCATTCGTCTGTTGGCGGGATAAGTAGAAAGATTAAATCTAAATAGAAGGTTCGCCGTAGACCGCTTGAACCCCGAAATTCGGCCACAGTGCCGAAAAAAGTGGGACCTGAGGATCAGATTGTGTCACGGCAACCATCAACGTGTTTTGGGGCCTGCAGGCACCTTCGAAGAGCACCTGTGGCGAATATGATGGGGTATAAACGTTCAAAATACCAGAGTTTCGCGAAATAGAAACCAATTGGAGACGGATCTGCCACGGATCGGTCTTCGACCTTACCGACAAGCCAGTTTGCGCCGGAAATAACAGCAGATTCAGCCCCAGTCACCCCGGCCAGGGCCTCCACTGCCAATGCCGTCTCCTCCGTCGAACTAGGCAACCCTTTGCGACCGGACCATCCGCCATCCTCATTTTGACTGGTTACCAGCCATTCGACGCCCCGAACCGCACATGGCAGGTGCCCATGGCCCGTGTCCTGCAAAGCCAGCACGACCTTTGCTGTTCCGTACAGCGGGTTTTCGTCATTGTGATTGAACTGATTTCCGAACCACAACGGCAGCCAGCTACCGTCGTCAGCCTGAGTGCGTGACAGATATCTGTGTGCACGCTGAACAGCGGAATAACTGCGGGCTGCAATTTCGTTGCTGACATCCGGGACACGTGACTGCCACAGTTCCAGTGCCCGCAACACGTGGGCCGTCAGATCATTGCTGCTGCGGTCGAAGGGCAGAGCCCCCCAGCCGCGACAGAACGTGGGCCAGCCCCCGTCGCGGTTCTGCAAATTCAGTAACCATGTGGCCGCCTTCTGCAGCGAGATTTTTTCCTCCTCCAAAAACGGCTCATCGAACTCACGAAGGTTCAGAAGTGCCAGCATCGCACCAGGTGTGTCATCTGCGTCAGGCACGCCACCCGGGAGATCGGTCCACGACCATCCGCCAGGCGGTGAATTCGTATAGGGATGCACAACATTATATTGCTGAGTCAACAACCAATCACGGATTCGCTTCCGATGCCCCGGCCCCAGCGTCGCAGCGACCTCATCGTCCGGCTCCGCCGAGGGATCGCCAGCCAGAGCGTTGACGCTCAGAGTGGTCACCCACGTCGTTAGATTTGTATCGATAGGCCAACTACCGTCCGAGCGAACCGACGCCACGATAAAATCCAGACAGCGCCGGGTGACCTGGTGATCGTGCAGATCACAGCCCAACAGACTCATACACACGAAACTGGTAAGAGGCGTCGCTTCCAGAAATCCTCCGGGTTCCGGCTGGATGGAACGCAGAACGTTTAATGATCGGTGAACAGCTGCTCTACGAATCCAGCGGACGAGCGGATTCCAGTGTCCGCGGTTCCTGAAGACGACCTGCCCGATGGCGATCAGCGCAGGCAACGCATAGCTGACGACGGGCAGTCGTACGGCCGCATAGAATTTCGACGGTATACACGAAAGTTCAAAAGGCAAGGGCATCACATGCTGCCAGTCCACACGGCCGGCCAGTGCACAGTGAGTCAGAATGGGGACCGAAAACGTTCGATCCTTTCCGTACCGTTTCAAGACGGCCTCGACGCCACCGGCCTCATCGACGTATCGCTGAGACGTCTGCATCACGTATGAATAGCGTTCGGACTGCCCGGTGGCGTGGAATACAGCGTTGGCCAGCATAGTCGTGGAGATATTGCTTACACTTAATACGGTGTCACCCCAACCGCCATCGTCGTTCTGATGTTCGGCCAGCCACTTCAGGCCCGACTCCACAAGTTCGTGAAACTGCAACACCTCATTTTCATCGCGGGCAGCCGAGTCGGCCAGGCTCAATGCCATGACAGCCGTAGCGGTCGACAGAGCTGACGTGGAAAGGTCACCTTCCCACCACCCCTCAGCGGCGCGCCCGGCCAGCAACATTCCTTTGATGTTGTCGTACGCTGCGTTAATGGCATCGTTGCCCGAAACCTGCTGAGTCTGTTCGATCATGACGGAACGGTAACAAAGTGTTTCGCGTTTGTCGTTGATGTGGTCACCCCACGAACATCGCATCGCCCTCACAGAAACAAACGTACTGCGCCATGCTCGAGCCAGCCCTGTAGAATGCCTGGTTTACAGGTGGAATCACGAGTAGAATTTACAGACGGAAGGACCTTCCGCCGCAGGCGACACGGACCACTGGGTCCAGCATGGGCCGTGTAACAATGAGACTGTGAATCTCGAAACAACTGACCGAGTATTGTATGCCCCTGAAAACGATCCTTTCGGCTCCGCTGGTACTGATACAGTTGTCTGCCTGCGGCGTCGCATTCGACGACGACACTGCCGTGAGGCAACTCTATCTGCCCGCAGTCCCGTACAAATACAGTCACATCGAATTGCCGCCACACTTTGCGGACGTGGCTGCCCGCTACGACAACACTCCGTCGCACAATCCGATCACCGATCACGGAGCAACACTGGGACGAGTTCTGTTTTATGACAAATCGCTGTCCGCCAATAGCACGACTTCATGCGCATCGTGCCACAAACAGAAACTGGCATTCACTGACGACAAAACACTGAGCGTCGGTTTTCAGGGCAAGCCGGTGACGCGAAATTCCATGAGTCTGATCAATGCCCGCTATTATCGCAGCGGACGCTTTTTCTGGGACGAGCGAGCGGCCACACTGGAAGAACAGACGCTGATGCCAATCGAGAATTCGCTGGAAATGGGACACTCGCTGCCTCGCCTGATCAAACAACTTCAGGCGGACAAAATCTACCCACCCCTGTTCCACAGTGCCTTCGGCAGCAGCGTCGTCTCGTCAGAGCGCATAGCCAGAGCAATGGCCCAGTTCATTCGGTCGATCGTCTCCTGCCGTTCGAGGTATGATGATGGTCGAGCGGCCGTCAGATCCGTGTATGACCGATTCCCCAACTTCACCGATCAGGAAAACTACGGCAAACAACAGTTCCTTGATCGCGGCCAGTGTGCACAATGTCATTTGCACGCCGCCAAGTCGTCCGGCAGGACTCGGCAGTCTGCGTTTTTCTATGTGGATCGCCCGGCCGTGAACGGTGTTGATGGAGAAATTCGTGGCTCGGATGTCGGTCTCGGCGGCCGAACGGGCGCCGACAGGGACATGGGAGCCTTTAAGGTGCCATCGTTGAGAAATATCGAACTGACGGGACCCTATATGCATGACGGGCGTTTCACGACCATCGATCGTGTTCTGGAACATTACAACTGGAGCGTTCGCCCGCACCCCAACCTGGACCCAAGACTTGAACAGATCTCGGCACAGGGTCTGGCATTGCCGGAGCAGGAGAAAGTCGCACTCACAGCATTCCTGAGGACACTGACTGATCACGCGTTGATCAATGACCCAAAGTTCTCTGACCCGTTTATGAACTGATACGCCGGACGGTGAGGTCGCCGATGACGGCCTGGCTATAGGACCTCTGGCATCTTACGCGGCGTCGGACACCGATCCATCCTGATTATTCTCGGAACTCAGCTCCGTCATAGACGCCAGTTCCTCAGCCAGACCGGCGTAGTCGCGCGCGCCTGGACACTTTGATGCGTAGCCGAAGATTGACTGCCCGAAACCGGGTGCTTCGGCCAGCTTGATATTGCGACGAATTCGAGTACGAAAGATTCTCGCGTTCGCCCAGGGTGTGTCGCCATCGCTGGTTGTGAGAAAATGGCGAAGGTCCTCGGTCACGTCGGCCGCAAGTCGGGTTCCGGATTCATACATGCACAGTGCAACACCAGACACCTTCAGTTCTCGGTTCAGACGGCGTGTTACCAAAGCTGTTGTCTCAAACAGCTTGGACAATCCCTGCAGTGCAAAAAAATGTGGCTGCAAAGGGATCACAACCTCCTTCACCGCGCACAGAGCGTTGATCGTCAGAACTCCCAGCGAAGGTGGACAATCCATAATCACATAGTCAAATCGGTTCTGTTCATCCCAGTGCCGCAGCGCGTCACGCAGAATGAATTCGCGATGCTGTGTCCCTGCCAGTTCCACCTCAACGGCCGCAAGATCAATGTTCGACGGCATTACAGACAGGTTTTCAGCAACCAGCTGCCGCGTCTGATCGGCCGTCGCCTGTTCCGCAAAGACGTCGTAGACGGATAATGTGCCCGCAGGACACTCAAGGCCCAGATGCAGCGATGCATGTCCCTGAGGATCCAGGTCAACGATGCAGACACTGTGACCGCTTTTCGCAAGAGCGGCGGCAATATTGACGCTGCTGGTCGTCTTGCCGACACCGCCTTTTTGATTCATCACTGCAATCGTGCGCATAACGGTGTTCCACAATATGTCCGCGAAAATTCGTAGGGGGTCAATCTAGATTCGAATCGCCGTAACGTGAAGACATCTCTGCCCCGAGAAGGCGACGACACTGTGACAACACGCCGTTTCCGGTGACTTAACCGACGCAAAACGGCACGACGGGTACTCAACGACCAGGCGACTGGCAGAAAATGCGCTCAGGCACCGCATCATCGTTCTGCCAAAGTCCGTCTCAGACGCATTTTCTCCGCGATTGCTGCGGATTGCTGCCAGTGAATTGACGCTCCGAAAGTCGAGCCGTACAGTCGCTCACTAGCTAGAAACACATCGCCAATTCCTCCTGTTGGATTACAAATGAAAACTGATCATCGACGCTCAGTGCGTCAAAACGTCCGGGCGTGCCGGGGCCTGCTGTGTGTCACCTTGCTTGCATTCAGTCTCGTTTCCTCCGCCGTTCAGGCGGAACGAGACCCGATCCGTCTGACCCACGGGCCAATGCTTGGCAGACCGACCGCCACATCAATGCGTGTGTGGGGACGAACGTCTGATCCCGGAACGTTTACCGTGCGGTTTGGCACTAAGAAAAAGCATCTGGATCAGGTCAGCAATCCAGCAAAGACGACAATCGAACACGATTGTACGGGAGTCGCGGAACTTACCGGCTTACAGCCCGACACCATTTATCACTATCACATCTGGGTCAACGATCGGCCCCATGGTTTGCCGGGGCGGTTCCGAACTCTGCCTCATGCAGACGTCACCCGGAATGCGGACTACAACCCGAAGGGATTGTTCAACTTCCGATTTCAGATTGGATCCTGCGCCAATCAGAATCCGCTTCACGGCGGCGGGCATCGTGCAACAACCTACGAACATCTAAACAAAGACTGGGCCGAAAAAGTTCATTTTCACATCATGAACGGAGACTGGCTGTATGAAGAACTGCGTGAATTTCCGGCTGAAGCATGGCGGCTCACTCAGAAGCTGAAGGAATACCCTCTGGCCGTTCAGGTCATGCCCACCGTTGTTGGCGTCTGGGAAAACTACAAGCTTTACCTGACCCGCGGGGTCGAACTGGCCAAATGGCATCGACACGTGCCCAGTCTTTTCACATTTGACGACCACGAACTGGTGAATGACATCTGGGGTTCGTCAGAAGCCGGCAAGCGACATCGCCGGACAGTTTTTCGGGACATTGGCACCTACGCATGGTTTGACTACCTGGGCTGGGCCAATCCGACAGAACATGATCATCCGATCCATTTTGGTAAAGGCACAATGCGAGCCGGGAGCGACTTGCTGGTCGACCCGAATACCGACTTCACAAAACTGCCACTGCAGGAAATGCTGAATCTGCACGTCCACTGGGGCACTCCGGAAGCTGGCGTCAACGACATCCGCTACGACAACGACGAAGGCAATAAGAACTCATACGTCTACGACATCGTGGATGTTGTTGATGCCCACACGCTGCGTCTGCATATGCCGGCCAAGGTCGCCGACGACGTCAGCTACTCGATCGGGCGAAGGAGCTACGGCAAATTTCGCGTGTCCAACTGCGAATTCTTCATGATCGACACACGCGGTGACCGCGACATGCACGACATTCGGGACCGTGCCAAGCCCGGTGTTTCAATGCTGGGACAACCGCAGCGCGAATGGCTGCTCAGGACCATGAAGCAAAGCGATGCTGATTTTTTCTTCGTGGTATCCACCGTCCCGTTCATGATTCCACACAGTGGCGCGGGCGGATTTGAAGTCGACGCTGCCAATAAGGAAGAGGCGTGGACTGGATTCTTTGACGAAAGAGAACTGCTGATCGAGGAGTGGGAGAAACTGGGCAAGAAAGTCTTCGTCATGACGGGCGACCTGCACAACAGCTTTGCCATTAAGGTCACCGACAACGTCTGGGAGTTCTGCTGCGGTCCACACAACAGTGTGAACCACGTGCCGAAACTGGACGAAAGCGATCGTCCAGCGACCGGCAAATGGACATTCGGCCCGAGAGAATGTGACATCCGCTGGAGCAGTTATATTTTGCCGGATCTGCCTCGCCTGGAGCGACTTTACCCTCATTTCTGTGTGGTTCAGATCAACAACGTTTTCAATATGCCTAAAAAACTGGGCGACAAACGCTGGGTCGCCTACCCGCATCCGCAGGTTGTTTTTCAATACTTTGACGGCCGGTCCGGAGAACTGGCGTACGCCGAAGCAATATCACTGGATAGAGAATAAGACGGGGTCGGGGATGTCCATGGGGGAACACTGTGCCCTTACGTTTGGACATCACGACAGCTGTCGGATAACATGTGCGGTCAGATTCGGTATCTCCGCAGAAGATACCGAATCTGACCGCATACCGACGTTGACTTGAAAACGACTCGGCGTCAATCCGCCAGTCTGCAGGAGCCGGGGCATTGGGAAGGTATTGGATTCGTAACCGCGGCCGAACTCAGGGACCGCTGACGGCAGACAAGATTCATGGTCTGCTGCGCCGAGGACGATTCAACCGTCATTACCAGGTCTCAGAGGACAGGAAGAACTGGTACGTTGCCACTGATTTCCCTGAGCTGTTTCCGGAAGCCCCCTCCAGCCGGGGCGGACGTGGCGGCGGAGACGATTACGAAGACGACTATGATGGCGGCGGCGGTGGATCGCTCTTCGACGACGATTACGAATCTGAATCCGCCCCGCCTAAACGCCGTGGAAGGAAACGCAGTCGTGACGATGACGCTCCTCGGAATTCTCCGTTCGACAACGAAGACGAAGACGAAGATGACGACGACTACGATGACGAGTCTGACGACCGGGACGAAGACGACGACTATAACGATGATGATGACGAGGACTGGGACGACGAAGGGGCTGTGTATCGTCTGATCGGATGGATTGAGCAGAAGTGGCAGGGAATTGTCGTTCTGCTTGTGGCAGTCATGATCGGACTGGGCTGGTTCGTCTTCTATCGGGAAACATTTGTGCAGGACCAGCAGGACCTGGACCTGCTGATGGAACTGCACAGTCAGGTGACGTCCACACACTCGGGGGGTGTAGCGTCAAACGAATGGTCACGCCTGACTGACGACACAACTGCGAAGCTGCAGGAAATAATCGAACGACTGACAGATCCAAGTCAGGCTTCGGCACGTGACCATGTAAAACAGGAATTGCTGTTCGCGGCACGCGACGATTTCCGGCGCATGTTCGACGAACTGCCCAAAGGGCAGAATGCTGCCTCGCAACGCATGCTGGGACGATTTCGAGATATCGAGGCCATGATCACAGCCCGAACACGCCAAAACAAGAATCAGGTCGCTCCGCCTCCTGTGCAGACACCGGCTCAGCCACCTGCTGCGGAATCTCCAGGCGCTGACATGGAAACAGGGCCGGCCGCTGAGACTCAGAATAATTCCGGTGCGACACCGCAGCGGGGGAACGCTGGCGACACACCTGCCGGGGCAAATTCCCCGGCAACAGGATCGCGTCCGCCGGATGTGCAATGAGGGCCCGTTCGAATTCTGTTCCACAGCGACGGACGATCAGGAACCATAGAAACGTCGGCACCACATACTAAGATTCCTTCTGATGAAATCACGCTCGCTCGTTCTGTTTTTCTGTCTTGCCGCGGTGACGGTGGCGTCCCCTTTGGCGCACGGTGTTGACGATCCAGTCGTCCCGACCGACAAACAGAATCTGCATCTGTTCCTGCTGGCCGGCCAGTCCAATATGGCAGGGCGTGGACGCGTTGACGAACTGGCTCAGAAAACTCATCCTCAAATTCTTTGTCTCAATAAGAGCGGCAAATGGCAAAATGCCGCGGATCCGCTGCATTTTGACAAACCCAAAGCCGTCGGCGTAGGCCTCGCCAAATCCTTTGCGTTGGATTACCTCCGCGACAATCCGGGAGTGACGGTTGGACTGATTCCCTGTGCGGTCGGTGGATCGCCGATTTCCTCATGGCAACCTGGCGGGTATCACAGCCAGACGAAATCGCAACCGTATGACGACACCGTTGCGCGAGTTCAGCGAGGCCTCGAATCCGGGACGATCAGGGGAATCCTGTGGCATCAGGGTGAAGCGGACTCAAAGCCGGCGCTCGCGGAAGTCTACGAGGAGCAACTCCATGACCTGATCGCCCGATTTCGATCTCTGACCGGTGACTCAGACCTCCCTTTTATTGCCGGACAGATGGGGCAATTTCCTGATCGCCCGTGGAACGAATCAAAGAGAATGGTCGACGCCGCTCACAAGGCTCTGCCATCAAAGGTCGCCGGTACTGCGTTTGTCAACGCAGTGGGACTCACTCACAAGGGTGATAAAATCCACTTTGACTCACGCTCCTACCGGGAACTCGGTCATCGCTATTACGCAGCATACAGAAATCTGACAGCCGCCCGCCGTCCGAACATTCTGCTGATCCTGGCAGATGATGTCGGACGCGAGGTACTGGGGTGTTATGGCGGCACGTCGTATCGGACACCGAACATTGATTCACTGGCGGAATCCGGTCAACGCTACACACATTGTTACAGCATGCCCGTCTGCCATCCGTCTCGCATCTGTCTGATGACGGGGCGGTACCCCGCAGTGCTGAAGAATCCAGTTTGGGGTTCCTTCCCAAAGCAGGAAGAGAAGAACACCTTTGCCCCGATGCTGCAAAAAGCGGGATACGCTACGGCCGTCGGTGGCAAGTGGCAACTGTCGTTAATGAAGAACGACCTGCAGCAACCGGCCCGCATGGGATTTGAGGAATGGAGTGTGTTTGGGTGGCACGAAGGCCCTCGGTACCACGAACCGATGATTTACCAGAATGGTCAGGTTCGCAGTGACACGCGGGGAAAATACGGTCCGGATCTGTACGTGGATTTCCTGATCGATTTCATGAAACAAAAGCGTAAACAACCGTTCTTCGCCTATTACTCAATGGCGCTGTGTCATGACGTGACAGACGATATCGGCAGACCGGTTCCTTACGGACCGGATGGCCGCTGGCTGAACTACGAAGAAATGGCTCTAGACATGGATCGGCAGGTTGGCCGACTTATTTCCGCACTCGATCAGTTGAAGTTAAGGGACAACACTCTGATTCTGTTCACCACCGACAACGGCACCGCCGGGGCATCGTACCTGCGATACAAGAAAGGAAAGTATATCCGGCCGGATGTATTTTCGAACATCAACGGCGTCAGCGTGAAAGGGGGCAAGGGTAAACTCAACGACTGGGGAACACGAGTCCCTCTGATAACCAACTGGCCGGGGCGAGTTGCCGCCGGCCAGGTGGTTGACGACCTTGTGGACTTCAGCGATTTCCTGCCGACTCTGCAAGAAATCACGGGCGCCGCGTTGCCGAGCAACGTATCACTGAACGGCCACAGTTTTGCGACCTCTATCCTTGGCACCGGCAGGTCATCACGCCGCTGGGCCTATGCAGAAGCACGATCATCACAGCAGTTCGTCCGTACGCGAACGCACAAGCTGTACTCCAACGGTAGATTCTATGACATGGACGCCGACCCGGAAGAAGAACATCCTCTCAACGATATTTCCAACAACGTCGCGGCCATCAGGACGACTCTCGAGGAAGTATTAAAGAAACTTCCTGAACCGAAGTAACAAGACCTGTCGCCGGTCAGCAATTCTTTGCGGCGCCCCTGGCGTTGGCGGATACCGAGTTCGTTTCCGGTATTAACCGACCGAACTCAGCTGTCACGCAACGTAGTTCCACTTATTACAACCTCAAACCAGCCCACGAGTATACACGCCTGACAATGTTTTCACGCACCAAACGCACTCCCGAAGAACTTCGCAGCTATCGATATTTCGGCCCGGACGACCTCCGTTCGTTCGGCCACCGTTCCCGGCAAAAGCAGTCTGGCTTCGGGACAGAAGAATTCGCGGACAAACCCGTGATCGGTATTCTGAACACGTGGAACGATCTGATCAGCTGTCATGCGCACTTCAAGCAGCGGGTGGAAGACGTAAAACGAGGCATCTGGCAGGCCGGGGGATTTCCCGTGGAGGTCCCGGTCATGGGCCTGTCCGAGACGTTCATGAAGCCAACGTCGATGTACTATCGCAACTTCCTGGCAATGGAAGCGGAAGAAGTCCTGCGCACCTATCCAATCGACGCTGCCGTACTGATGGGCGGCTGCGACAAGACGACGCCGGCCCTGTTGATGGGGGCCATCAGTGCAGATGTGCCGTCGATCTATATGCCAGGCGGGCCCATGAACAAGACGTCGTGGCGAGGTGATCAGCTGGGCAGTGGCAGCGACGTCTGGAAGTACTGGGCCGAACGGGGTGCAGGACGACTGGGCTGTGAAGCATGGTGCGAACTGGAGGATCACATTGCCGCCTCACCTGGCCACTGCATGACGATGGGGACCGCGTCCACCATGACGTCCATCTCTGAAACCATGGGCATGACGCTGCCGGGGGCCGCGTCCGTGCCGGCCACCCATTCGTCACACCCACGCATGGCATCGGCAACCGGCCGACAGGCGGTCGAACTGGCATGGTTCAACGTCAAGCCGACCGACATTATGACAGCAGACGCGTTTGACAATGCCATCACGGCCCTGATGGCAATGGGCGGATCCACAAACGCGATTGTCCATCTGATGGCCATGGCCGGACGGGCTCAGATACCACTAACGCTGGAACGATTCGACCAGATCTCTCAGACCACCCCTGTCGTCGGGAATCTCCGACCGGCGGGTAGATACGTGATGGGCGATTTCTTTGATGCAGGTGGACTGCGTGGCCTGTTGGCACAGATCGATGACCTGCTGAAACTTGACGCCCCCAACGTCGCGGGAACAACACTTGGTGAAGCCATCAAGGATGCTCAGGTCTACGATGACGATGTCATTCGCGTGCGCAGCAACCCGATCTGCGAAAAGAACAGTCTGGCGGTGCTGCGAGGTAATCTGTGTCCGAACGGCGCCGTCATCAAACCGGCCGCAGCAGAAACGCAGCTGCATACTCACCGTGGCCCGGCCGTCGTCTTCAGAAACTATCCGGACATGAAGGCTCGTATCGATGATCCAGCATTAAACATAACCAAAGATCATGTGATCGTGTTGCAGAACGCAGGCCCTCTGGGTGCTCCCGGCATTCCCGAATGGGGCATGCTGCCGATTCCCAAATACCTGCTGGAACAGGGTGTGCGTGACATGCTCCGTATCAGCGATGCCCGTATGAGCGGTACCAGCTACGGCGCATGTGTACTGCACGTCGCTCCGGAATCGTTCGTCGGAGGTCCGCTGGCCTTCGTGCAGGACGGCGACATCATTTCACTGAACGTGGAATCGCGTCAGTTGCAGGTCGAAATCACCGAAGAACAGCTCGCTTCGCGGAAAGCGAACTGGAAGCAGCCGGAACACCGATTCACCCGCGGGTACGGAAAGCTGTACTTCGACGAAACCACGCAGGCCAACATCGGCTGCGACTTCCGCTTCCTGCACGCCGACGGCAGCCAGAATCCTGATCCAGGTATCTACTGATCACGCGTCCGCCAGCCGATACGCAAGGCGGTGCCCCACGCGCTGAAACCAACGATCCACGGCAACTCACGCCGCGACACTTGCCCGGTGCCGGCTCGGACCGTATCGTCTGATTCTGAACGCATCGACAGATCCCACGATTGGCCATACAAAATGACACTTCGACGAACGATCCGTACTTTTGCACTGCTGTTCACAACTTCGCTTATTGCACCATTCTACGCTGCTGCCGACCGCCCTCCGAATATCGTCATCATCTTTATTGACGATATGGGCTACGCTGATATCGGTCCGTTCGGCGCAGATGGATACGAGACTCCTCACCTTGACCGCATGGCGAAAGAGGGACGAATCTTTACTGATTTCTACGTGACTCAAGCCGTATGTTCTGCATCACGAGCCGGCTTACTGACCGGGTGTTACAACGTCCGCGTGGGCATTGGCGGAGCACTTGGGCCGAAATCCAACATCGGCATCCATGCAGACGAAGTGACGATCGCGGAAATCTGCAAACAGAAAGACTACGCAACGGCATGCTACGGCAAATGGCACCTCGGACACCACAAGAAGTTTCTGCCCCTGCAGCACGGCTTCGACGACTACTTCGGACTGCCATACAGCAATGACATGTGGCCGTATCACCCGGGTGTGTTGAAGTTACCGATGGAAGGACGCCTGAAGAAGTGGCCTCACCTGCCATTGATAGAAGGCAACCGGACCGTCAACTCACAGGTAACCGGCAGTGACCAGGAACAACTGACGACTCAGTACACCGAAAAAGCAGTTCAGTTCATCAACGACCATAAAGATGAACCGTTCCTTGTGTACTTACCCCACAGCATGGTGCACGTTCCCCTTTACGTTTCTGACAAGTTCAAAGGCAAAAGCGAACGGGGACTGTTCGGCGACGTCATGATGGAAGTCGACTGGTCCGTTGGTCAGGTTCTGAACACGGTCCGCAGACATGATCTCCAGAACGACACGCTGGTCATTTTCACGGCCGACAACGGCCCGTGGCTGAGTTACGGAGACCACTGCGGCAGTGCCGGTCCTCTGCGGGAAGGCAAGGGAACGATGTTCGATGGCGGCTGTCGTGAAAGCTGCGTGATGTGGTGGCCCGGAAACATTCCGGCAGACACCAGTTGCAGCGTACCGGCTATGACCATCGACATCCTGCCAACGATCGCCGAACTGATTGACGCCGAACTGCCTGATCACAAAATCGACGGAAAGAGCATCTGGCCACTCATGGCCGACAGCAAGAACGCCACATCGCCGCATGAGGCCTACTTCATGTATTACGGCAAGCAATTGCAGGCTGTCCGCAGCGGCAGGTGGAAACTGCATTTCCCTCACGGTTACCGAACGATGGCGGGCAGACCGGGGGGAACCGGCGGTATCCCGACGGCCTACTCTCAGGCAAAGATCGGCAAACAGCTGTTTGATCTCGAAACCGACATCGGCGAAACAACCAACGTTGCGAACAGCCATCCCGATGTCGTCGAACACCTGACGGAACTGGCCAACGTAATTCGCAAGGACCTGGGCGACAACAAGGTGAAAGGAACCGGCATTCGTCCTGTCGGCAGGCTTTGATTGGAATCCCCGGGGCGGTCTCGTTTGTTCATCCGCAGCCTGGAGCTGCGGTGCCTCAGGCGTCCCGGACGCGCAGGCTGTGTCACTTGCGACCGGCGTAAGTTCGACCGAGTGCATCTGCCAGCGTTGTCTTCACATCCTGGGGGTCAATTTCGTCACTCCAGCGTTTCACGATTTTTCCGCCGGGAGCAATCAGAATTGTATACGGCAGCGGCCCCGGCCAGTCACCGTCGACAATCTCTGCAAGATCATCACGGTCCCCGCCGGTGAACACCAGGTTGCGACAGGACACCTTGTTCGATTTCAACGTCTTTAATGCCAGATCACTGCGTGACACATCGTCTGTCACGATCGTGATGAGTTCAAAATGCCGTTTGCGATACATGCGGTTGATCGTGACAAACTTCGGCTGCTCTGCGACACACGGCACGCAGGTAATTGACCACAAATTGACCAGCCGATACTTCCCCGTTCTGTTTGCGATCAGTTCCTGCAGCGGACCGGATTCGATCTGCTGAAGCCTGACCGGCTCGGCGTCCCACTTCAAAACAGACTGTCTGGCGGACTCACGTTTTTCCGCCCACTTGGTGGAACAGCCAAAGACGCGCGTCGTGGCAACCGACACCGGCCGGCCAGCCAGCATTGCTTCAATGGCATTTCGTGCGTCATGCGATTTCGGCAACGTGATATCGGCGTCGTCGATCCTGCCGTTGTAACGCAGCCTGCGTTGCTGGTCAAAAATGAAAACGTGCGGCGTGGCCAGCACGCCAAATGCCGTTGACACGCGCTGAGTTTTTCCGTCATAAAGATAAGGAAACCGAAACCCAACGCGTTTCGCGTGATACTTCATATCCTCCAGAGTGTCTCCCACGTCCGTGTATCCCAACTCATCCAGACGAACTGACTTAGGGTCATTCGGCGAGATCGCGATCAGCCGCACTCCCCTGGACCGGTAGTCTGCTTCAAGTTTAATGAGGCGTTCTTCGTACGCCTGGGCAGTCGGGCAGTGATTACATGTGAACACCACCACCAGTAACCGGGCAGTCGCAAAGTCGTTCAATTTGTGGATTCTTCCGTCCACTCCGGGCAGGTCCAGTTTCGGACACGGCGACCCGATTTCCAGACGCTTAACATCCTTCGCGCCGCAGGCTGGCGTATGCACCGCCCACAGAAGCAACAGAGCTGACAGCGTGATCGTGACAGTGCGCATCGCTACTTCTCCGGTTGGCCGCTTGTGGCTGATTCCCGCTGTTCAGCAGATGTATCCTACAGAAAACGCGGTCACTGTCATCCCGCAATGTGCGGCAGCATCACAGCAAGCGCTGCAGCACCAGCAACACACCACCTTTCGCATGACTCGCCGAAGAAGAACGTTATAGTCAGCAGTATGCATCACCAGCGACTGGCACTACTGATAATTCTGCCGAGCCTTCACATGACAGATGCGAACGTACAACACATTCGATCGCCGGAAGTCCACGGCGATGACACTGTTACGCTGCGACTGAAGTCCGGCGCAGCCCGGAAGATTCTTGCAAGAATTGCCGCTGAAGAATTGCTGATGACGAAGGCAGAAACTGATGTATGGGCGATCACCACGTCAAAGCTGCCCGCGGGCATTCACGACTACAGCTTTGATGTCGACGGCACGCGTATGCTCGACCCTTCAAACCGAAGAGTCAAAAAGTGGTTTTCTCTTGCCGGCATGGTGGAAGTACCGGGCGATCCTCCACTCCTGACAAAATTCAAGGACGTCCCCCACGGCGTCATACAAAAGCTGATCTACCCGTCCACAACCGTTGGCCATTCTCGACCGGTGATGGTATATATACGCAACCGCACTACAATGCAGCGGCTGAACAATCCTATCCGCTGGTCGTTCTTCTGCACGGTTTTGGTGACGACGAAACAGCGTGGACCGAAGTGGGGCGTGCTCATCTGATCGCGGACAACCTCATCGCGTCGGGCGCGATACAAAAGTGCGTTCTTGTCATGCCGTATGGCCACCCGATTCCGCCGTCATATCACGACCGACCCGGTGAATACATTCCGAACAACGCTGATTTGTATGAGCAGGAT
>Ga0315331_10000278_pt1 | contig 33896 bp, 22 predicted proteins | sample M160m34915metaG_FD_203456 | JGI IMG/M metagenome (GOLD analysis project Ga0315331, IMG submission 203456) | Ammonia-oxidizing marine archaeal communities from Monterey Bay, California, United States - M1 60m 34915 | ecosystem: Environmental > Aquatic > Marine > Intertidal zone | place: USA...
AAACGACGATTCAGTGGCACCGCTGAACGTATGGAAGACCTTCGAAAAACAGAGGAACAGGACGGCTTCCCTACCACGTTTAATGAACGAAACAGGATCCGCCTGACAGTCCCTCTGATCGGCGAATTCAACAGGGTGCTTTTAGAAAAGTTGACACACCAAGTCAACTTTCAGCAAAGGTCAGAAACCACGCAACTGTCCCACACCGTTCCGTGGCCCCCTGGATGTGGTATCACGCCTGAGTGCCTAAACCTGGATTTCGAGAAATTAGCAGGAATTTTCTCATCACGGCCATCTTTCTGTCAGGATGTATTTCACCCACCAACCCACCCTACAAAGTACAAACAAACAACCCCTGCATCAGCCTCCTCACATCCGACGTTGCTTTCTGTCCAGGAAGTATCAGCGCATAAAAAACGGCTGACAGTTAAATAACCATCAGCCGCGGAAATCTAAAAGCAAGCTCAACGAACCTACCTCTTTTTCTTCTTCTTAGCAGCCTTCTTTTTGGCAGCCTTCTTCTTAGGAGCGGCCTTCTTCTTAGCGGCCTTCTTCTTAGCAACCTTCTTCTTGGCAGCCTTCTTCTTAGGAGCAGCCTTCTTCTTAGCGGCCTTCTTCTTGGCGACCTTCTTCTTAGCGACCTTCTTCTTGGCAGCCTTCTTCTTGGCAGCCTTCTTCTTCGGAGCAGCTTTCTTAGCTGTCTTCTTCTTAGCTACTTTTTTCTTGGCCACGAATTCCTCCTTAAACAAGATCAACGGATGGCCATCCTGCCGCAGTTACCGGGCTTCATAAACCAATGGGCAAGATCAACCAGAAGTCAAGAAACAAATCACCACGCCACCAAGGCTATGGCGACGCAGATTCCTTTCATGCCGAGGACCGTTTTGAAGTCTGCTGTTGGGCAATGTCCTTCGCCACGATGCTTCAATGAAACACAACAGAATCTGCTGTCAACGTTCGGGCGGAATCGTATTTAATGTTCCAGAATGTGCAAGACTGTTATGCATGGTCAGAGGTGTTGATTGAGAATTTTTTTGAGATTAAGGCACATCTGATGTTGACGAGAATTCAATACAGCGCGACATCAACGGCCTTCAACCGCGCTTGCCGTTGAAGGCCGTTGATGTCGCGCACACAACAATTCAAAACACTCGTCCCGATACATGTTGCTGCAAACACAGAACGGAACGCATGAACGTTTCGTCGCAAAAAACACAGGTGTTTTATAAAAAACAAGACTGCGAGTGTCAGCAATGCCCAGTCCGCAGTTTTGTTTTCGCAGCGATTTCGTGAGCGCAACATTGCACAACGGAATGATCATAATTTCGCAACTCGTCGCGTTTATAAACGTCGTTTCAGGAAGCCGAAACTTCACCTAAAACCTGTTGCAGATAGTCCATACTTTTTTTTGCAATTTTCTCTGCGCCAGGGCTGTAATCGAACACTTCAACCGAAACCCAACCCTGATACGAGACATCAAGCAGCGCTTTCAGAATCGGATGATAGTCCGTTTCCCCCATTCCTGGCCCGAGAAGATTCGTGTCGTTGACATGAAAGTGACCGCAGATGTCACTGTGGCGGTGGATCAACTGCGGCACCGAATCCGTTTCGGCGCCCAACATCGCTTTAACATCCTGATGCAGAACAAATGAGGGATGGTCCACCATCTGCATCAGCGAAACGGCTTCAGCGCATGTGTTGATGAAGTCGGTTTCCTTCGTTGTCAGCGGTTCCATGCACAGTACGACATCACGTTCCTGAAATGTCGGCATCGCTGCCTGAAAAACCTCTGCGGCAAACATCATGGCCTGTTCGGTTGTAACGCCCGGCAGCAGGTTTCTTTGTTGAGGTGACCCAAACACCAGAACACGTCCCCCCAGGGCTGCACATGTGTCAGCCAGCAGTTTCAGATAATCCGAGGTGGTCCTGCGGACATCAGCATCCGGCGAAGTCAGGTACAGACCATTCGTCTTCGCGAGCAACCAGTGCAGCCCGATAATTTCCAGCCCATGGTCACCGGCCGTGCTCTTCATTTCAGACAGGGTGGCTGCGGAAACGCTGGCCAGATCATCGGAAATGCTGAAAGGGGCGACTTCGATGCCCGTGTATCCCACGTCGGCAATTATGCGGCATTGCTCGGCCCAGCTGGTGTCTTCAAACAGCTCCTGACAGATTGCAAATTTCATTCAACTAGGCCTTTTAGACAATGTAAAACAGGTCACCCAGATGGAACATCAACGGGTCAGGTTGATGTCGGCAGTTCAAGCTGATCATGATCAACGTCATCCGCAACGCCTTCACCCTGATGCCCTCAACAGGATTTCCACGTGCTGACGGGTTTAACGGACGTACCGGTTATGTCTCAGCAAATGCCCGGATCCGGTCGCATCATTTGCAATACTTCGTTGAGAAACAACCGCACAACACGAATCTGCTGTCACTTTGTCCGAGCAGAAGGCCTCTACATGGCTCAATCGTTATTGAATCGTTTGACGACCATTACTGAGCGACCTAGATCATACTGGGCTGTGCTGTGACTGGTTCGGGCGATTTAGTGGCCAGGCAGTGCAATGCTCGGCACATTGTGCGCACGAAGCGATAAGGGAAAGACACGCGTGACTACTTCTGCCGAAGATCCCCAGTCTCAGAACGGTCTTGATGACCTGTTTGACCGAGTCAACCAGTTGCTGGGTACCACGGCCCCTCGCAGCGATGAGGACGACACGAACGACGATCCGGCGCTGCGACAGCGGTCGCGGGTCGCACCAGGACAGCCGTTCACACCGCGTCAGCCGCAGACCATCCGTGAGAGCGGAATTTCTTCCTCGCTCATTGAACGCCTGATCATGAAGTACATGTTTCAGGTTGGCACGGTGACCAGTCGCGGCATTGCCTCACAGATGAAACTGCCGTTCAAGGTAATTGAACCAATCCTGAAGCAACTTCGCTCAGACAAGCTGATCGATCTGGCAGGTACCACCAACACGGGTGACTCCGAATACATGGTGACCGAAGCCGGACGTGACCGAGGGAAACGGTACCATGAAGAATGCACCTACTTCGGTGCAACCCCCGTTTCGCTTCAGGACTACATCAATTCTGTCGCGGCACAGTCTATCGCCGGGCAGGTTGTGACTTCCGCAGATTTGGTGAAGGCATTCGACGGCTTAATTATCAATCAGGCAATGCTGAATCGGCTTGGGCCAGCGGTCAATTCCGGCCGTGGTATGTTTCTGTTCGGCGAGCCGGGCAACGGCAAGACCAGCATCGCGGAGCGAATCACTGACGCATTTGGCAGCAGCATCTGGCTGCCCCGGGCGCTGTATATTGAGGGCGAGATGATCCGCCTGTTTGATCCCGGTATTCACGAGGTCGTGGAAGATCAGTCTGCCGCAGGTCTGCTGGATTCGCAGCAGATTGACCGACGTTGGGTGCGGGTAAAGCGACCGACCGTGATCGCCGGTGGTGAGCTCACCATGAATGAGCTGGAAGTCACGAAGAACGAGGTCTCGAAAATCTGCGAATCACCACTGCAATTGAAGAGTAACTGCGGCACTCTGGTGATCGACGACTTCGGGCGTCAGACAATGCCCGTTGACGTTCTCCTGAATCGCTGGATCGTACCGCTCGAGAAACGATATGACTTCATGAACCTGCCCAGCGGCAAGAAGATTCAGGTTCCGTTTGACCAGCTGATTATCTTCAGCACCAACCTTGAACCCAAGGATCTTGTGGACGGAGCATTCCTGCGACGAATTCCCTATAAGATTGAAGTCCCGGATCCATCGGTAGACGAATTTCGCGAACTGTTCGGCATCATGAGCCGTGTGCTGAACTTCGAAGAACGAAGTGAGTGCGTCGAGTATCTCATTGAGACTCATTACCTCGCGACTGGCCGCCCATTTCGCCTCTGTCAGCCTCGTGACCTGCTGCTGCAGGTGCAGAGCTACTGTAACTTCCATCAAAAGCCGCTTGAGATCACGAATGAGGCGATTGATTGTGCGATTGAGAACTACTTCTCAGTGATGATGTAGACGCAGTAAAATTAACGGGCACACGCACCTACTGCGGCGTTGAGACCTACTGCCGCGTTGAGACCTACTGCCGCGTTGAGCTGTCCGGCTCCGCCGCCAGCAGACTGCGTTTCGTGCCCCGCCATGGGCGAATGTCAAGCACGAACGGTTCCAGAGCGTCATCAAATCCATTGATCTGGTGATACTCGGCCATGCGTTTCAGTTTCTTGGCCACGGTCAGTTCACCTGGGTGACGAGTTGTCGGAGCGCGGCCCCAGAGTATCTGTGAACCACCACTGGTCTCGATTCGGAACTGCAGATCATCCACTTCATCGTCGACCGCAAGGCGGCGAGGCGCACGAATCGTTTCCAGGCCCAGAGCAGTCCACCAGGACTGTCCTGCCTCGTTATTGCGTGTCAAGACGGCCGACAGTTGAGCGGCGCCCTGTACAGCCGGGTCTCCCCATGATTCGCCAAGGTTCCCCAACGGCACGCTCGTAACATCCTTAATGACAGGATAACGATCAATGTCCGCCGCACTGAAGTCGGTATTCGGAAGCAGATGACCGTGTCGGTCAATCGGATAGTAGCCACCACCAACAACCTCCACCATAGCGACCGGCTCGCGGTACACAACTTCTACGTGAACACGGGCAGGAAACGACTTGCGCACCTGTTTGAGCCCTTCGATCCACGGGTGTGTGTAGAAGGCCAGAGCAATTTTTTCACTCAGTGAAGGGTCCAGCAATGACAGAGACTCATCAAATCCGGCCCGTACAAAGACCTGTTCCACAAGATCGCGTGGCACCCAGTGCGGAGGCGGTGTGATAATCACATGCTCAGGACCAATATGATATTCTTCTCTGGTTTCCAGTTGCGGCAGCTTCCGTTCAACCTGTGACCAGAACAGCCAAGAAAGCGCAAGAGCGGCAGCGAGTACAAGTCGCGTCGGCCGGAAAGCCCAGCATACAACCCGCTGACGGAACGTCAGCGACTTTGTCCTGCGTTTTCTGGATGCCGGTGCGCGAGCCATCGATCAACAATACTTTCCGTGCCATTTGCCGTTCGTATCGGCGTTTTCTGAGTGGACCAGCACCATTCGAGCCGGCTGCGAGGAAGTCAACACTCTAAATGTCGGCAAAATGCCCCCCGCGACACTCGCAAAGGCTGCTACCTGCAAACTTTTCCGATTCCCGGCACAAACGGTTCAGTTGTCCTGTCTGCGCAGTACTCAGTCAGTCGAACGTGCCACCGGACTCTAGCGTGTCATAGTTTTTTTGAGTTGTGTGGTGCTGCCGGCCGAGATTTCCGGCGCGGAACCGATTACGAAGACTGGGCAAACCACAGAGACTATTCGGGCTCATGGTGCGATGCGGCCGTCGAGTGGCCGATTGGCACAAGTTGCTGCAGCTCAGCGGACCGGCCAAACACCCATATCGTCGTGAAGCCGGACACGATGCAGTTGCGGGCCTCTGTGGCCGATGCAGGCCCGATATCAACGTGCGCCATGGACTGTCGCCCGATGGTCACTCGGCATGCGATGACGTCTGCGTCGAAACTCAGTCAGCACACATTTCCAGCCGCTCCATCCAGTGTTGAACCTGAATTGCGTCGGCGAAGGTGGCGCCAACCGGCACGGTCTGTACGCCCCGAACAACTCGACAGAAACAGCGCAGTTCTTCAGCCAGCATGCCCGTCGCTCCTGACGGTGTGGCACGGATTTCCAGGGCCATGGGCCATTCAGCACGCTCACTCCAGACTTCAATCGGACGAGGATTGGGCACGATCTGCGCCGACCAGCCGTCACCGAATACCTCCGTGCGGTCAATTCCGCGCGGAGGCATGCCGGCCGGAGTCAAATAGGACGCAGCAAATGTGGCCACTGGCCCGTCTTGCCACTTCAGCTGAGCCAGCGCAAGATCGACTGCACCGTCAGTGGTGTGATGATATTGTGCGGTGAAGTGAATCGGATCCACGCGATCCATCAAAACCTGCACGCAGTAAAGATCGTGGACCATTGCCGCGTGCAGAGGATTTTCGCCGGGAAAGTCGGCAACGATGCTGGCGGGACGGTGGCGGACGCAGTTGATGTACGAAAGCGGTCCGCGCCCCGCAACCTCGTCGCGCAGCTGCTGAAACTCGCTGTTGAACAGCAGAATGTGGCCCATCATCAGGTTGCTCGAATCGGGCCGAACCAGAGGTCTCAGATTTTCGGCCTTCGGCAAGCTGTCCGCCACTGGTTTTTCCAGCAGAACAGTTTTTCCGGCCTCAAGTAACGTTCTTGTGACAGTCACGTGGGCCGACGTCGTGCAGGCGACGACCCATGCTTCGGCATTGGATTCCGCTATCGCCTGCGCGAGACTGGTCCAGCCCGTTACACCAGGAAGATCACCCGACAGTGCGTCCAGACTGGACTGACGTCGGGCGACCAGGCCGACCAGATTTGCTTCGGCCAGACCTGCCAGCGTAAGTGCATGCAGGCGACCGAATCGCCCCAGTCCCACGACCCCAATTCTGACGGGCTCCCTGCTCTGTCGACTCATTTATGCATCCTTATTCCGTACGTCATGTGGGATCCGGATCAGCGGCTCGCAGTCGGTTCCGGATCCCCGACTGTTACGGCAGGCAACGGTCCGTCCAGATATCGCCGGTCAAACAGATGCAGCACGGCGCCGTGTGGTTGATCCGACGGGCTTTCCGTGCCCTGCACCAGATCCAGCCGACCGTCCTCGTTCCAGTCGGCCACGTCAAACGAACCCGCATGGTCATAGACCTGCAGATCCCTGCCATTTCTCTGAATCTTTCCATGAGCCTTAAACTGCGGTGCGCCGGGGCTGCCTGTGTTCTCGTAATAGTACACAGCCCACAGAGTTCCCTTAAACAGATCCAGATCTCCGTCGCCATCCCAGTCGGCCAGCACAGTGTGGTTGTCGCCGTTGTTGTTTTGACCACCAAACCAGCCAGTCACGGGTCCGCCGCTTTCAAGTTTCAGGGTTGAACCGAGCAAAAAATCCAGCCGCCGCGGATCGCGCTGACTGCTTTTCCGTGTGCACAGATAGAAGGCGTTGTCGCGGTCTGAGTGGATTACAAGATCCATTGTGCCGTCCGCATCAAGGTCTCCGATGGACACCTTGGAACGCCACGCCAGCTCATCAGTCCGACCATTCACAGTCACCGTTTGCCCCCCGGCAAAAACGGGAACTTCACGTGATCCGGTGTTTTCAAAATATTGCGTCTCCCAGCGCTGACCGGTGACAAACAAATCCAGGTCTCCGTCGTTGTCCCAGTCACCCACCGTAGGGCATAACCAGCCGTACATCGCTTCGGTCGGTCCCTGCGGACCGTACGTTGACGGATCTGCGGCCTGCGGATCCAGCCAGTTCGGCATCGCAATCGGCGTGTCGGCGGCACGGATCATTTCGGGGAGCTCGAAGACCGGCTGCAATGTTGTACCCCGATTTCTGAACAGTCGCAGACCGGTGTGATATCCGCCCACCAGATCCAGGTCCCCGTCGTTTTCCCAGTCAACACAGATCGTAAAGCTGGTCATAATCTCCGGTTGAACCTGTCTGGCAACACCACGCGAAATCAATCTTGGATAGGTCGATATTTTTGAAATACGTGTGCCGGCATCGGTACGTCCGCGCACCGGCGTTGACAGAACGTCGGCGCGACGACGGAAAAGATACAGCGGATCAGGCCGTGACAGGCGGACGCGTGAATTCGGATTCACATTTTCGAAAAATTCGCCGTTGGCAATCACGTCCAGATGACCGTCATTGTTCCAGTCGACCAGAAACGGCGAGTCGACAATTCTGACGCCGATCGGAATCGGAGCTTCGAACAGTGGCTCAGCACGGGTGCCGCGGTTTTCGCAGAAGGTCAGACGACCTCCTTCCAGCGGCCTGTCGGTTTCATCGTGAAACAGCAGATCGAAGTCGCCGTCACCGTCCCAGTCGGCATACTCCACTGCGCCATTCGCATGACCGCGTCCGTGAATAACAAATCCGTTCAGATCCTTCAACGTCACCGGCCGGGCGTAATCGGCCATACCGTCTGCCGTCGTGCCTGTATTCCGCAACAGATCAAAGACCATAACTGCCGTTCCATACGGCGCAACACCTTTGCTCGTGTCAACTGCGCGAATCCGGCTGACTTTTCGATAGCTGACGACAAGATCAACATCACCGTCACCTTCCCAGTCGAGGCGGCGTACGCCGCGGGGAGCCCAGGCATTCCGCTGGCGAAGGATGCCCGGACTGGTCGCTCTGAATTCAGATTCCTCGGTCAGCGGGATGAGGTTCTGTGCCGCCTTCAGTTTCCACAGACCGCTGGCATCGCGTTCGCCTGTGTTCTGCCACCACGTCAACTGCATGGCCGGCCCCAATCCGTAAAAATCCGGATCGCCGTCCCCGTCCCAGTCATCGACGAACCAGTTCTGAGGCAACAGGTCAGACTGCAGAAAGTTTCCGGTGTTGTCCTGTAACCGACGTCGTGGTGCAAACAATGGATGTCTGTCCGTGCCGATGTTCCTGAGGAAGTACACGGCGTTTCCCAGACGTTTCCCGAGTTCCTCCTGTTTGTGCTCGAACATGCGGTATCCCCACCCCATGAGATCACGCAGACCGTCGCCGTCCCAGTCAATGTGAATAAACTGCGAATGCAGCGGGGTGATGTTCGCAGCGCCTGATTTGCCGCTGTTGAAACGAAAAGTATCGCCGATTCCGATTGGTCCGGCCTGTCGGTCCGGCGTGGCGCGCCAGACGTCACCCGTGTTTTTTACATTGCCGAATCTAAAAAACAGATAGTACTGCCGGCAGTCCGCTCCTGTGCTGCGCCAGGCGATCGTTGCAACTGCTGAGGATTCCAGATCGCTGGTGACAGTACACGGAACGACAGATTCAGTATTTGTCACATAAATCGAATCGCGTCGTACAACCGCAGAGGCATCGTGAAGCAGTTTCCGGAAATCAATGGTTGCTGCGATCGGCGTGTTGACGGGAGTGCCCGTATTGACAGTCATCGCCACCCGGAACGCCCCCGGTTCCGTCCTGTTCCGGTTGTCGGCCCGGACGGAAGCGAGACTGGCAGCGGCAACCACTGAAAGCACACAGGAGTAGATAATGGATTTCATACGGGTGGTGCCGTCCCGGGGTCTGCGAGCGATTCAGGGACAGCATCATTCGCCTGACTTACGATATGACGGATCGCGCTGGTCAGCACTGTCGTTACGGTTCCAACCCACAGGAACGTGTAACCCTTTGCTGAAAGTGCATTGGCATCACACCCGGCCCAGACTTTCTTGTCGACTTCATCGGCGGCGGCTTTGACTCTGTCCAGTGCCACGACGAACCGTTCGTTTTCCGGTTCCCAGCAACAGCCAAGATCTGCTGACAGGTCATATGGCCCGAGTCCCAGTGCAGTCACCAGGGAATGCGCTGCAATCTCATCAACGTTGTCCACACCTGCCTGCGATTCAATCTGCGGGATAACGATGAAGTGGTCTTCAAATTCTGTTTTCCATGTCTCGTATTGAAAATCGTCCAGCCAGTAATTGCCCATGCCTCCGGGACGTCGACGTCCTCGTGGCGGCATCAGAATCGCTTCTCGCACCTGATCCAGTTGCGCGCCTGATTCAACGTTGGGGATCAGAATTCCACAGGGCCCCAGATCGATCGTTCGTCGCACGACACTGAGTTCGCACGACAGCGTTCGGACCAGAACCGGGAAGTCTGCGAGTCTTCCGATCTGGCAAATGTGCGAGACCAGTTCGTCAGAGAAATCACCGTGTTCGCAGTCGATCACCAGATAATCAAGCCCGCCGGTCTGGCAGACTTCCACGAGGAATGGCCATGCATGATCCGTCGACATGAGACCGATTACCGGCTGATCGGAAGCGAGCTGTTCCTTCAGGCGTTTTGCAGTAGACAGCATCTTGACCAACTTATTTCAGAACTGCTGACGGAACCTACGGCCCGGAAAAATCCTGGTTCCGGCTGCGAAAACGAAAGACTTTTTGTTATCCGGACAGCAACGCAAAGAATATAACACAGCGTCTGCCAGATCCGAATCGTGTTATGGCCTCGGCTCAGAACGCCGGAACAAGGGACTTTTGATAAAACAATGCATAACCGGAGACCGCTTCCGGTTAAAAAACATGGAAATTCGTCAATTACTGGCCTGTCGTTTGATCGCTGGCCGAATCGACTGAAAGCGAATAAAATGTGCAGAGGGTGGTTCCTGCCTCCGGGTGTACGTTGGCTTTTTGCCTGTGGAAACGGCAGTGTATAAGGTGACCGGAAAAGCCGATTTTCCGTTTGCTGCCGGGCCGGGAACGGCAGTCTGAACGATTCGTAGTTTCTCTCCAAATCTCTGATGTAAATGCGCTGGGGTTATCCGACAGCACTGTTTGCCTTGTGGCTCGTTCCCTTAATTGGGTTTTTACTCATTCGTGCGCACTTGAAGCGTCGCGATGCCGCCCGGAAATTTGTTGAGCAACCGATGGTCGAGCGGCTCTTGCCGACATTCGACACGTCGCGTGTGTGGTGGAAGGCGGTTCTGGTGATGACGGCCGTCACACTGCTGATTGTCGCTGTGGCTCGGCCTCGGTTCGGATTTGACCTGAAGGAGATCTCCAGTCGAGGTGTGGATCTGTTTGTGCTGCTCGATGTGTCTCGCAGCATGCTGGCGGAAGACGTAAAGCCCAATCGTCTTGAACGAGCGAAGTCAGACATTCTGGACCTGTTACAACGACTGAAAGGAGACCGCGTCGGCTTGATCGTGTTTGCCGGAGCCCCGGTCGTTCAGGTGCCACTCACAACTGATCAGGGATTCTTCAAAATTGCTCTGGAGGACGTAGACACTGACAGTGCGCCGCGTGGTGGCACGTTGATTGGCGACGCAATTCGCAAGTCGCTGGAATCAATGGAAGCCCGTGCAGATCGTGATCAGGCGATTGTGCTGATCACGGACGGTGGCGATCAGGATTCGTTTCCTGCAGAAGCCGCCAGGCAGGCTGCAGAACGAAATGTTCGAATCATCACTGTCGGTCTCGGTGATACATCTGAAGGTGCTCGCATTCCGCAGCGTGCCGAAAGCGGAGACCTGACTTTTGTACAGCATGAGGGACAGGAAGTCTGGTCAAAAATGGACGAGTCGCTGCTGGAGGAAATGGCCACGACAACAATGGGGGCCTACGTTCCGGCGCGGACGCTGAGCTACGATCTGGGACAAATATACGACGATCAGCTGGCAAAACTGACCCAGGGTGAAATCAGTACAGAACAGCGAAAACGCTATCGTGAGCAATATCAGCTGTTTGCGATTCCGGCGTTTCTGCTGCTGCTGCTTGATTTATCGATCCCGGCCTATCGTCGACGCACACGCATTGAACGGGAGTCTGCAGCGTGACCCGTTTTCAGAACATAGCTGTCGTGGTATTGGCGATGCTGCCAGCCCTGTCGGGGGCCGACACACCGAACGCGGCGGTGTCGAAAGTTCGTGACGGCATACAGAAGTTCCGCAGCAGCGAATTCTCGGAAGCCGAAAAGTCGTTCGCTGAAGCCAGTGAGCTCGCTCCGGAAAACGCCACTATTCTGTTCGACGAAGCATGTGCCGCGCTGTCTGCGGGGGATAACAATCAGGCACGGGAGTTGTTTCGGAAGGCAGCCCTTGCAAAAGAGTCGCCTGTCACCGTACAGGTTCACTATAACCTCGGCTGCCTGGAAGCTGAAGCGGCTCGCGAAAAGCTGGGCGATGACGCGGCAGCCGCCACTGGTGATGTCCGTGAAGAATCAGTCCGGCTGATGCTGGCCGCTGTTCGACATTATCGTGACACGCTGGCGTTGAACGCACAGCACACCGACGCCCGTCATAATCTGGAACTCATCCGGCTGTATATCAAACACATACAGTCACAGTGGGCCGAACGAGATAAGCAGAAAGATCGCGAAGAAAAGAATCTGCTGCAGTTCTTGAAGATGATTGAAGAGCGAGAGACGCAGCTGCGTACCACCACCAGAGTTCTTGAAGATGAACAGGATTCCGTCCGGAAACGACAGGCTGTCAAAGAAGCAGCGGCCAGCCAGAGAACGCTTCACGAGGAGATCGAACCTCTCAGGCAAAAGATCGAAGCCGAACTACAGTCGGCGGCAGGCCCCCATTCCGGAAGCCCCACACAGCAAGGTAGTCTGCCCCAGCCGGGAGTCGCAGCTCAGACACCCGGGCAGAATGAACAAATACAACAGGCACAAGACCTGTTACATCAATTGGCTGATGAAGCAGGCCAAAACATGCTGATGGCTGCAGACGAGCTGGACACGGGTGATTCCGCAGCCGCCATCGCAGCGCAGACAGAGTCTCTGATGTTGTTGCACCAGTTATATATGGCGCTGGCCCCGTACCAGAATATTCTTCAGCGTGCTGTCGAACGTCAGCACGCGTTGCTGGGAACTGATGCCGAGACAGAAGGGCCAGCGGAATTGTCCGAGGAAAGCTCAGAGAATCAGGCAGCAACCGTACGTACGGAAGCCCCCGGCAACAGGGACAACGGCAGCAACACAGTTGATGATAACCAGGCAACACAGGAAGGCGACGTCAATGTCGCCGGTTCAGACGTGGACTCGGCGACCAACGTGGAACAGCAACAAGAAGGTCAGTCGCGGATCACTGACTGGAGTCGAATACTTTCGCTCAAGGCAGAAGCGGAATTGCCACAGGTTCAGCAACAGTTGGAAGCTCTGAGACAGTCAGCGACACATTCCCCGGCAGAAGAACCGAATCCGGACAAACCAAAGGTTGATGAACCGGACGCTGCCCTCGAGAAAGAAAACGAGCAGGAAGTATCAGAAGATGAACAGGCGGCAGCCGAGGCTCAGCGGCAACAGCTACAACAGCTGAAGCAGGTCGAAGGCCTTGCGAAGTCGATGGAACTTGCTGTCCAGCTGGCACCTGACGCTGAACGACATTCACAGGCGGCTGTAGACCTGATGTTGGAGCAACAGGAAGCTGTTCCCGAGCAACAGGAAACTCACCGGATTCTCAGGAAGATCGCTGAACCGCTGGTCGATCAGGAGCAACAGCAGCCGGACCGGAACGATCAGAATCAGGAAGACCAGCAACAGGATCAGCCTCAGGACGACGACGGTGATCAGAACGAACAGAATCAGGAATCACAGAAAGACGAACAGCAGGAAAACGACCAGCAGCAGCCGGGTGAAGAACAACAGGATGATCGGTCAGGACAGGACAAGGCGGAATCCGTTCTGCGACAGGCACGTGACCGTGAACGACAGCACAAAGATCTTCAGAAACAGCTGCGTGCCATTTTGGGGCAACGAATTAAGGTTGATCGGGACTGGTAGATTCCGATCGTTCGTCCCGACAAACAGGAATTCCACAGCCCGGTCACGTTCAGACGGCGGGCAGGATATGAGTCAACACCAGATCAGTTTACAAACAGCCGGAACCAGTTCCGGCTCATGGCAGCAGCCGTTCTGCTGTCAAAACATGTCAACGGCGGCCATGAGTCAGTGAGATTCGCAGTACACAGAATGCAGATTGCGGTTCGAACATTAGTCACCATCCTGCTTGTACTGCTGCGGACAGCAGCCGCGAGTGTAACATGCGCTGCGCAGGAGCCGGAAATTGTTGTCGAAGTGGATCGGCAGCAGTTGTACGAAGGCGAATCGATCACGTATCGCATTACGCTCAACCACGTTGAAAAGCCAGCACCGCCGCAGCTCAGCGGATTTGACAGATTCGAGGTCGTATCACTGGGTGAACAGTCGTTGAACTCTCGACAAATCACGATCATTAATGGCCGGCGCAGTGAAGTTATTCGCCGCGGCCATCAGTATAACTATCGCCTGACCCCCACAGAGGCCGGTCAGTTCAACATTCCGGCGCCAACGGCTGTGGTGGATGGTCAGACACTGGTCGGTCGCCGGATCGCCATCGGAGTGATTGCTCCAGCAGATCAGGATGTGGTGCTGCTGGAAATGAAATCCAGCAAAGCCATTGTCTATCCCATGCAGCCGTTTACGATTTCACTGACGGTAGCGGTACAACAGCTTCCGAATGAGCTGAGCGAGCGCAGTCCGTTAAGTGTACAGGGCGGCGATCCCGTACATTTGTCCGTCCCATGGCTGGACGACGACCAGGTGCCATCGGGTCTGAGCCCGAAAATCGCCTGGGATGACGTCATGAATCCACTGGTCAGCCGGTCTGCCGGCGGGCGCCGTGGGTCCGATGGGATGCGCGTCAACAACATCGACAGGCAGTCCGCGTTTTCGATCTTCAGCGGGGGCGCGATGGTCTTCCTTCCGCCTTCCGTTCGCACGACTCGAACGAACGGGGATGGTGAGCGAATTCCATATGTCGAATACACTTTCGAACGCGAATTTACGCCTCAGACGTCCGGCACGTTCAGTTTCGGACCGGTAACAATGAAAGGTATGTTCGGCACAGAGTTGTCCGAGGGCAAACTCGACGGTGAGCAGATCTATGCAGTGGCAAAGGCGATCACCGTCGTCGCGCGAGATGCTCCGCCAGAAGGACGACCGAGCAGCTTCAGCGGCGGTATCGGAGTCTTCAATGTGACGGCCAGTCTCAACCCAGTATCGGCCAGCGTCGGCGACCCGCTCACCCTTTCACTGCGGATCCAGGGCCGGGGAACTCTCGCCGAAGTTCGCCCCCCCGACATCTCCAGTATTCCGGAAGTATCACAGTTTTTCAGGACATATGATGCGACGGAAGCAACTCAGGACAATGCTCGCGAGTTCACGTACAGCGTGCGGCCGCTGACGACTGACGTAAGAGAATTCCCGGCAGTCCCGATATCGTATTTTGACGTCGAAAACGAAGATTACGTCACGGTCAGCACTGCCCCGATTCCCGTTAAGATCAAGGCTGCCCGGCAACTGTCCGCGTCAGACATTGTGTCACAGCAGGCCACAGGCACCGACAGCCGGCTGGAAGTCAGTGAGGCCGGTATCTTTGCCAATCATTCGAATCTGCAGGGCCTTCGAGCCAGCGATGTGTCCATCAGTCGCTGGCTGATGATGTGGTTCGGAATGCTGATGGTCTATGGACTGACAAGTTTTGGTCTCGTTCGCTATCGTCGTCTTCACAGCGACCCGCTGGAAAGACGACGCAGATCCGCAAAATCGCATGCAGCCGATTCACTGAGGCTGGCAGAGCAGCATCAGGACTCTGCACAGAAGGAATGTCTTGATGCTATGAACCTTGCCGTGACCGGATTGATTGCTGACTTCAATCGGGTTTCTTCAGCCGGCATGACTTCTCGAGACGCCGCCGCGCGACTGCATGCGGTCGGAGCAGACGCCAGCATGCAGGATCGCACCGCTGCATTTCTGGACACGTGCGACGCAGCTCGATACGGCGCGACTGAAAAAGGCACATCCGATTTGCTGATTGACTGCCGACGGCTGGTCAACGATCTGGGTCGTGAACTGGAGAAGCGATGCTGATTCATTCACGCCCCCCGTTTTCACGTTTGCCGTCCGGACACAGATCCCAACAGCAGATCGGCCGACACACGGCCGCCGGCACAATGGCGCGGTGCGAGAAGTCCCCGCCACCCATCGTTTTGTTGTTTTCAGTTCTCGTCTGTTCCGGATGTGGGTCCGCTCCGGACCTGGAGACTTCGCGACTTTTTCAGTCGGCCGAACAGATTTTTTCCGACGCAGACTCTCCTGCGGAATTTGTTGAGGCTGCCACGGTCTATCAGGAGATTCTGGATAGTGGATTCCTGAGTGGCACGGTGTTCTACAATCAGGGGAACGCATGGATGCGGGCAGGCGAGACCGGACGAGCAATTGCAGCATACCGACAGGCGCAACGCCACCTGCCGCGAGATCCCTATCTTGACGCCAATCTTCGCACTGCTCTTGCCGGATCGCAGTTGCCGACAGGTGGAGCCATGCTTGACTACATATTCTTCTGGCAATCTGCCGTCAGTTATAATGAGAAGCTGATCCTGACGACCGTGCTGCTGGCGATGGCGCTGCTGTTGGCCATGTCGTACCAACTGAACAGGCGACGGATCGCCCTGAAACGCATAGCGTATGCGACGATGATTCCGCTGGTGCTGTCCGCAGCGGCCGTTGGCCGAGACTGGCAACAGTACGAGCAGACGGTGCGGGGTGTGGTCGTTGCAGAAACCACGGCACGCAAAGGCGACTCAGAGACCTATGACCCGGCTTTCTTACAATCGCTTTCGGACGGCACAGAATTCGAAGTCATCAATCTCCGCAATGACTGGATTCACGCCAGGTTCAGGCAAACCGGTACCGGCTGGATCTCCTCGCAGGACTGCGTCACATATTAATGGTGCGGATGGTGTCCCGTGCAGCGGATCGATGAACAAGTTTGCCAAAATCCGCCGGTCGGCTTTTACGCCGGGCATGAATGGCCTACTGTTCCATGGCTTTGTGATCACGATCTCCAGATTCCAGACGCACCCAGCGGTCGGCCAGCATGCCAGAGAAGAAACGCATATTGTTTCTGTGCACAGGAAATTCCTGTCGCAGTCAGATGGCCGAAGGATTCCTGCGGGAAATTGTTGGTGAACGGTTCGAATCACTGTCTGCCGGTGCAGACCCGGCGGGGTATGTGCACCCCAAAGCCATCGAAGTCATGAGTGACGCCGGTATCGATATATCAGAACAAAAGAGCAAGCACATCAACGAGTTTCTGCCTCCGCACGGACAGCTGCCGGACATCATCATCAGCGTCTGTTCGAGCGCGGACGAGAATTGTCCGGTTTTCCCTGCAGGTGTCGAACGATGGCGATGGCTGTTTGACGATCCGCATCATGCCACTGGAAACGACGAGCAGAAGCTGTCCGAATTCCGTCGGGTGCGCGACGAGATTCACGATCGCCTGAAACAGGAATTCTCCGGCTGACAGTGACCTTAACAGAACGTGCTACCATCTGAGTCATTCTACTATGAGTTTTTCATCTCTTCCACTGAGCTATTGTACGAACGTCCATCCAGGTTCCACCGTCGACGAAATCATCAACGGCCTGACCGAGCATACATCCGAAGTACGCAGACAGCTGGATGCCCCGATGGCCGCCGGTCTGTGGCTTTGTCGCTCAGTCGTATCGGAACTGCTGGACGACAAGGCCGCTCTGGAGCGACTGGCTCAGTCTCTCTGGCAGCATGACTTACGCTGTTACACACTGAATGCGTTTCCGTACGGCGACTTTCATTCAGAGCGAGTGAAAGAACAGGTTTACCTGCCGGACTGGGCATCCAGTGATCGCCTGAATTACACCAAACACTGTGCGCGGGTCCTGGCCGAATTGCTGCCGGAAGGGAGCGAGGGCAGCATTTCGACCGTGCCTCTGGGCGGACGAATGAACCCCACGACTCCGGATTTCCAGGCAATCTGTTTTCACAATCTCATTTTGCTGGCCAAGTGGCTGAAGGAGCTGCATCAGAGCACTGGGCGACTGATTCGACTGGCCATCGAACCCGAACCGTTGTGTGAAATGTCGTCGATTCCCGAAGACGCCGTGCCCCTGTTTCGAAGTCTGTTCGAAATGGCAGAAGCCCTGGGACAGCTTCCGAGCGTCCAGGAACATATCGGCCTGTGCTTCGACGTCTGTCACCAGGCTGTCGTTTTTGAAGACGTGACAACCTCCATCAATCAGATCGTATCCAGCGACATCAGAATCAACAAAGTTCACATTACAAATGCTGTTGAGCTGCTGAATCCGTCAGAGAACAAGGCGGGCCGCGAAGCACTGATGAGCTACGTTGAACCACGCTACCTGCATCAGACGTTTGCGAAAATGAACGATGGAAGCATAGTGAGTCGACTGGATCTGACCGCCGACGATATTTTTCGAAATCCGTCGGACAGCTTTCTGCAGGCAGACGCCTGGCGAGTTCACTTCCATGTGCCGGTTTTCGCCGACGACCTGGGACCACTCAGGACAACCCGACCGGATTTGAAGGCGGCCCTGCAGGCGATTCTGAAACTCGAATACGCCCCGCACCTGGAAGTCGAAACCTATACGTGGCCCGTCATGCCGGATGAGCACACGGCCGTGTCGTCTTTGTCGTCTCAGATCACTCGTGAACTGGCATCAGCCTACAATCTGCTCCGCGAGCTGTGCTGATTGAAGCCGCCTACTGAGCAGAGAAATAGCCCATCTCTGTGCCGTTGACGGGGTTCAGTCGAGTCACCTGCACCAGTTTCCAGTCGCCATCTTCCGTTTTCCATTCTGTTCGCCAGTAGTTGGAAACCCGATGAGTGGCTCCGCTGTGGTGTGTGACGGTGACCTCGCCGTTGGCTCTGACCATCGCAATCGCACTGGCTGCAGTTTCATCCATCGTGACGTTGATGCTCTTGATGTGAAATGTGTCGCTAAGATCGACAAGATCCAGTCCCTTCCTGGCGATCTCGCCAAGTGCCTGACTTTCGGCAGCGAGCTGCGACCTGATACTACTCAGGTTTTCAGACTTAAAGTGATCCAGCATGACACGTAGTTCGTGTTCCACTTCCTCAGCCGGAGACACAAGATACTGTTCCAGCAAATATACGCCGGTGCCCAACAACAGCAGTATTGCAGCAAACATCTTTCCCCTGGGGACAGCACTCAGAAAACTGACAACGGCCACGGCCGCGATCAGGATCACCAGTGGCAACGGATCGTCTGTGATGTAGCTCATCGTCGTTTCCTCGGGACGGGACACCCTGCGAGCTGAGCTGACGCACGGAAGATTACGGCCCGCTTCCGCTGGTCACTGCAACAACTCATCTCTTTCACAGCCCATGCTTCTGACATTTTCCGCTCGGAACACGTTGCACGTTCGTGTTCCGAGCATAATGAACCGATACCGATCACACCTGAATTTGTCTACAAATCCGCGATGATCGGTGCGTGTGGGACCGTCATGCAGACAGCATCCCCCACATATTGAGTGATGTTACGAGCAACCCCGGTTAAGCACTACGATGAGACATCGAGTAACTCGCTGGTGGAGAAACTTCGGTCGTGTCCGAGATCGAGAGTCACCGTAATCAGGATTCTGTCTCCGGTCGACAGAGCGGGCTCTGAATCCGGATTCAACGGGATCTGTACATGGAAACCGGGCGCCACGAAACTCCGTGTCCAGAACCGACGGCATTCCGTCATCGAATACGAATTCTGAGCTATCCGGTGCATTGTTCCGTCGTCCGCGACAACCGACACCGCCAGAGTCATTGCTCCTGCTGTTTTAACCGGGTCCCCATCGCTGTCGAGCGACTGCACAACGACGTTAATGCTCCTGTCTGTTTCTTCTTCGCCCTGAATCATGCCGCTTGTCAGGCGGTGAATTCCGATGGACGAGACGCTGCCCCATGCAGCTTCCACTTCCGGATTGAATGCCACCTGCCTGACACCGGAGGCCGGAGACACGTCGTCGGCAGACGCTGATTCCGTGTCGCGCGAAATGCGATTCCGTTCGACAGACAACTCGTGGTCCTGCTCGGCCAAAGTCTGCTCAGCTTTCCTGATCTGCGACTGCAGGTCACGAATTGTGGATTCATGTTCACGAAGCCGAACTTCAAGAACTTCCTGCCGCTCGCTCATATTGCAACCACTCAGCATTGTGGCGGCAATAAGAGCAACGGTCTGTAATTTCGGGCAACACATCATTTCGGTAGCGGCTGAATTTCCTGAGGATGCTTTCCCCGGACCATACCGGATGAAATACACCGCGCAAACAGAACTTGCTGGCAGTCGACCAGGCACACGTCTACGATTTGCCATTGTATGCCCGTATTCCCTGTTGAACGGAACCCCGGAAAATGAGGATTCCCGTAAATCCGGCACGTGCCATGCTGTTTCTTGCCGTTGCGATCAGTACTTCGGCAGAATCAACGGGTTCACAACCGAATATTCTCTGGCTCAGTTGCGAAGACATCAGCGCTCATCTGGGGTGCTACGGCTATCCCAATGCAACAACGCCGGTGCTGGATGCCCTTGCGAAGGAGTCCGTCGTATACGATCACGCTTATACGACCGCCGGAGTTTGTGCTCCGTGCCGGTCCGCGATCATTACGGGGATGTATCAGACATCTATTGGCTCGCACCATATGCGGTGCAAGGCGATGCCGCCGAAACAGGTGAAACCGTTTACCTTCTGGCTGAACAATGCGGGATATTATCGCACAAACAACAGCAAGCAGGACTACCAGTTTGACACGCCCCGGGAAACGTGGAATGAATCCAGCTCCAGGGCTCACTGGAGAAACTGCCCGGCGGACAAGCCGTTCTTTTCGGTTTTTAATTACACGGGCTGCCATGAGTCCGGTATCGCCAGTGAATCCAAGTACGAAAAAGTGGTCAACGGTGTTGACAAACACAACCGCGATGCCGTGGCACACAGTCTTCCCCCGTACTATCCGGATACTCCTGTGGCTCGCGACGACTGGGGGCGATATTACGACGTGATCACCGCTATGGACCGCTGGGTGGGCGAACACCTTGCGGCTCTGGATGAGGCAGGACTGACCGATGACACCATCGTCGTGTATTGGTCTGATCACGGCGTCGGCCTGCCGCGCGCGAAACGCTGGTTGTACGAAAGCGGGACACATGTGCCGCTGATTATTCGAATACCGCAAAAGTGGCGAAAGCTGGTGGGTGCGGAATTCGTGCCGGGGACTCGCAGCGACCGTATGATCAGCATGATCGATCTCGGCCCGACAATGTTAAGTCTGGCCGGCGTCGCCACGCCCGATCATATGCAGGGCCGAGCGTTTCTGGGACCACACGCAGCTCAACCACGTTCGTATATTTTCGGAGCTCGCGACCGAATGGACGAACGATATGACATCATCCGCATGGTCCGCGACAAACGATATCGATATGTTCGAAATTACGAACCGTACAAAACGTGGTATCAGTACATGAACACGCCCGAAAAAGGGCGAACGATGATGGAGATTCGAAACAGCGTGACCGCCGCCGCTGCGGGCAGTTTGACGGGCGACAGAAACGTAAAGACAGTCGCACAGTTTCTCCAGCCGCGGAAGCCTCTGGAGGAATTGTATGATGTAGACAATGACCCACACGAAATGAACAATCTTGCCGCAGATCCTCGTCTCGCCGGCAAACTGCAGGAGCTGCGACAACAGCACCTGAAATGGGTCGTGGACACCCGGGATGTCGGCCTGATCCCGGAGGCAGAGCTGCATCGTCTGCGAGCCGGAGCGGGCAGCGAATGGGCCATTCTTAATACGGGTGACAACGCAGCCTTGCGGATGGAAACCATTCGCGATGCTGCTGTACTGGCAGGGGGCACGGACGCCGCGGACCTGCCGCAACTGGCCGAGTGGCTGGGACACGATGACGCGACGGTGCGCTACTGGGCGGCGACTGGAATCGGCAACCGTCGTGACTCCGGAAATTCGTCCGGCAGCACGACCGACGCGTTAATCACGCTGTTGCAGGACGAATCAGAAAACGTTCGAATCGCGGCGGCTCGGGCCTTAATGGGCCTTGATCAAAGCAAGCCGGCTCTGCAGACACTGGCGCAGGTTCTGGACCACGGAACTCAGTGGGCACGAGTGCACGCCGCGATTGTTCTGGATGAACTTGAAGATGCCGCTCGACCGGCCATCCCTGCGATGAAACGCAATAAAGCCTATCGCGACGACTTCGTGGCAAGGGGTAAGTACGCGGTCCGTATTCTTAACAAAGCACTGAACGACCTTGAAGGCACACACAATACGGTTCCGTGAAACTCCGGCAGCGCGACCATGAGACAAAGCCTGGTGCTGTTCAGCATCGTCGATTCTTACGTCGGTTTTGGCACACCTGCGAAACATATCGTCGGACGGCTGCCATTTGCAGCGCGCCGTCGTACAATTCAACGTTCACGTCGCATCGATTCACCTGTTGGCCAGAGACTTTAACTCATGTCGCTTCCTGCGTTCAGCGTTCGAAACGCGGTCATGGTTAACATGCTGATGCTGGTCATTCTGGCGGTAGGAACAGTCTTCGCCATTACGCTGCAGCGCGAAATGTTCCCGGAGTCGCGGCCGGACAAGCTGTTGGTCTCAGCCGTCTATCCCGGTGTGCAGCCCGAAGACGTGGAAAAGGCGGTGACGGTCAAGATTGAGGAAGCGGTTCGCGGCCTGGAAGGGATTGAAACCGTTGAATCACAGGTCGCCGAAGGCATCAGCTTCACAACGCTGACCATGTCTCAATCGGTTGATGATGTCGACGTAATGCTGCAGGAAATCCGCAATGAAGTGGATTCGATTCAGGATATGCCGGACGGCGTGGAAAAAATCAGTCTGCGAAAGGTGGAGCCCGAGCTGCCGGTAATTTCCATCGCCATCTTCGGCGACGAAAGCGAAGCTGCCCTGAAACAGGCGGCGCGCAGACTGCGCGATGATTTGCTGAAACTGGACGGAGTCAGTCGCGTCGAGCTGAATGGAATACGTGACGACGAAATCTACGTCGACGTACAGCCCGACAAAATGCTGGAATACGACATTACGTTTGAGGAAATCGCGGCGGCAATTCGTTCAGAGAATGTCGACATCAGCGGAGGGCAGTTGAAGGGAAACCGCAGCAGCGTGTCCGTAAGAACACTGGGCGAACAGCAACAGGCAGTCAACCTTGAAGAAATCGTCGTGCGGTCGCAGCCGTCGGGACAGCAGATTCTGTTAAGCGATGTCGCCACTCTGGCGGACGGTTTTGTTGACTCGGACCTGGAAGCCCTGTTCAACGGCAAGTCAACCGTAAACTGCGTGCTGTTCAAAGGTAAGGGCGAGGACGCCGTACAGATTTCGGCTGTTGTAAAAACTTACTTTGCCGCACGCAGCGGTCAGCCATACACGGGCCCCGATAGTGCGGTCTCAAAGCTTCTGTCCGGCCTGGGACGCCCCAATCTGAATAAGGTTTTCCAGCAGGCAAAGTCAAATCCGTTCCCGGCTAATCTCAGTTACAAGCTGCACACGGATATCGCGAGATTTGTGGAGGGCCGCCTGGAACTGATGACTCGCAACGGTGGCATGGGGCTGATTCTTGTACTAATTTCGCTGAACATGTTTCTGAACTGGCGAGTGGCTCTGTGGGCTGCTGTTGGTCTCGTGATTTCGTTCATGGGTACCTTTGCTGTCATGTGGTTTGTGGGGGCAACGGTCAATCTGCTGTCAATGTTCGGACTGATTGTCGTGCTGGGAATCATCGTCGACGATGCCATCGTGATCGGAGAAAACATTTACCGTCACGTGGAAGAAGGCATGCCGGCAATGCAGGCCGCTGTCAAGGGGGCCGAGGAAGTCATGTGGCCGGTGATCGTGGCCGTCAGCACAACGATTGGTGCATTCGCGCCTCTGTTTTTTATCAGGGGACAGATCGGTGACTTCATGGCTCAGTTGCCACTTGTTGTGATCGCGGCGCTGTCAATCTCACTGGTGGAAGCACTGGTGATCCTGCCCGCTCACCTGAGGCATCTGCCGCCCGTAAAACGGGCGGCAAATGGTGAAAAGGGGGCCCGTGTCGCCGGCTTCAAGGCATTTGTTCTGCAGCGTCTGCTGATGGCGCCATATGAGAAACTGCTCAGCTTTTGCCTGCGTTGGCGCTATGTCACTTTAGCGGCCGTGACGGGGGCCTTGATCATTTCATCCGGCATGCTGGCCGGAGGTATTGTGAAGTGGCAGTTCATCCAGGACATGGACAGCGAGAGCATGATCTGTGCACTGGAAATGCCAATCGGGACGTCTACGAAACGACTGAAGGAAGAACTTCAGAAGCTGACGGACTTCATTGTCGACAAACAACAGTTTCCTGAGATTGTCAATGTGCAGACGATTGCCGGGCGGCAGTATGACGTGACCGGTGCGGGGGCAGTGGGGTTTGACGACCAGAGCCATCTGGGACAGCTGGTGGTCGAAATCTGTCCGGCGGAGGAACGTACAAGGTCAAGCGATGAGCTGAAAACAGAGTTGCGCAAATTCTCTGAGAATCATCTGACCGGCGTGAACTCAGTTCGCTGGACGGAAATGAATGGTGGTCCCGGCGGCAATGATCTTGAGATCAGTCTTTCCGGAATTTCCAATTCGGAACTGCCCGGGGCCGTAAACGACCTGAAGCAGATTATCGGCTCGCTGGACGGTGTTTACGATCTGGACGACAACCTGGACATCGGCAAGAAGGAACTGCGTTTGTCTCTGCGCGACTCGGCCGCGGCAGCAGGTGTGACTGTCGGTAGTCTGGGTGCACACGTGCGGGGAGCGTTGTACGGTCAGGAAGCTCGCCGACTCTCACGCAATCGAGAAGACGTACGGATTATGGTCAGATATCCGGAAACGTTTCGTGACAGTACATGGAACGTGGAATCCATGTGGATTCCCGGACAGGGTTTGCCCGGCGAACGCAAGTGGGTACCGATTTCCGAAGTAGCGGACATTAACATGGGCCGCGGCTATTCCACAATTTCCCGGTTCCAGCAGACGCGTTCCGCAAAAGTCATCGGTGCTGTCGACGATGCGAAGGTTCCCAGCACCGCTAGTGTCATCGAACTGATTCGTGCTCGCGCTGAAACGGAAATTGTTCCCGAGTATCCAGGCATCCAGATACAATACCTGGGGCAGGCGGAAGAAATGGCCAAGAGCTTTTCGTCACTGAACAAGGCATTTCCCATCGCCATGCTGATCATTTACGGGATGCTGGCGGGACTGTTCAAGTCGTACACACAACCGCTGGTGGTAATGTCCGCCATTCCATTCGGCTTCCTGGGAGCTGTTATCGGTCACTGGGTAACAGGAGAGACGTTTACGATCCTGAGTGCCATCGGACTGGTGGCGCTGGCCGGTATCCTGGTCAACGATTCCCTGGTACTGGTCGACTTTATCAACAAGCGAGTCGCCGCCGGACTGACGCCGCTGGAAGCCAGTATCGACGGAGCCAGGAAGCGACTGCGCGCAATCTTGCTGACAACTTTGACAACTGCTGCGGGGCTGATCCCACTGATGTTTGAGACCAGTTTTCAGGCAAAGTTTCTGATTCCGATGGCTGTGACACTGACCTTCGGATTGTTGTTCGCCACAGGACTGACGCTGATTCTGGTCCCCTGCCTGAATCTGATTCGTGAGGACGTACTGAGCGGATTCTTCAGGGACAGGGCATCGCCTGAAGAACCGCAGGCCCCCACACCAACCGATGTTCCACCATTGTCACCGGTGGCATGAATGCGTCCGGCACAAATATCCGGTCAGCACAGAGAGACAGTTCTTACTCCGGGCCACAGTCGATAGCAGTCGAAAGTCGCCTGCGGTACAACGTCAGCTCACCGAGTCCCCTGTTCGGCGTATCAGTAACGAGTGACTGAAGGCAACGGCACGCGTGTATCTGTCTGAAAACAAAACCCTTCGGATGATAACTCTGTGCGGACTTTATGTCGCACAGGGCGTCCCGTGGGGGTTCGTGACGGTAACGTTTGCCGCATGGCTGGCTCAGCCGAAGCACGATCTTACCGTGGAACAGATTGGCCCGATCATGGCCGTGGCGACGCTGCCGTGGTCCTTCAAATTCCTCTGGGGGCCACTGATGGATCGATTTACGATTCCATCAATGGGGCGTCGTCGGCCATGGATTATTTTTGCTCAGAGTATGGCGGTGCTCGTGCTGGGAAGTATGCTGCTGTTCGATGATTTACCGAGTATGGTCTGGACTTCAGCCCCTGATTCCAGCCCTGCGATGGAGATGATTTTCAAATTGGTGCCGGGGCCTCTGGCGGGCATGATTCTGCTGGCGAATATTTTCCTTTCGATGCAGGATGTTGCTGTGGATGCCCTGGCCGTCGACCTGCTGAAGGAAAACGAACGGGGTGTGGCGAATGGTATGATGTACGGCTGCAGCTATCTGGGCACCGCGGTGGGGGGAGCGGGGCTTGGCTGGGTTGTCAGCAAATATGGCATACAGGCAGGACTGATGTGGCAGGCAATTCTATTGGCGGGCATCATGTTGCTGCCGTTATTGTTCAGAGAGCGTCCGTCAAAGATTCACGCTGAACACGACAGTCACCCCGACAGCCCGACACCACAGGTATCCCCGTCCGTGGTTGGAGATCTGTGGAAAGCGTTCCATTTGAAATCGACGTTACTGGGTGCCGGAATTGCTCTTGGAGCGAGGATCGGAATCGGAGTGTTGACCGCCGTATTTGTGGATTACCTGCTGAAGAACGGCTGGACGCAGCAGGAATATACTTCCGTTATGGGCGGGTACGCACTGTTTCTCGGGCTTTGCGGCTCTGTCCTTGGCGGATTCGCTGCTGACCGCATCGGAGCAAAGCCTATCATTGTGGTTGTATCGTTGCTGCTTGGAACGCTGTGGATCGGCTGCGGGGTCTATCCTCTGGTCGTAGAGTCAAAATTTCTGATGAAGTGTCTGTTAATCAGTCAGGAATTCCTGCTGGGCGTCGGGTCCGTATCGTTGTTTTCACTGTTTATGACAATCTCCTGGCCGCGAGTTGCTGCGACTCAGTTTACCACATACATGGCGCTGATGAATCTGTCGACAACGTGTGGCAGCTATGCCGCAGGCCAGTTGAGCGTTCATTTCGCCGTCCAGCAGATTCTTGTCATCGCCGGCCTGCTGCAAATGGCAATGATGACCCCTGTATTTTTCATTGATCCCGGACAGACACGTCGCGTCCTGGGTGACGCATAGCATTCGTGCAGCCTTCGCGGAATCGATTGCTGACATCGCAGAAGCTGAGCGAATGACTTCGACTGAGCGAATGACTTCGACTGGGCGGGGATTTGTGGCGCACCTGCTGCACGAAAAAAGGCGAAGCAACAAATTGCTTCGCCTTTAATTTCTTGTTAACTGACTGTCGCCATCAGGAAGCCGGTCCCTCAACGGCGGGAGTCTTGACGCGTTTTCGAACGTCTGTTTCCAGAACGCCGAACGCCTGTTCGTGCCTCTGCAGTGCCATCGACAGTGCACTCCACAATCGCTTGGCGGTGTAGTGGTTGAGGATGATTCGCTGATTTACGTTGACGTCGACTTTGCCCGTCGCGTACGGCGTTGGGTTCAAACCAAGGTCCAGAATCAGCTCCTCCGGAGTACTGGATACACGACAGAAGTTAGCATAGCCGGCGTTGGCGGATGCGTCGTTCACGACGACTTCCTGAGTCTGCTGACCAGCAGCTGCTTCCGCCGCTGGTGCTTCCGGTGCGCTGGGAGCGGCATCTGCGGGAGTCGCTTCTGTCTTTTCTTCTTCGCTCACTTTCTTTCTCCTAACCTTTTTCATGGCCATTGGCAGTATTCCTTGACACGCATTGCATCTCGTAGTGAATAGGGAGACGCTTAACACCGGAACTTATAACAAGGAGGCATAGGCCGAGCAACGAGCTGCCGAGCAGTTTGCACCCGCACAGATCAGTTTCATTGCCCGGTCCTGCTAACTCAGACAAACGTGGCAGTCTGGATCAGTCACACAACCGCTACTAACATCGGGTAAACGTGATGTGGAAAGAACAGCCCGGCGATGAACACCTGTTTCAGCAAGCGTCGTCCTGGTAGCTTTTCACCCTCAATTAACTGAACAGACCTGCTGCGGTACTGTTCTCATAAAGTCAGAAACGCGACCCAAGTTTCGGGAAGTCGCGAAGATGAAGACGAAAACAGCCCGAATGTGATAAGTATCACATTCGGGCTGACAGGATAAGCAGTGTGCTTGCACCACACTACTCGGGAGATCATTTGCCGGTGACCGACGATGTTCGCCTGCGTTTTTCGGGCTATGTCCGAGGCACCGCATGCCGATTAGAATCGGATCTCACTCAGCGATGGCAGGCCAAACCAACCACCCGACGATTTCTTTGTTCGTCGTTGTACGGCTTCGGACGGCCTGCTGACTCGCTTCCCCGGTCTGCCGGGACCCGACGAACAAGCTTGTTTCGTAACAACGGTGCTGACCCGACGGACAGATTTTTCAGCAGCTGGATCAGCTGATTGCTCTACAGCCTGAATCACCTGACCCGTGTAGGATTCCGGTACTCTTATTGACTGAGCAGGCACGATTGCCGGAGCAACCGTTGAATACGACAGCTCTTCCGCCGGCAGCTGCGTGTTAGCCAGTTGAGGTGCGGCACGCAGTGCGGTTGTGCTTACGTAGCCGGGGTCACAGGTCGGGCAGTTGCCGCCGTTGTTCTTTCTGACAGGTGTACCGATGACAGGACCGAAATTGCAGCCTGAGTAGCAGCTCTGCCCCCCACGACGCGGACACATGCGAGCATGAAAATTCGATGGACGTGGTACTCGCGGGATCATACCCGGGTTGGGACGCCACGTGGGAACACGGTTGTAGCTGTAGCCCATCTGAGTTGTATCGGTGGGGTGGTATACGACGGGAGCACCGCCCACAAAGCCCCCACCAGGATTGCCGTACCACTGGCCAGGCCAGTACGCCTGATACCAACCGCCCGTGCGGTTAACCGGAAGACGGGCCGGAGGAGCCCAGCCTGAGTCGCCGGAGGCCTTGGTTTTGCAGCACCAGACGATTTTCTGAGCAGTCGGACAGCCTTGGCTCGCAGCCCGTCCAACGGGGCCGCAGCGACCGCACCAGTCCAGGCAGAAGTCTTCGTGCCTCGACCTCTGGTTGCAACAGTCACCGTAGCACTGACCACTATTGCAGAAATTGCCCTGACGGCAACCTTCGGCGGCACACCGGTTGTTGCAGTTGTCGGCACACTGATCGCCAACCTGCTGAATTTCAGCTGCCGGTCCGGTCGCACTCAGCAATGTGGCACCAGCCAGAAACAGATATCGAAGTTTATGTTGCATGAGTTCCATCTCCTTCGCCCCGCTGCCGTGGACACGTTGTGCAGCAGCGCGAACAGTTTATTGCGGGTGATTAAACTGCAGTTTGAATGTGGAGATCGCTTCTCAACTGCAACTGTAACGGACACAGTCGGCAGTCGTGAGGTCCGTGCGATCAGTTAATTACCAGGTTTGGTGGTACAACGGTCGTACCGACGTCTGAGGTGTATAGTTTCCCATTGGCGTGATCCGACTTGACGGAGTTCCCCAGCTGTAGTTGTACGCCTGTCGAACGGTGGGCGCCAGTGGTACCGAGAGTGGCATGCCATATCCCTGCGCACCATACGCCTGTCCGTTGTCGCGGTGGTCCGCGTAGCCGGGATTGTCGGCATAGGTCACCTGATACTTCCCGCAAGGCGGACATCCCTGGCCGCAGCAGCCGGAAGGTACCATCCATCCAAACAGGTGGTTGGCGAGTCGCTGGTTTCTGCCATGATAGTTGACGTACTGACCACGCCACCATCGCTTCGCCCAGCATTCGGAGTTACAGGAATTCTGTGGTACGGCGCCGGCAAACAGGCACGTCACGCGGTCGCAATACCCGGTGCCGTAGCAGCCGTTGCCATCGCACATGTTACAGCCGGAGACGTTACAATCCTGCTCACATCGATCAGACGGAGCACAGCCGGGTGCCGAATTACAGCATTGACCGGATGAAAAGCCGGCAAACTGAAATGGCGATTCTGCCAGCGGGTTGCTTTGTGTCCATGCGGCGTTCTGGTAGGGACTTACACTGGTGAACTCGGCAGAAGGCGTGTTACCGGTTTGTTGCAGGAAGCCGTCGAACGCCGCGGGGCTGTCCAGCGACGCATGCGGAACTGAACCTTCGGTCGCAGCGCTCATACGTACGATTCCGGCATTACCATCTGTGGCGGAGATGGAGACGATACCCTCCTCGGCAGCGACGAATCCGGATGTAGCCAGCACACATATCGTGGCAGCAATCCATCTCGATGTGAATTTTCGTGGTCGCATTCTAGAACCTTTCGCAGAGGGAAACGTGCTTCCGCACGCATTCGTTCCACTGTCTGAAAATAAGTTTCGGGGGAGCGACAGACGACGAAGTCGGCTGACACTCAATTCCCGCGTTTCAAGAGTTGTTGATCTGACGACGCGAACAGTTCGCAGTTGTCTGTATTCCGCTGTTGGAAAACCCGCAAGTTTTCATCGAACGTTAATCAGTCATACTAAGCAGAACAAACACATCCCGATAAAGTCTCAGGTTGAGACTTGTTCACTGAATGATGCCCCTGTTGACGGTGCAGCCACCGGCAAGCTGAACAGTCATCAACGAATCACCGGCCTCTTAAACATCGATAACGGACTGATGTGCGATTTGTATTTTACGTCTACGGTTGTGCCCTGCAGTTTCCAGTTCTCTTTGGACCAGACTCCAAAAGGTGTCACTATCCAGCCGCCGTTCACTTTGTAGTAATAGGGGCCGTACATTGCTTTGTAGCGATGCGGGTACAGCATTTCGTGTGGATGAAATGCCTGATGGACGATTGCCGTCCCGCCAAGCTGTTGAGGAATCCCGGGCCTTGGTGCCGGATACAGGGCGGCGCTGGACGCCCCGGTCCCATGCGTTTTATCTCCCGCCTTGCTCATGCTGACGGGGCCTGCTCCAGCCGCGTAGCTGCTTGACGACGCGAATGAGTACGGCCCGGCCGAATTCTGATAGACGGGCTGCGGTGGTGAGTACTGCTGCCAGTTCGCTCCCGGGTGAACCGGAAGTACGTTGCCGCCGGAAGCAGCCGCGCTGAAATACTGCGGACCGGTCAGCGACGATCGATTGGGCACGACCGGCGCGTACTGAATCGGAAGTGGCTGCGGCAATGCCTCAGCCGGTTCCAGCTTCTGCGCCGGCGGCTGAGCACTCGTCATGCGTATTTCCGGAACCTGCCGAGCAGCATCATCGACGACGGCATGTCGAATACCCCCGGATGTTTTCGCACTGGATCGTCGCGTGTCCGGACGTCCGATGGACGGACCTCGCAGCCAGTTCATCAGTGTGTTCTGTTTCTGACCGTCTTCGGCCAGAAGGCTCCCGACGCTCATGACTGTAATCATGAGAGTCAACAATCCCTTGCGAAGCATTGCTTCTCCTCCGTGGCTGTAGAAGAATCCGTTCTTCCAGCTGTTTCACATCCCTGGTCAACATGACACGGGATTGATGAAACCGCGAATCCCCAAAAATCAAGTCCTGACTCCTGGACGATACCCGCCTGAGTTGTCCAGGCGTTTACCGGGCAGAGTCCAACCTGTCCTCTGTCGTAGAGTTCGGCTGCTACCGGTCGCAGGGATGAATCAATCAGTGTTCTTGATACACACCATACGGTTAGTTTCTGGTGCACTATCGTTGCATGTGGAAGAACCGAAAAAGTCTTCCCAATCTTCCTGTCTTTTCAGCCATATCTGTGGCCGCTCGCGCTTTGCGATTGTCTCAGAATCTCTAAGATGCCGGACAGACGATCAGATGGCGTTCCAGGACTGGAAATTCGACCTGAACCGAGGGGACTCAGTTCCGACGAGCATTCAGCGAAAGTATTGAAATTTCCGGGGCCGACCGCCGATGTTGATGACAAACGCCGGACAGACGCAGTGAACGGGGCGGCGGCTCCCTGTCGGGCCGGTGCCATGATTCTGTTCGATGTGTCACGACTGGTGGGAAGAAATCCCGAACGCTGGAAAAGGATGCTCAGTTGGCTCGCAGAAAGTCTTCCAGAAAGAACGAACCCAATCTGTTCTCCAAGACGGATGAGCTGGAAGCGGCCGGAAACGTTCAATACGTGCCGATCAGCGGCGAAACCCGCCGACGCTATCTGAACTACGCTCTTTCCGTCATCACGTCGCGCGCGCTGCCGGACGTACGCGATGGGTTAAAACCCGTACAGCGACGAATTCTGTACGTCATGTACAATCGCTTAAGGCTGACAGCAGACAGCAAGACCCGCAAATGTGCCAAGATCTGTGGTGACACAACCGGGTCATTTCACCCCCACGGAGACACTGCCGTCTACGACGCGCTGGTGCGACTGGCGCAGGACTTTACTCTGCGATACCCGCTGGTGATCGGACAGGGGAACTTCGGTTCTATCATGGGGCTGCGGGCCGCAGCCGCTCGGTACACGGAAGCGAAACTGTCAGCACTAGCAGAGCAGTTGATGAACGAACTGCGGTATCAGACGGTGGATATGCGTCCCACCTACGATGCCGCAGACCAGGAGCCGGCCGTCCTGCCGGCCCGCTACCCGGCATTGCTGGTGAACGGAACTCAGGGGATTGCGGTCGGCATGGCGACCAGCATGCCGCCGCACAATCTGAATGAAGTGACGAAAGCCTGCGTCCATCTGATTCAGAATCCTAACGCCACAGTCGCTCAGTTGATGAAGTACGTCAAAGGCCCGGACTTTCCACTGGGTGGCCGGATAGTGACAGCACGCACAGACCTGCGGAAGGCATACGAATCCGGTCGGGGCTCGATCAAGACGCGCGGTGAGTGGCGGTTCGACAGGAAAGGCAGAAAAGAACTAAAGGACCGCCTGATCATCTATACGGTGCCGTACACAGTCTCAACCGGGCCGCTGATGACGGAGATTGGAGAACTGATTGAGGCGCGCAAGATTCCTCAACTGGCCAACGTGATCGACGAAACGAATGAAGAAAACGGTCTGCGGATCGTGCTGGAAATGAAGTCCGGCGCGGACGCAGAAGCCGTTATGGCCTACCTGTTTCGACATACTTCGCTGGAGCAGAATTTCAGTTATAACGCCACAGCACTGGTCCCCGACGAACACGGCGCAACCGTACCTCGCGTCCTGAGCCTGAAGGAATTGCTGCAGCATTTTCTGGACTTCCGCTACGAGACCGTGCGCCGACGCCTTGAGTATCAACTGGAGCAGTTGCGCAGGCGAATTCATATTCTGGAAGGCTTCGCGATCGTCTTTAACGGACTTGATCGCGCCCTGAAGATTATTCGTGCAAGCAGTGGCAAGAAGGATGCCGCCGTAAAACTGATGAAGAAATTCCCACTGGATGAGGTCCAGACAGACGCCGTTCTGGAGCTGGCGCTGTACCGGATATCACAGCTGGAAATCGAACATATTCGTCAGGAACTGAGGGAAAAAAAGACAGAAGCCGCTCGAATTCAGAAGCTGTTGAAGTCAAGAACTCAGATGTGGAAGCTGATCCGCACCGAACTGGAAGTACTGGCGGCAGAATTCGGAGACAAGCGGCGCAGCGACTTCGGTTCTGTTGACGAGATCGTCGAGTTTGATGCATCTGCATATATCATCAAGGAAAACACCAACGTGGTTGTCACCGCGGACGGCTGGGTTAAGCGAGTCAACAGCCTTGCCAGCGTTTCCAAAACCCGGGTCCGTGAAGGTGACAGCGTGCTGAATGTCATTCCCGGCAGCACGCTTGATAACGCAGTTTTCTTCAGTTCCGACGGCGTTGCATTTACCGTCCCCATCGATCAGCTGCCCGTTTCCTCCGGATATGGCGAACCATTCGCCAAACACGCCAGAATCGGCGACGGAGCGTCCATCGTCGCCGTCCTGACAACGGACCCGCGATTCGTTGAGGCAGTCGACGATGATTCCGAAGAGTGGGGACCGTTATTGCTGGTCGCAACTCGGCAGGGACAGGTCCTGACGATTCCCTATCACGGTTTTCGTACACCAAGTACGAAAGCCGGTCGCAAGTTCTGCCGGCTGCGCAAAGGTGATGAGGTTGTCTGTTGTCAGTTAATCGACGCAGCGGAAACCGTATTCTTCGCTTCTGCCGATGCTCGGGTGCTGCACTTTTCACTTGATGAGGTGCCCATGCTGACAAACGCTGGCAAAGGCGTTCGTGGCATCAAGCTGGAAAAAGAAGATCGGCTGCTGGGCGTGGTGCAGCTGGCTCGGCCAAGTGACTGCCTGCGGGTTGTCACAAGTAACGACAAAGAGATGGTGTTCGGTCAGCAGAAGTATCAGATCACGTCACGGGGCGGTCGCGGAGTCATGACCAGCAAA
>Ga0315331_10000280_pt1 | contig 33804 bp, 24 predicted proteins | sample M160m34915metaG_FD_203456 | JGI IMG/M metagenome (GOLD analysis project Ga0315331, IMG submission 203456) | Ammonia-oxidizing marine archaeal communities from Monterey Bay, California, United States - M1 60m 34915 | ecosystem: Environmental > Aquatic > Marine > Intertidal zone | place: USA...
ATTTCGAGGGCATTCATGAACTTAAGCGATGCGTTTTTCAACGTGCCGTTAATAGCGTACGCTGCCACCGACGGATCTCCGTCGACTCCACCGACGGCATACAGCACGGGCAGTGATGGGTGCATCGCCAGGAATCCCGGTCCGGAAATTTCTGCGACCAGTTTGGGATCGGACAGCTTGCCGCTGGACTTGTTCAGCATGCAGTGATAGATCCCCTGACTGGGCTTGCGACTGCTGGTTCCCAGCCACACGTCAATCAGATCACTGTTTTGACTGACTGTACTTGCCACGGACTCTGCACCTTTCGTTTCAGAAACAGGAAACAGCAATGCCACCAAACAGCCCAGAACACAAATTCGAAGTACCACAGATCATCTCCCAATGAGAATACCAGAACAGAGTGCCATCATCATGGCGAATGCAGCGCCTTCTGAAAAGCCATCGCACACAACCCAAAACTGCTGTGCTGTTTCCGTGGCTTGACGGCGCTGCCCGGCGGGCCGCGATTCCTTGCGCATCGGGCGCGGGGCGTTGCCCTCGCGGTTAAAAGAAGTGAGACTTTGAAATGTCGCTACCGGTCAATATTCCGGTCAGAGCACACCGTTCCGTCGTGACCACCGTCACGGTGTGTCTTCAATGCAGACCAGTCGCTTCAGGCCGCGGTGATACAGCCGACCGTCCGCGTAACTGAGTGAACTGAGGCTCCACGTTTTCCCGGCCGGCCCAAGATCATTCACTGAAACAAGAGCCGCAGAGTCAAGCTGTTCAGCACTCGCGTCGATCACGTACACCGTGCCCAGCATGGTTGAAAAGTAAACAAGACTGTTCACGGCAATGGGGCTGGCTGCTGTCACGTGCCCCCATCCGTCGCCTTTGGCACGGCGGTCGGCGGCAGTGTCCATGCCTCGTGAATTCTTAGTGTCAGCGGGAACGTGACGATCCCACAACAGTTGCTCGCTGCCGTCCCGCGAACGCACGGCCTGAATGGGAACCTGCAGATACTCCACTCTACCGGTCTCCGTATTAGCTCGACCAATCATGTGCCCTTCATGAGACATGAACAGACAGTGCTTACCGACAACAATGTTTGTCTGATTAGTGGGATAACTTCGAACCTTCTTCCCTGGCGGAGCGAATTCTGTATCTGCGTGCAGAACGTGTCTCTTCTTCGATGCGTCCCAGCTGCGTACGTCAACTTGCCGGAACAAAGAAATTGTCCTGTGATGTTCACCGGATTCAATGTCCAGAACGACCAGTGAGCCGGTGTCGAAGCAGTACGCAAAACGGTCGTCAAAGTTCGTCACAAAAAAGGCCATCCCGCTGTTGATGTCTTTCCGCCACATCGTTTTACCGGGCGCTGACGGATCAATACTCGTCAACGAGAACCCATAGGGTTCCTCGGGCGGACGATGACCTCCACCGCGGCCGTGAAACACCACTGGCCTGCCGCCCGCCATGCCGCACGTCGGCGTGTTGTGAATACTGGTACCGTCTTCGGCAACCCACGCCGGCTGCCCGGTCGATTTGTTCCACGCGCGAACGAAGGTCCATGGCCAGCCACCGGCGTCACTTTCCCGCTTGCCTTTCTTCGCCAGCATGGGACGACGTGCGGAGTCATCTTCGTCACGCATAGCAACGTACATCAGCCAGTCACCGTACAGCATTGGTTCGCAGTTCTTGGCATTATGTCTTGTTCTGGCTTCAAATCCGCGCGACCAGATCTGTTTGCCTTCCACCGTACAGCAGACGATTCGTCCGCCTGCATTGACGAACCACACGTGCCGTCCGTCGGTCACGGGTGTCGGCGAAGTGTTATCAGAAAACAAACCTGAATGCGGCATCGACTTCGTTCCCGGCAACTCGATCTGCCACAGCTTTCGACCCGTGGCTGCATCGACACACACTCCCACAATGTCGGTCCCGGTGGCATCCTTAACGGCCGTTCCCTGCTGCAGCGGCTGGTTGATCGTCAGAAACAGCCGTTCATCGAAGACTGCGATTCCGCTCTGTCCGCCCTCGTCGAGCGTCGTGGTCCACGAAATATTCCGGCCGGAACTTCCACTCCAGTGCGTCGGCACACGGTGATCCGTCTGAGTCGTCCACGCCCCATCCGGACCGGCGGCCTGAGGCCACGTCTCACCGACACAGACAGCAGCACTTGACGCACAAATAACCGACAGCAGCAGAGTTTGAATTGATTTCACAACGACCATTCGTTCAGAATTCGCAGAGCTCTTGAGACAGCTTTGCAGCATAATCAGAACCGATCGAATCCCACAGCGCAAACCAGGACCGTCCACGCCGATTCCCTCAGTCTGTACTGCAGCAGGCATGACTCCTGCCGTCGCGCTCGTGATAGTCCAGCGACATGACTAACCGCCTGGAAAACGAAAAATGCATATCAGCTCAGGTGTCAAACAGCGTTGTGCGGCTTTGCTGCTGCCATTCCGGAAACGGTGGATAATCCACTCAATGACGTTAAAATCGCTGCGTCACGTCGTCGACATCCGGATCACTCATGAACGAAAACTGGTCTTTTTCAGATGCCCTTGGTATGAATCCTCAAACGAAACAACAGGTGGTTGACACCTACTTTATGGAACATCGAGCCAGGCTGGTGGACATCGCTGCTTATCTGGATCGCGTTGACCGTGGTCAGGGAGACGATCCGTTGGATTTCCGTGACGTTGCGTTCCGGCGTGCCGTTGAGATTCTGCTGGACGGTCAGCCGCAACGAGCTCGACGAGTTCTGGAATTATTCAGCGACCACACCTCCGAGTTGCCTCAGTCCGCTGATGGTATGAAGGGCGCCATGGGCGCGGTTTCACTGACGGACGGAGGTGCCGCGTGAAGTATATTGATCCCCATATTCATATGGTCTCTCGCACCACCGACGACTATCAGCGGATGGCGCAGGCTGGGTGCATCGCCATCACAGAACCGGCTTTCTGGGCAGGTTTCGACCGCTCATCAGCTCAGGGGTTTTACGACTACTTCCGGCAACTGACGGAATACGAGCCGAAACGGGCGGCTCAGTTCGGCATTCAGCATTTCACGTGGCTGTGTATCAACCCGAAGGAGGCAGACGATCCGGGGTTTGCTCGGGAAGTGGTTTCGATGATCCCCGATTTCCTGAACAGCAAAGAACAGCTGTGCGGCGGAAATGTCCTGGGCATCGGAGAAATCGGCCTGAACAAGAATACAAAGAACGAGCTGATCATTCTGGAAGAACAAATCGCGCTGGCAGAAACATTCAACCAACTAGTGCTGGTGCATACGCCGCATCTGGAGGACAAACTCAAAGGAACTCGGCTGATTATGGATGCGCTGTCCGCCAGCAAAATTGACCCGGGCCGCATTCTGATCGATCACGTGGAAGAGCATACAGTCTCTGAAGTACTGGACCGGGGGTTCTGGGCAGGAATGACTCTGTATCCCGACACCAAGGTCACACCTCAACGTGCGGCAGACATTATCGAAATGTATGGCGACGAGCGGATTTGGATGAATTCCGCCGGCGACTGGGGCTGCAGTGATCCACTGGCCGTCCCCAAAGCCCGACTCGAAATGCGTCGTCGCGGTCATGCCCCGACAACCGTTGATAAGGTGACGTTTAACAATCCGCAGCAGTTTCTCAGTCAATCGCCCAACTTCTTGTTGACCTGAAACCACTTTGTGGTGCGGTCAAACGTCAGCCCCAAATCCACGATGTCGCTGCAGCACGACCAGGCACCATGCTGCTTCGTAATTTCTGAGAACCTTACCCTGAGAACTACGGGAGTCAGGGTGCGATAAGTGGCGAACGTACAGAACTCGGCACAGGGGGGGGACTGGCAGTCGCTCACTTGAATGTCGGAATCGGCATGGCTGTACGGACCGCTTGATCGCAGAAGGAATCGACACTGTTTAGTGTCAGGAGCTGCGGCTGGTACACGGATGACCTTGAAACTGTTCGAAATCAAGACAATCGTGCTGGCGACCGGGACGATGCCTGAGATCTGCAAACAAATCGTGACCCCGACGACAAACCGGGCATCAAACATCTGCTGAATCGGTGCTGCCTCTCTGCGGCCGAGGATGAATCAGGTGGAGTGGGCAAAGTCACCAGAACCTGCGGGGCGGAGGAACATGCCGATGATGAAGGTCGACTCATTTTTGAACTTCGTCGAGCGACTGTTCGGCCACATGAACTCTGAGGTATTCGGGGCCCGGATTGAGGTCACCGTCTGAATCGATGACCTGCACCCGATTGATCTGCCTGAACGAGTGCGATACGGCAGAATTTCCCTAATATTGGCGACGTCGTGTGACTGAACTGAATGACCACAGAGTCTCCGATGTAAATGACGCCGGCCGTTGACAGAACGCCATCGACCACCGTAGTTGGCGGGTTGTCAGGACGCTTTGTCCGGGGTCCCGGCAGAAGAGGTGTTCTCACCTCATGAGCGATGTCTTCACATGAATCCGTTCCCGGTCCAGCAACATTGCTTAGTTCGCGGTGGAGAACTAAGCAAGAAATTTGCCTCAAGCAACGGAACTGCAAATGTCACAACACGTTGCATCACGCGACAAAACATTTGAGCCACCGTTGGAAACATAAGCGCTCACAGCGAGCGGCATCACTCAGAACACGACGCGCAGACTGCCGGAATGCTTGTGTTCCGCCGACATGTTCCCGCACATGGGTAAGTCAATCAGTGATCAACAGCGACCAGGCATTGCGTCGAAAGGGAGGACGCGGCCTCCACAACTTGCCTCAGCAGGCGTGGCGGATTCCGGTAGTTCACTTTCATCATCGGGTGGTTATCATTGTCAAGATGTTCGTTTCCGTTGAGACGCTGGTACCGACGAGTGTTGATGATTCGGATGTCACACCGGTTTCGGTTATGCGAACACACATCACGCAGTATTCTGGTGAACACAGGCGCCTCAGAGGCACTTCACCGGTGGACGAAACGAGAAATGAGATGCATCGAGCTGCGCTACCCGGACGATTAACACCTCAATGGCTGCTGTCCGCCGTACTGCTCGCGCAAGGAGTGTCAGCGATGCCGTTGGAACAGGAGCCATCCAACCGCAGCTTGAATCACGCTCAGGAACTCAAGCCGTTCAATTCTCTGATCGGCGAATGGCGCGGTGTCGGACAGCTGAAGCGGGGGTCTCGTAAAGGAGCATGGACCGAGCAAACCCTGTGCGAGTGGCAATTCACTGACACCGAAGCATCTGTTGTCCTGAAGTCCAGCGACAACAGGCAGTTTGAATATCTGCGACTGACATGGGACCGGAAGAGACAACAACTGGTCCTGATTAGAAAGACGAAGGAAGGTGTCTACGAATATCGTGGACAGGCACCCAATGACTGGCCCGGCGCCATTCGACTTGTAACGACTCGCAATGACGATGGCGTTGTGTATCGCTGCACGATGCAGCAACTAAGCGACATTCGCACCACAGTACTGTTTGAGAAGCAAACTTCGCCGACCGGAAACTTCCGCCGAGACTTCGGGATCGGGTACACGCGAGCTGGTACAAAGCTGGCCCGGTCGGGCACCGGACGACACAAGTGTGTTGTCACCGGTGGTCTGGGTACGATTCCCGTGAGCTTTCAGGGGAAAACTTATTACGTATGCTGTCGGGGCTGTGTACAGGCCTTCAACGATGCCCCCGCAGCAGTCATCGAGCAGTATCGCGCTTCGCTCAGGAAACCTTAAGCCCTGGCGTCACAGCATTCAAAAGCATCAATGAAGGGCTGCAAATCGGTTCGCAGCGTTATGAATCGCTGTTTTCGAACGGAACAGCGATAAGTCCCAGCAGAGTCAGTCATTGCGTTGAATTCCCGCAACTTCGTCGGTAGCTTCTGTTGCTCACTGCCTCGTTTGCCGAGTCCGATATCGCTTCATCAAACGACTGCTTCTATTATCAGAATCTCTATTTATCGCAGTTCGGTAGTTCCTGACTGCGAACCATTGCATGTTGTTTCGCCAGTTGGGCCACATCACATCCCGGCATCCATCCGTTGTCATAGGCATCTGGATCGTTTTGCTTATTGTCACGATCCGGCAGGCACCGACCTGGGAGAGCGTGGTCGAGAATGGCGAATTCGCGTTCCTGCCGCGTGACTCACCGAGCGTGATTGCGGAAGAATTGTTTCGTAAGTACTTTCCCGACCACAGCGCTTCCAGCAGTGTGGTGCTTGTGCTGCGAAGAGAGGCACGGCGCGAAGGACTGCTGGATGAAGACCACGAATTTATCCGCCAGGTTGTGGTTCCTGGCTTGCGAAAGACCATCGGCTTTCCGGAAGGCGAGGACGAGCACGAAGAAGGTTCGGAAGCAGCCGAGCAGTCTTTAGTTCGAAAACTGAGCTGGCGTGAAACTCCTCATATCGGCCAACTGTATGACAGTCCCGACGGCAAAGCCTCGCTGGTGGTCCTGGAACTTAAATCTGAGTTTCTCGATCAGGGCAACGCAGCATTGATAGCAGACGTAGAACGATTTCTGCGCGAGCGGCGCCACATCCCAACCAGCAAAACTCCCTCCAGTGACCCGACACAAATGTCAATTCCGCAGGGGCTGGACATCGCCTTCAGCGGCACTGCGACATTCGGTCGGGACGTCACTCGCGAAGCCAAGAACAGTGCGGAGTCCACGGAAACGTGGACCGTTATCCTGGTGATTTTTCTGCTGCTGATCATGTACCGAGCCCCGCTGCTGGCGGTCATACCGCTGCTGACCGTGGCCGTCGCAGGAGTCGTTTCAATCAGTATGCTGTCAATCGCAGCTGAGCTTGGCTGGGTACGCCTGTTTAACGGGATTGAAGCGTATGTCACCGTTCTGGTGTACGGCGCAGGCGTCGATTACTGTCTGTTCCTGATTGCCCGCTATCGAGAAGAACTGGAAGCCGGTGCCGCGATTGAAGAAGCCATCGCCGTCGCGTTGACGCGAGTCGGTTCGGCCCTTGCCGCAAGTGCCGGCACCACTATGTGCGGCATTGGCATGATGTGGTTTGCCGAATTCGGAAAGTTTCAGCAGGCAGGTATCGCAATCGCGTTCGGCCTGTTCGTTACTTTGTGTGCATCACTCACGCTGACACCGGCAATTCTGAGACTCTCCGGACGGTGGGCCTTCTGGCCCAGCCTTCCTGCACAAGGGCCGGCGGCCGGGGCTGGCTGGGTGGCAAGACCGGACAAATTCTCACGACTGCTGGCCATCGGCTGGAAACGCATCGGCAGGCTGCACCTGCGTCGGCCGTGGATGATGTGGCTGAGTAGTATTCTGGGGATGCTGCCGTTTTCAATTCTGGGGCTGGTGTTCTTCGGACACCTGAGTTACGGATTGATTTCAGAATTGCCCGACACGGCGCCGTGCGTGCAGGGAGCCGCTGCACTGCAGGCACACTTTCCGGCCGGGGAGGTCGCCCCTGTGCGGGCCATTGTCGATCTGCCGGACCGGGACTTTTCGAAACGCCATTTCTTACCGCCACAGGATGTGGTGGACTTCACGAACAATATTCTGGATCATGGTGACGAACTGGGCATCCAGGCCATCAGGTCACTGGCGGATCCCACAGGCGGCCGGGACATCGGCCGCAAACTGGCCCAGGCAGTCCGCATGCGCGCGACCACAGACTTCGCCACGCGCGAGTATCCGACCATTACCCGCCTCGATCTGATTTCTGCCCACGACCCGTTTACACGATCCAGCATCCAGGAGTTTCACACCGTTCGGGAACAGATCCCAAAACTGCTGCCGGAGTCCATGGCCAGCGCCACAATCCACCTGGCCGGAGAAACCGCCAATCTCAGTGACCTGAAGGAAGTCACCGACCGCGATCAGGTCCGGGTTAACGGGCTGGTGACGCTGGTGGTCTTTATCATCCTGTGGATCCTGCTGAGGAAACCAGGACTCTGCAGCTACCTGATGTTTACGGTCCTGTTCAGCTATCTGGCCACACTGGGCTGCACGTTCATTTTCTTCTGGGCCCTCGACCCGTCCGGCTTTTCAGGCCTGGACTGGAAGGTGCCCATGTTTCTGTTCACGATCCTGATCGCGGTCGGCGAAGACTACAACATCTTTCTGCTGACAAGAATTGAAGAAGAAAAGCTGGTACACGGGCCAGTAGAAGGCATCACGGTCGCACTGGACCGCACCGGCAGCATTATCAGCAGCTGCGGTATCATCATGGCCGGGACGTTTTCGTCGCTGATGGCCGGCAGCCTTGTCGGCATGGATCAGCTGGGCTTCGCTCTGGCGCTGGGAGTGCTGTTCGACACCTTCCTGATCCGTCCCATCATGGTGCCGTCGTTCCTGATTCTGCTGGCTCAGGGAAAGCTCGGCATCTTCAGTCGGCTGGCCGGATACACATCGAGTGTCGTGCAAGAGCCACTTCACGTGTCGCGATGAGACCACTGCTGCGACAGACTCACACGGCACACCCTCATGCGAGCTGTGCCGTCCGGTTTTCGCTCATTCACGACGCCGCCGGATCCTTGCCGTCCTTCCATGGACCGGCCAGCCTCATGTAGTCGGGCTCTTCCAGCAGACTGCCGTGGTCACCTGCTTTCCAGCCAGCAATGTGATTCGGTTTGCCACGTTTCCGGGAACGATCCTCCCATTGATTTGCCCATGACGAGTTACCGTCTTCGATAGTATGCGTATCACCGTCAAAGTGAAACACTTTGCCTTCACGGTAACTGCGAGCCCCCAGAATCACAGTTGTAATAGCTGCGGCACCAAGGGCCGGATCGTTGTTGCACATGCTCGGATCGTCAGCCACCATCGCTTCAATCCAGTTCTTGAAGTGAGCATAAGTGGTGTCCTCGATACCTTCCGTTGAAATGCGCTGTTCCTTCAGCTTGCTGTTGCGGGTGACCTGAGGACGTTCCGGAACGTGGTCAAATCCGTCGAACTTCTCACCCGTGCCGAATACGAACGAACCGAAGTGGCCTCGAATCATTTGTTTGATCGGTGTGTCCTGACACGCCATCGTGGCGGTGACCAGTCCCTGAACACCTTCCGGAAAGTCGGCCACAACCGTTGCCACATCCGGCACTCCGCGGCCATCGTATTCCAGATAGATCCCGCCAGCACCAACAACCCGTGCCGGAAAACGCAAACCCGTCGCCTTCAACATGCTGGTGGTACGATGTACGAACAGGTCTGTAAACATTCCTGATCCATACGGCCAGAACCGGCGCCACTGACGGTACACGGCCCGATCAAAGTCTTCGTATTCGGCCAGCCCCTCGTCTACTCCCAGCCACTTCTTCCAGTTGATGTTCCGGGGATTCATATTCGCATCAAGTTTGTAGTAACGCCACTGTCCCTGCGCAGAATTGCGAAAGAATTCGGTCTGGTACATCAGCACCTTACCAAGCGTCCCCGCGGTCAACAGGTCGTTGACCTCGTTCCACAGCGGCAGACTGGTTGACTGTACACCCACCTGCATCACCTGCCCGGATTTCTGCCACGTCTTCATGACCGCGATGGCTTCTTCAACAGTTTTGGTCATGGGTTTTTCGCAGTACACGTGCATGCCGGCGTTGAGAGCATCAATCGCCTGTTTTGCATGCCAGTGATCCGGTGTACCAATGCAGACGGCGTCCAGATTCGCCTTTTCGTACATTTCGACATAGTCTTCGTAGCTTTCCGGAGCGTTCCCGGTTTCTTTTTCGATGTAGCTTGTGGCTCGATCGCGGTGTTCGCTGTAGACGTCACAGACAGCCACAAGTTCGATCGGCTGGCCCTCCAGCTGCAGTTTTGTCAACCGCTTGACGTGAGCACCGAAACCGCGACCGCCCGGACCAACGAATCCGATACGAAGATTAGCGTTGGCACCTGGCGAGACTGTCGCTGCGCTCGTCGCCAACTGACTGGCGGCCCCCAGAACTCCGGCAGAGCACGCCGATGATTTAAGAAAGTCACGACGGGAGGAATCTGACAATGACATGGCGGAAGCCTTTTTGAAACGCGGTCTCTGACTCGAATCGGTAGTTGGACGAACTCAGGACCGCGAGCACCTGAGTGCATGGACGTGCGGGCCGAATGCCGGCCGGTCCGCGGCACATCATGGAGTCCTCGGGAACGCCTGTAAAGTAATACACGGCGCCGATTGAATCCACGATCACAATCCGGCTTGAAAACGGATGTACATGAGCACAGTCACATGGAATTACCGACAGTCAGAGTGTGAAAATACCGGCCCAACCCAACGGGTCTGTGTAACCACTGTGGACCCGGCAGGCACAATTCATGATCAGTCCGTGCGCGGCAGGCACAGGTTCCTGCCGATCGGAAGCTCCATGAATGCATCTCTGGAACTGTCCCCGGCTTCTTCCGGATACTGGCCCCGCAAAACTGAACAGGTCGGAGACTGACGTTCATCTCACCGGCGATGACAGAACAGGTTTTCCCTCGAGCCAGAAAACCGAACACGGCCGCTTCTTCATCAGGTATGTTACTTTATCTTCCTGTCGAATGGTGTGGAATATCAGCAGTGGCTGCGAGACCGATTTGCCCCCATCATTCTGGAGATTGATTACGATTAATCGAGAGCCATAGAGATAATTGGGGCCTCAGAGTGCTTGATCGGTGTGTGCCCAACATCGTTATATCCTGGCTAACGGCGCACGCGATCGCCCGAATGAACGGTGCGACAGCGTTTTTCACCAGACCGCTGTACGTTCTGCGAGGTTTGCTAGAAGGAATCCAGACGGCCATTAAAACGCACGACGGCTGGGAGCCATCGCTCATTGAACTGCAGGAAGAACTCGGGTGGGGAGCCGAAAGCGTTTGCCTGCTTGTCAAACGACCGATCCGTGTATCAGTCGATCGGGTGTTCCTTTGAAATCACCGGAATCGTGCTGTCGAAGCCGAACCAGGTAATGGCGCACACGATATAAGCCCCAGCGCCAACGTAAAAGACGGGGGCCCAGCCGTGGTGTTCAGCAACGTTGCCGTACAGCAAAGGGGCGGCAACCGCACCAAGGGTTGCCACAGTGTTGTTGAAGGCGAAGACAGTCGCTGTCGTGTGGCCCCCAATGTCTGTAACTGCACCCCACGTCGTGGTCAGGCTCCAGTCAGAAAAGAACTTCACAGCAAACAGCATCAGGCAGAACTTCTGTGGATCGTCATACCACAGCATGGAAACAGCCAGCAGGATACCGGCAGTCCCTTTTCCGGCCAGCCCGACAGCTCGACGTGACCACTTCAGATTCCCAGTTCTTCTGATCAGGAAGTCATTCAGGAAACCGCCAATCGCACCGCCGATTGCGCCGCCCAGCAACGGCAGCGACGAATACATCCCCATCTGGCGAAACTCAAGATCGTGGACCTCAAACAGAAATAACGGAATCCAGGCGGAATAAATATTGTCGGCGAGAGCACTCAGGATTGTCTGCAGGTTAAGACAGCCCAGATTGATAATCGAACGGGGCGACATGCGGCAAAACATTTCTCGAAAACTCAGCCGAGATCGCGGCTCAGCATTCTCGCCGTCGTCTCCTTCTTCAATGAGCTCAGCCTCTGCTTCGTTCACTGCCCGATGCTGCCGCGGTGAATTTCGGAAAAGCACCGCAAACAAGCTCCCGAATCCAACCCCGATACCAGCCAACCAATACACCACTGTACGCCACGGTACATCCATGACTCCCAGCACCAGTGATCCAACCACCAGATATGTCGTCAATCCACCCAAGCGACCAAAGAACACACCCAGCATGCCCTGGGCAGAAGTGCGTACGTCTGCGGGGGTCCATGTCCGCGAAATACGGCTCAGGCAGGCAAAGACCGCAGATTGTCCAGTACCCAGAATTGCTCTGGCCAGCCCCAGTGTTCTGACAGTCGGAGCCCATGCGTGCATTCCCAGTCCCACAGACCAGAGCAGAATCAACAGTGTCAGAATCAGATGAGCTCCGGCCACGTCAGCCAGCGCTCCAAGTGGAATCTGGAATACCAGGTAGCACAGTGAAAATGCTGAATCCAGATAGCCCAGCTCGTCACTGCCCAGATTCCATTGCTGCTTCAGCTCTGGCTTGATCAAAGCGAACATATAACGATGCAGATACAGCATCCACGATGTTCCGCAGGCCATCGCAAATACGGTCCAGCGAAATCGGGTCGGGCGATCTGACTGTGCAGTGTTAGCCATTTTTCAAAATCCGTCGTATTGTGGCGCAAACGTATTCAACTTCATCACCAGTCATCTCGATGGCATCAAGATTGATGTACCCTTCCACCGCGTGATGAGCGCGCACCACGATCGTCGGATCGCCGTCTGCCAGAGCATCTCTCAGATCTGCGGCATTGTGTCCGCAGATCGCGGGATCGGGTGTCAACCGCGCCCGTGAAAACGGGCAGCCGTTCGGATCGGGATCGATACTCAGAGAAAGACCGGGGATACCAGCCAGTTCTTCAACGATCCGTTCAACTTTGGCATCCTGAGCGGATGTCCAGGCAGCGACATCCTGCTCCTGCCGGTAGTCAAGTGCCGCCATGGCGCCAACAATCGCCTCCTTACCGGCCTTCATAGCACGACCGATTCCACGGTTCTGAAGATAGACCGCGTCAATCAGTGACCGCCGGCCTGCCACAATTCCCCCCGTCGTTGAACACAGGTATTTGTGAGCGCTCGTGATAACAAGGTCCGCTCCCGTCTGAATCAATTCTCTCAATCTCAGATCCTGAGCAGCTCCGTCGACAATAACCGGTACGTTGAACTCATGTGCCAGCTGCACAACCTGCGGCAGACGCACCCAGCCAAAACGCGCCGTGTGATGAGATTCCACGTGCACGACCGCAGTCACACCGCCGCGTTCCAGTTGCAGACGAAGTTCCTCGGGCAGACAACGATGAATCGTCCCGACTTCCTGGGCAACAGCGCCGGACAGTCGAATGGCCTGCGTGACCGGTTGCCCGTAGTTGACACAATGTCCCTTCTGGATGAGTACCCGGTTGCGCATCCCGGTTGTATCCGGCAGTTGCAGAACCTGAGCCACGTTATCCCCGGACATGGTGGCCGCCACACTCAGCGTAATACCGGCAGACGTACATGCCGTCACACATCCGGATTCCGCACCTGTGGCATTAGCAATCAGACGCCCAGCTGCAGCCTGCAGTTCATCCAGCACGAAAAAGTGCCGGAACGACTCGCTCGCCTCTGCAGCAATCTGAGGCAGAACGATGGCGCCACAAAGATGAGTCATCTTGCCGCATGCATTGATCACTCGACGCAGCTTGTACTTTTCAAAAAGATTCACGTTCCAGTCCTTTGACGGATCGAGTTCGGTTGATCAAGGTAAGACTATTGACGGTGGCAAATGTAAGCTGTCACTCTGAAGCAATACGACAATTAAAGTACGTGTTTCGTGTGAATGTTGGTAGCGACCGTCACAATCTGTGGGCGGGCTGTGCCGCCGTGGTATCTTCACAAACGATTCCAAAGTGGATGTGTGTATGCCTGCAGCGACCAGCGGGAGCGAAATAACAGCTTCCGGGCGTAAGCCTGGATCGGCCGGCGGGACGTCCCGCCCTGGAGTATAAAATGGACTTTGACATTTTGATACGTGGCGGAGAAGTCATCGATCCGTCTCAGCAATTGCGAGGTATTCGCGATGTGGCCGTGGTGGGTGGTCAGATCGCAGCGATCGAAGAACACATTGATGCGGAGGCGGTAAACACGATTGACGCTCAGGGCCAACTGGTCGTGCCGGGGCTGATAGACCTGCACGTGCATGTCTATACACATTCGCCGTTTGGACTGGACGCCGATCCGCTGTGTCCGGCGGGCGGAGTGACCACGATGCTGGATGCCGGAACAGCCGGTTCGTTCAACTTCGACGCATTTCGACGCGACAATATTGACCGTGCCAGAACACAGATATTCAGTCTGGTCAATCTGTCGTGCATTGGCCTGATCGGAGCCAGCCTGGGTGAACTTCTGGACCGTCGCTATGCGGATCCTGACGGGGTTGTGGAAACAATCGGCAGACATCCGGACGTGGCCGTCGGCGTGAAGATTCGCGTCGGCAAACACATCATCGGAGATGGACAGCAGGGTTGGGATAATCTTCGCGACGCCATTCGCGCAGCGCGCGAAGCCGGAGTGTGGTTGATGGTCCATATCGGCGAATGTCCAATGTCGATACCGGAACTCGTCGGAGAACTTTCTGAAGGCGACTGCATCACCCACTGCTTTAAAGGAGGCAGCACTCGAATCACGGACGATGCGGGCCGAATACATGACAAGGTGCGTGCCGCTGCAGAACGTGGTGTGATCTTCGATGTCGGACACGGATACGGCAGCTTTCAGTGGGAAGTTGCCGAAGCTGCCATCAGGCAGGACTTCCTGCCAACGACCATCAGCACAGATCTGCACACCAAGAACATTCATGGTCCGGTGTACGACATGCCCACGACGATGAGCAAATTTCTGCTGCTCGGTGTACCGATGGAAAAGGTAATTGAGATGTCCACCACACGTCCGGCAGCGATTCTGAATCGCTGCGACGACATTGGCACATTACGTGTTGGTAGTGTCGCGGACATCGCAGTTCTGGAACGACACGACGGACAGTTTCAGTTCACAGACAGTTACTCCCAGCACCGCACTGGACAGGAACTCCTGACGGCAGCGGCCACAATACGTCGAGGCGAAATTGTGCCTGGCGGAGGAGGAACACGAATGCGACGTACTGTTGAGAGTTCGGATCTGCAAGATTGACTCTCTGTCTGTTCAGTTCCGGCAAACTTCTATTCAATACAGTGCAGCACGCGAAACACATGGAGCCAGGCATGCCTCGTCGGATTCTCATCGCGGAACTCAAGCAGGAGACCGCAACCTTCAATCCTGCCCCAACCCTGTACGAAGACTTTCGCATCGCCGTCGGCGAGGACATGCTGGACGCGTACCGCGGAACGAAAACCGAAGTTGCCGGCGTGACCGACGTCGTGGATAATGACGGACGATTCGAAATAACGCCCACAATGGCCGCGGCCTCTGTGTCCGGTGGCCGGATCAGGAGCGCCGACCTTGATCGTCTGCTGAATAAACTGGTGAAAACAATTCGCGACGCCGGACCAGTGGACGGAGCGTGCCTGTGCTTCCATGGCGCGATGGCTGGTGAATCGGAAGATGATCCGGAGGGCCGTGTGCTGAACGAGATTCGCAGTGTACTCGGGAACGCCACGCCCATCGTGGTTTCACTGGATCTGCATGCTGTCCTCACGGATCAGATGGTGACTGCCGCCGACGTTCTGGTGCCGTATCATACATACCCCCATACAGACCACTACGAAACCGGACAGCGGGCGGCTCGAAATCTGATCAGGCTGATCGACGGCAAATCACAACCAACAGTTGCGCGTGTCAGGCTGCCGATGCTGGTCCGCGGCGACGAGTTGCTGACAGCCACGGGGAAATTCGGCGAAGTAATCAGAATGTGTCAACAGGTCGAACAATCCGATGCGGGCCTTGCCGCCGGCGTCATTATCGGAAATGCATTTACAGACGTCCCCGCATTGCAGTCGAATGTGCTGGTCACAACCGACAACGATGCTGCGCTGGCCCGGCGTGAAGCAGAACGAATCGGTCGTATTATGTGGAACCACCGCGACTTGTTTCAGGCGCAATTAACATCGCTGGCCGAAGCCATCCGCATGGCCGAAACGTCCGATGGACTGGTGGTATTCTCGGACGCTGCCGATGCAACAGCCAGTGGCGCCGCAGGAGACAGCAACGCGATCCTGCAGGGACTCGTCGACGCCGATTTCAGCAGGCAGGCACTTCTGGCCATTGTGGATGCACCGGCGGTAACCGAGGCTTTCCGCGCGGGAGTGTACGCGAACATTACGGTTTCGCTGGGCGGCACGCGCGATCCCGGCCGATTTACACCGCTGACGCTGCCGGTCAAGGTAAAAAGTCTGCACGATGGTCAGTTTTCATACGAAGACGGGACTGTTGCCCACCCCGGCCGCGCATGCGTTCTGACGACTGGCACAATTCATATCGTTGTCACCGAACGTCCGGTATTCGTCGTTGGGCGGAAGGTGTTTCAGGCGCATGGACTGGATCCCGTAAACTTCAATCTGGTGGTGGTAAAATCACCGAACGGTTTCCGCACATGGTATGAATCAATCGCCACTCTGATCGTACCGGTCGACGTACAGGGCTCCACCAGCGCCAATCTTAAATCTCTGCCGTTCCGTGAGTGCGTACGACCGATCTTTCCACTGGACGAGATCGTACCGTCTCCGTTTCAGAACATCTGACTGAACACCGGCAGCAGCGTCGATCATCAGCGACAATAGAAAAAAAACATGAAGATCACCTCCGTTGAACCCGTGCATTTGCGAGTACCCATCGTCGATGCGATACCGGACGGCACGCTCGACGTTCTGGTCGTACTTATTCACACAGATGCCGGTATTACCGGAATTGGAGAAGTCACCAGTCAGTCGTACGTCTGTAAGGCCTGCTTCGAAGCTCCCCGTTCTGCCGCACGACGACATGGATTAACCTCGATCCTGACAGGTGAAGACCCGCTCGACATCGAACGGCTGTGGCAGAAAATGTACTACGAAACCAATCGCTACGGTCGGCGGGGTGCAGCAATTCACGCCATCAGCGGCGCCGACATCGCGCTGTGGGACATTCTGGGCAAGCACCGGAACCAACCCGTTTACGAGTTGCTGGGTGGTGCACATCGCACTACCGTTCGCGCATACGCCAGCGTACTGTTCGGCGATACGCCCGAAGACACAGCCGCGCTGGCCCGGGATTTTGTCGACATGGGACTCACGGCGGCCAAGTTTGGATGGGGACCATTCGGGCAGGATGCCGATACCGACGTAGCTCACGTTCGGGCGGCACGTGAAGCTCTCGGCCACGAATGCGACTTGATGGTGGATGCCGGTCATGCGTGGCAGCTGGAAACGGCCATGGAACGAGCAGAGCTGCTGGTACCATTCAATATCGCATGGCTGGAAGAACCATTATCGCAGGACGATCGCCGCGGTTACGCAAAGCTGTGCCCGAATTCTCCGGTACCAATTGCAGCTGGAGAAGGAGACGTGACGCACTGGGACTTCGAGGATCTCATCGATCGGGGACTGCATGTCGTTCAGCCTGATGTTGCTTTCTGCGGCGGGCTGACCGTGTGTCGCCGCGTATCTGATATGTGCCAGGCAAACGATCGGCGAGCAGTACCACACTGTTTCAGTACCGGCATTAATCTGGCAGCATCGCTGCACTGGATGGCCTCGATTCCCAACGGTGACCTTGTCGAGTACTGTTTGCGACCATCACCGCTGATGCGGAAGCTGGTCAAGAACCTGCCGCCCCTGATGAACGGGCGTGTTCCCGTTCCGAACGGCCCGGGTCTTGGCGTAGAACTGGACGAAGATGTAATTGAAGAATTCCGTGTTCGTTAGAGCCGCTTTGACAGGGAACTGGTCGTCGGGATCGTGAAAGGATAATCCTCGCATGAAAATGACAATGGCCACGGCTGCAAAGTCAGCGTCATGCGCTGTAGGATTGAAGGCGAAACAATGAGTATTTTCCGACAACTGGGCGTCGAGCCCATCATCAACGCCTGCGGCACGGTCACGCGTCTTGGCGGCGCCCCCATGCCGACACCGGTGCTGGATGCCTTCGCTCAGGCAGCCGCTGAAAGTGTTCCGCTGGAACGTTTGCAGGCAGCAGCCTCACGTCAGATTGCGAATGTAACGGGAGCAGACGCGGGATTGGTCACATGCGGCGCGGCGGCAGCTTTAACGCTGGGGACGGCCGCCATTCTGGCCCGGCACAACCTCGCTCGAATCGAAAAGCTGCCGTGTACCGATGGATTCCCGAACGAAATGATTATCGCCCGCGAACAGCGGAGCGGATATGATCACTCAGTCCGCGCAGCCGGCGCGACTCTGGTCGAAGTCGGCTTCAACGAAATCATCGCGAACGCCGGAGTCCGTCGCACAGAGGTGTGGGAGTACGAAGCCGCCATCACACACCAAACAGCAGGAATCGTGTATGTTCACGCGCACGACTCGTGTCCCGGTCTTTCCGAAATCGTGGCCATGGCTCACGAACACGACCTGCCGGTACTGGTGGATGCGGCAGGAGAACTGCCCCCCCGTTCCAACCTGAAAGACATTCCGACAACGGGCACCGACCTTGTCTGTTTCAGCGGCGGCAAGGCCATCCACGGACCACAATCCACTGGCATTCTGTGCGGACGTCGTGACCTTGTGTCGTCCGCGGCGTTACAGATGCTGGATATGGACGATCATCTGGAACTGTGGGATCCGCCGGACGAACTTTTTGATCCGTCCCGGGTGACCGGGATTCCTCGACATGGAATCGGTCGCGGCCTTAAGGTTTCGAAGGAACAGATCGTTGCTCTTCTGACCGCTCTGGATTTATTCGCGTCCGGTGAATTCGACCGGCAGCTTATCGAATATCGTCGAATACTGAACACCGTCGCCGACGGGCTGTCCACAGCAAAAGCCAACTGTCGCATGCTGGAACCCCTGACTCAGGATCGCTGGCCCTTGCTGGAAATTACAGTCGACTCCGCCGCGCTGGGCAGATCAGCCATGGAGGTGTGTCGCGCCCTTCGCGGAGGCAGCCCACCGGTCTACGTCGGACATGCCGGTTTGCACGAAGGACGACTTCAGATCAATCCGGTTTGCCTGACAGCCGCAGTCGAGACGGAGCTGACCAGGCGGCTTCTGGAAGAGCTTTCCTGATGTTCGTGCGAATTCCGACAGTGAGCCACACTGGAACGCGTGACCGCGATCAGTGAAGCAGACGCTGCCTGAAGGCAATTCGGGACGTCCAGAGTATGTCACTGTCGGTGTACGTAAACACAGGTCACCGCCGGACCAGTGGCAGCCAGATGCGAAACTCAGTGCCGAAGGAATCGGAACGCACCAGATCGATCGAACCCTTAAGCTCCTGTTGAGCCAGCTGCCGACAAACGAACAGTCCAAGTCCTGTCCCCGTCGCTTTGGTTGTGAAATAGGGTTCAAAAATCTGAGTGTGAGCCTCATGCGGAATCCCGTGCCCTTCGTCCGCGATGCTGACGACAACAATGGCTTCTCCGGAATCCGATCCTTCGATGCTGGTCGTGACCGTGATGCCGGCACCTTCCTCAGTTGCATCAAGCGCATTCAACACGAGATTCAGCACAACCTGCACCAGTTGATCGTAAATTGTTCTGACAGCTTTCATATCTTCTGCAAAGACTGTCCGGACTTCTTTGCCCTTCCAGCGTTTATAGTATTTGGCAATGTTCAGAGCGTCATTGATAGCGGCGTGGATGTCAATCAGTGTTGCCTGCTGGTTTGCCGGACGGCTGAAACCGACGAGTTCCTGAAGAGTACGATGAATGCGCCGCAGCTGAGTGTGAACCATTCCCAGACGTTCAGTGGTATACTCGTCGGTGTTGCGCCGTTGCAGCATCTGCACGATGGAGCTGATGGACGCCAGCGGATTGCCGACTTCGTGAGCGATACCGGCGGCCAGTAAACCAAACGCTGCCTGCTTTTCCTGCTGAACCAGCAGTGCCTGTGATTCCTGCAGATCCTTGGTGCGCGCACGAATTCTCTGTTCAAGGTGTACCTGATTTTGCAGCAATTCCGCGTTCAAAACTCCCAGTCGTTCGCCGGCTGTTTTCAGCAGACCCGTAAGAGCAATAATCGCCCATGCGGCCCAGCCCAGAAAAACAAGAGTCAGCAGCATCTGCACGGCGTCATCGGAACCACTGCGTCCGGACAGCACGGACAGCAGACCCAGCAAACTGTAACTGAGGGCGTGCAGCCCGAATGTTGCGAAGGTCAGCGTCGGCGTATGGCGTATGGCACAGACCAGCAGCGACAGAAAATAATAGAACCGAAACGGACTGCTGATGCCTTCGTCAAAATAACAAAGAACACCGATAAACAGAGCCTCCATCAAACTGATCAGGATCCGGAACTCCGCCAGCAGAACCTTCCCTTTCCAGCTCCGCATTGTATCGATGATCGCGTAAACAGCACCTAATGTCAGAATCGCGTTAAGTTCGAATTGTGCGGATCCGCGATCAGCGACATTGATTAGGTCTCCCATATTGACCAGCAGGTAGCCAATTGCCAGACCAAACCAGCGAATGCGAACCGTGATGAATTCCGCTCTCAGGTCTCGCGCAAGCGGGTCCATGGACGAATCACGAGTCTGAGTCAGACTGAATCTGGTAATGCCGCGCGAAGGAGAGGGACCGGCAGAACTCATCGAATCACCGTTTCAAACACGAAGTAAGAACAACAGCGGGAAGCCGCCGGAGTCGCACCAACGGTACTCAAAACCCGCCTTCGGTGCATGTGCGGAAAGCAGAGGATATTGGGATTACGAAGACTCATCAACAAAGTTCGCCAGATCTCACGGCGGACACTGACCGTGTCCGGGTACCGAATAATCGGAACAACCATAACCACCCGTGCAGCCCCCATCGCTATAGGCGGCGTGGCCGACACAAACAGGCATGAACTGCCGCTGAACGCGCCGACCACCGGCAATTTTCACAGAAAGTCGTCGCCAACGGCCGAATTAGTCATCTAGACTCGCACCGACAGACGGATCGCGTCTGCAGATTTTTTTACTGCGTTCTGAAAATGGCACGGCTTGCCCTTGTCTGCCGCGAGTGTAGCGGCGGGCGAAGTTGGGGACGGGCGGCGATCGTTCAAGACGAAAGATTGACCGGGGACTGGAAATGCTTGTACTTAGTCGAAAAAAAGACGAGAAGATTGTAATTGGCGACTCAATCACATTGATGGTCATTGAAATTCGAGGCGACAAAGTTCGTCTGGGAATTGATGCTCCACGCGACGTGACCGTTCATCGCGAAGAGATCTACGATGCCATCAAGCGTGAGTCGACCGAAAAACCCAAGGTTGATTAGTCAGCCGAAGAAAATGCGGGGCAGCGACAACAGTCATTGAGTTTCGGTTTGTAAGAATCTGTCCCGTCGCTGCTGGTGGCCAGGTCAGCCAGCGAATCTGAATCTGTCGCGCGTACGATGTCGCGCCTTTCGCGAACGGACTCGTCCGGAATTCCAGCAGCAACAGATGAACGAGTCACTTTCACGCGCTGGTAACCAGATGCGTAAGCGCGGGATGAATCCGGGATGGCTTCATCTACAGCACCTCGCTCACGCTTCGGTGTTCCGAATGTCGTGCGAGAGAGGTTTTGAAACGGCTTCCGCGGGACGGCTAAGATCGAACTGGGCGCAGGTCAAGCCCGGCCCGTCTTCCCGCGACAATGTGCGACACCACTATTGCCACCGACCTTCCGGTCACGTGGGAACGACAGCCGGAGCCCGAACTCAGCTTCCAACTGCCATTCTATGTGCCACAACCGGTTGCATGACGGCGTCGTCATACTGTTCTGTCCGAAACACACGCCAGACGGGCCACTACTCGTAGTCGGCGCCTGTCAAACTCTGCAGAACGGACTGCTGCCAGTCTTGCAGCTGGTGTCGCAGTTGGGTCCCGATTTCAGGCATCGACGCGAACACGTTGTGTTCTTCGCCGGGATCACTGCGAACATCATACAGCTCTGTTTGTTCGTCCTCGCCCAGTCCCCTGACAAGCAGTTTGTAACGGTTACCAAGCAGTACCCTATCCCCGTCGAAATTGTTCTTCGAAATTCCAGAGTGGTGGAAGTTGCGAAAATTGCGTGTGTAAATATCCCCCGTCATCTTCACAAGAGGTGTTGTGCCGGACTGCAGTTCTGAGGCAATATACGGTTCGGCACCTGCCCCGTTGCCACCCTTAAAACTCCAGAAACAGATGGGGGCGGAGCGTTCGGTCATGACGCCATCAATCAGTGGCTTCAGGCTGATGCCGTCGAGTGGTCGCTCAGGTAAAGGCACGTCAAGAAGTTCGCAGATTGTCGGCAACATGTCGCTGGTCACCGTATTGACCTCTGATTGACTCGGCTGCGAAATCCGTTCCGGCCATTCAATAAGGCCGGGAACTCGAATTCCCCCCTCATACATCGTTCCCTTCTGGCCTCTAAATGGTGATGTCACAATCCCGTCGCGGGGTGTGCCGTTGTCGCCACAGTACCACAGCAGGGTATTCTGTCGCTGTCCATTGTCCCCGAGCCACTTGCGTAATTGTCCCATCGCTCGATCCATCGCTGTGATTTCGGCATAGCGTTCCTGCAGCACGTCTCTGAGCGGTCGCCTCGTTTGTCGCCCGGTCTTATTGGACGTCAGCGTCACCTGTCTGTCCGCATACTCCTGTGGCAGATCTGTGTACAGTGCGAGATCTTTCTTCAAACCACTGTACGGTTCGTGCGGCGATCCGAACCAGACAACGGCAAAAAATGGCTTTCCGTTCTGCTGCGCAGTTTCAAGAAAACGAATCGTCTCCCGAATGACGATTTCCGAGCTTTCGCCCTTAAACTGTTCCGGAGAAGCACCGTTTCTCGAAAACGTCGGATTCAACTCAAAGAAATTGTCGTGCGAAAGCCACTGATGGAATCCCATTGCTCCGGGACTGGTTGGTGAAGCTGCCTTCACAGGCCCCAGGTGCCACTTGCCAAAATGTCCGCAGGAATAGCCGGCCTTTTGCAGAATCCACGCGATGCTGATTTCTTCCGGACGAATGGAATAATTTGGCGCAAAAGTTCCATAACGATTGGGATGCCGTCCGGTCATCACACTTCCTCGAGTCGGCGAGCACGAAGGATGTGCCGAATAAAAACGGTCCAGCCGAAGTCCGGAAGCCGCTATCTCGTCCAGCACGGGCGTCTGCAGATGAGGGTGTCCGTTGTAACCGGTTTCGTCCCAGCCATGATCATCCCCCATGCACAGGATAATATTGGGCGGATCGTCGGCCCCTGAGAAAACGGACGGCATCAAGAGTAACAGGACTGCCGTTCCGGCCATCGCCCTGAAACACAGTCGCAATGTGTCGTTCATGAAATTCTGCCAGGAATTCACAGGTGCTTGAAGATTTCGACCGACGAACAGACGCAGGGGCACAGCCGGGTTTCTCAATGATGACACGTCAGGTACGAAGAAACAACGAGGCGTATTCAGCTAGAGGAACACGAGAGACGGTGATGACTGCCTGGGCGCAGTCACCTGAGCATTTCCACCAGGGCGATATATGTGATGTACGACAGAAAGTGCCGCAGGGGACCGAATGGCCGTTCACTTGATACGTCACCTGGACACTGTCATCATCTCCTGTCGGCCGTTGCTGCGGCAATCATGAATTGTCGATCTCTGTTTTCCGGATTCCCCACCATGCCCCAGGTTCACCGACGATTCATGCTAAAGCAGGCCGTCGCCGCTGGTGCGGCTTGTGTCCCTTCCTCAACGGCTGCGAACACATGGAATTCAACAACCGTCCAACGAAGATTCACGATGGATCTGACCGGCGGTGCGATCGGAGTGCGGACTGGTCAGGTTGACTCCATCAGTCTTGCAGCTGAGTACGGATTCGAATCCGTCGCACCGAATGCAGGCTATCTGGCTGCGCTCGATGAGAACGGACGGAATGACCTGACATCACTGATGCAAGAAAAAGGGATCGTGTGGGGGGCAGCCGGTCTGCCGGTGGAATTTCGTAAGGACGAAGACACGTTTCGCAGCGGCTTAAAGTCCCTGCCTGAACTCGCGAAAGCAATGGAACTGGCAGGAGTCACTCGCGTCAGCACATGGCTGAAACCATATCATCCCGGCATGACCTACGTCGCCAATTTTCGTCAGCACGCCCGGCGACTGCGAGAATGTGTGATGATCCTTGGCGATCACGGGCAGCGTTTCGGAATGGAATATGTCGGCCCGAAAACACTGTGGGCCTCTGAACGCCACAGCTTTATCCACACAATGGCAGAAACAAAGGACCTGATTGCGGAAATCGGCCGGAGCAACGTTGGTTTCGTCCTTGATAGCTGGCACTGGTACACGGCTCACGAGAATGCAGACGACTTACGATCACTCACGAATAAAGATGTAGTAGCCTGTGACCTGAATGACGCACCTGCAGGTCTTAAGATTGATCAGCAGATCGACAATCGACGCGAGTTACCATCCTCCACCGGAGTTATCGATTTGAAAACCTTCCTGGGGGTGCTGGTGGAAATCGGCTACGACGGGCCGATTCGCAGCGAACCGTTCAACGCAAAGCTGAACGCCATGGGAAATCGTGAGGCCTGCGCCGCAACTGCCGCTGCCATGAAGCAGGCATTTGCGTTAGTCGGCGGATAATGTTGCTGTGTTCCGGAATACGAAAACTGAATAAGGCGTTCCAATGAGTCGATTTATGAAACGTGTTCTGTTGGTAACTGTTGTGCTGAGTTCCGGCATCTCTCCGGCGGCAGAACGAAATATCATCTTCTTTATTACCGATGACGAAAGCCCGACGCTTGGGTGCTACGGCGATCCCGTCGCAGTGACGCCGAATATCGACGCAATCGCTGCCGACGGAACGTTGTTCCGAAATGCCTTTGCGACCACGGCAAGCTGCAGCGCCAGTCGTTCGGTGGTAATGTCGGGACTGCACAATCATCGCAATGGACAGTACGGCCATCAGCATGCCTACCACAAGTTTTCTTCGTTCCACAACGTCGTCAGTCTGGCACTACCGCGAGTTATGGCGCAGGCCGGCTATCGCACCGGGCAGTGCGGCAAGTATCACGTCGCTCCTGAGGAGGTCTTCCGTTTCGAATCGTATATCAAGGGCAATGGTCGAAACGCCGTGGAAATGGCAGAAAACTGTCAGAACTTCATTACCGACAAATCGACAGACAAGCCGTTCTTCCTGTACTTCGCGACCAGCGACCCGCACCGCGGTGGCGGAAAAGACCAGACTTCGACTCAGGAACTGAAACCGGACCTGTTTGGAAACAAGCCGAATGACGGTGCCTTCCCGGGAGTCGATGAAGTGTTTTACGATCCCCAAAAACTGCCTATCCCTCACTTTCTGACGGACACCGTCGAAACACGCGAAGAGCTGGCCCAGTATTATCAGTCGTGTTCTCGAATCGACCAGGGCGTCGGGCGACTGGTGCAGATCCTGAAGGACACGGGGCTGTACGAAAAGACACTGTTCGTCTTTACGGCGGACCATGGAATGGCCTTCGCAGGAGGAAAAACAACCGTCTATGAAGGTGGTCTGAAAGTCCCGTTTGTGGTTCGCAACCCCTACGAAAACAGTCGTGGCGTTGTGTCCGAAGCCATGATCAGCCACATCGATATTACTCCGTCGCTGCTGGACTTTGCCGAAGGTCTTGATCCGAAGACCAACGGTCCGAAGAACTGGGTAAATCCAGATAAGTTCTGGCAAATGCGTGACTACGCCAGTCGTGACAATCGTGGTCGAGGCAGTTATCGCAGCTATCATGGCAAGTCATGGGTCCCTGTTCTGGGTGACCCCGACGCAGATCATTGGGAAACGATTTTTGCGTCCCACACTTTTCACGAAATTCAGATGTATTATCCGATGCGTGTCGTGCGTGACAAAAAGTACAAGCTGATCTGGAACATCGCTCACCAGCTGCCGTACCCGTTTGCGTCAGACCTGTGGGCCGCTTCCAGCTGGCAGGCGCAGTTTCGCAGCAGCCTGGACGCAGCCTACGGAAAGAAAACCGTGGGCGAGTATATTAACCGCGCAAAATTCGAACTTTACGATATCGAAAACGACCCGTACGAACAGAAAAATCTCGCGCTGGAACGGGAGTACAACAACGTTCTGGTTGAGTACCAAGCCAAGCTGAAAGCGCTGCAGAAAGAGATGCAGGATCCCTGGATCATGAAGTGGGATTACGAATAATTCTGACTGCGATCTCTGTTACTTAATCAACAGCGTCGAAATAACCTGAGCGTATACGCGGTGACCAAAATCATTGGGGTGATTGACGCCGTTTCCGGTAAGATCGTGATCCTGCTTGCGTTTTAGAAATTCGTTCCACACCGACGTCATGTCAGCCAGGGCAACTCCTGGCTGACACAGTTTTGCCAGTTGGTCGCGATACTTTGGAAAAACGTCATGTTTCAACAGCACCCAGTCTCGATTGCCCAGCATTGAAGCCACCAGAATAAATTCTGCGACGGGCCGTGCTTTACGGATCTTCGATATCATCTCAGCTGTGTTCTTTCCGTATTCCTCTGCAGATCGCCCGGCTGAATCATTCATGCCGAAGGCCAGGATCACGAGGTCCGGTTCGTGCTCGACGACCTTGTCAATCATGGTCAGCCCCCATGGTGTTGATGTGCCGCTTACCGAAAGGTTCGTCAGCGTGACATCGCTCCTGTAGGTCGCTTCCAGATGTTGCTGCAGCAGAAGGGAATACGGCGGCTGATGCGGTTTTCCTTCGGCCCAGCCGGAAGCATTGCAGCCAGTGGAAATGCTGTCGCCGAGCAGTACGACAGAGATCGAATCGCGCGATCGAAGTTTCTGTATCGTGCGAGGTAACGCCTGTGCGTCAAAGACGGGCATTTCCACGGGCCAGTCGCGCGACGCCTTCACGTACGTCACGCACGTCTGCATGTCATGGTATTCCAGCTTCGCTCCGAACAGGATCTCCCCATTACCGTCGCGATGTGTCAGCTGATATTTCTGCGACTTCGCAGGACGCCGCAGATCCTGCGGCGTCTTCGTCACGATGCGGGATCCGGGTGGTATAACGATTTCCGGTGATCCGATGCTGAAACGAAAATCAACACCTTCGTGATACGTGATGTCGCCGTCAGAACTGCGTACAGCGATGACTTTCTGCACAGGAAACAGCAACGACGCGCGTGCTTCGCCGGTTTTCACATCTCGCACGAACAGTACTGACTCCCATTCCACAATATCGCCCCGCCAGAACGGTCGCAACAATTTATCGGAGTACATCCGACGAGTGTCGGATGCGTCCTGGGCCGACAACGAATTTGACGACAGGCCGACGACCACCATACAGACAGCCGTAATCACGAAGAATTTGCCATTGAACAACTTGTAAGTAACCATAAGACTGCTGGTTCTGCGTTTGAGGTATATTGGAGTGGCCGTGCGCAGACGGATTATCGTCAACCGGCGTTAATCCGGTGGGACGCCCAGCGACTTGCCACCATCGATGGCAATAGCCGTGCCTGACACCATGTGAGCGGCCTCGCTGGCAAGATAGAGAATTGAGTCCGCCACCTCCCCCGGCGAGATCATTCGATCCCAGGCACGCGCCAGCGGACTCGCCTGAATCAACTCTCGCACAACCTCCTGGCGGTCAGACCGGCCAACGAAATTCTCTTCGATCATTTGGGTGTTTTCAACTGGGCCTGGACACACGCAGTTGATTCGAATCCGGTCTTTGGAATGGCACAGCGCCAGACTCTTTGTCAGCCCGACCAGTGCCATCTTGCTGATGGAGTACACGGGATCATGACTTCTGGGCAACAGGCCCGCGTTGCTGGCGACATTAATGATGCTGCCACCGGACGGCTGCTTCAACATCGCCGCGATGGCCGCCTTGCAGCCAAAAAACGCAGCCTTCAGATTGGTATCCATAACCGTGTCCCAGTCGGTTTCAGACACATCGCCGATCTGCTTCACCATCCCCATACCGGCGTTATTGACCAGTACATCCAACCGTGATGTATCCGCCAGAGCCCCATTAACGACGCACTCAATGGACGCTGTGCTGCGTACGTCGGCAACCAGACACGTGACACCAGCGGTTTCCAGGCGGGCTCTGTTTTCATCAGAATACTGCAGATCCGCACCAATTACGGCACAGCCCTGCGCGGCGAAGTTCAGAGCAGTTGCTTTGCCGATTCCACTGGCGACTCCCGTGACGACGACTGTTTTGCTGTGCGTTGTCATAAATGGTTAAACTACCTGAAACATGAGACGGTACCTTCGCAACACCAACGAACTATTGCCACTTGCCCGGAAAGAGCAGAACTTTGAAATTCAATAATGGCATAGTGCAATTCGACGGCTCCTGCGGATCCATGAAGCTTATCGTTTTTACAGCCTGCCTGGTATCTGCACCGATATCAGCGAATGAAAATGGCCGTGCGAAACTTCGAATTCAGTTTGACGAAATCGCCGAACGCCTAGATTCCGGGCAGGTGACTCGCATCGTCTGCTTCGGAGACAGCATCACCGGCGCTTACTATCACACCGGTGGTGTGCGGGCGTGGTGCGACATGCTGGGGCTGGCGTTACAGAAGGCCAATCCGCGCGCCAACATACAGATGATCAATGCCGGCGTCAGCGGACATACGACCGTTAACGCATTGGCGCGAATTGATAAAGATGTCATTTCGAAGCAGCCGCATCTGGTTATAGTCATGTTCGGCATGAACGATGTGACGCGAATTCCGCTGGCAGTATATCGCCAAAACCTGCGGTCCATTATCACCAGGTGCGAAGATCACGGCGCAGCCGTCCTGTTATGCACTCCAAATTCGGTCTACGAAAATTCTGCAAGGCCGAACGGTCGGCTGGCCGAGTTCTCTGATGCAGTACGCCGGCTGGCAAATGAACTTAAGTTACCACTGGTTGATTGTTTTTCAGCGTGGCAGACACAGCGCAACGACAGGCCTTCTGACTGGATGTTGATGATGAGCGACACGATTCATCCCAACATGAACGGGCATCGAACATTCGCTGAACTGATGACACAGGAAATCTGCAGAAGACAGGTTTCCTTAACGGCCGACCGGGCACCATTTAACGCGCTGCACCATACATTTGACCAACTGACTCAAAAGAAGCCCGTCAATCTGGTTGCTATGCCCCCCTTCGACATGATGATTCCGGATGTGCTGCGAACGCATTTTCCGGAGGCGGTGATCAATGCCACGACCTGGCCCGTGGAAGGTCAGTCGGTGGCTGACATGGCCGAATGGGGAAAACAAATTCGGGCGATGAAACCAGATCTTGTCATGCCCGCTGTCCCTGCATCCGCTCCGGCGGCTGAAGATGAGCAGTTTGCCCGAGACTACGAATGGGTGCTCAACTGGAGCTTTCAGTTTTCCGGTCGGCCGTGGGACGTTGTACCCGTGCTGCCAAATGTTCTGCAGGTGCGTTTCAATGATGCCGCCGACGTCGAAAAAGACGATGATCCTGAGCCCCCTGAAACGGCAGAGCGGGATTCCAGTAATGTTTCCGCAACATTTGATCGCGAGGGATTGATGCGTCGAGTAATTCAGGGCAAAGACGTCCGGTTCATCGGACGCAATGCGACAGATGCTCGGCCTGCGGAGCAGGTCGTGAAAACGTGGGTCGCCGAACAGAAACGGACATGGATGGCGGCTCGGGACATACTGCCACCTCAAAACGACCACGTCTTAGTGCCCGCACAGTCATGGCCTCATCAACCGGGACCTCGCGTCGTAAAAACGTCTGTCTATTACCCCGGCAGCGCGCTGGAAAATGTCAACGAACAGACCGGCATCATGCTGACACTGCACAACTGGGGTGGTCAGCAATGTGCGGGAACGGCTAGCCCAACTGCACTGGCCGACCGACTGAACGTAATCGCCGTATGCGTCGACTATCTGCAGAGCGGTCGTCAGGCTTCTATCGACGATCCGGAACCGTACGACTACGGGTGCCTGCAGGCTGTGGATGCACTGCGAGCGCTGGCGTACGTACGCAACGGACTTATCGCAGGCAACCAACGGTATGACGACAGCCGTATTTACTGCACGGGGGGATCCGGCGGTGGAAACGTCACGCTGATGGCCAACAAACTGGCACCACATACCTTTGCGTGTGTGATTGACATGTGCGGCATGAAAAAACTCAGTGACGACATAGCTTTCAACCTGCCAGGAGGCAGTGGCCTGAATGCCCGATGGAATCGTGATCGCGACAGCACTTACTTTTTGTCAATCGATGAGCAGGAACTGCGATTCGTTGGCAACCTACAGCACCTATCAACCATGAAACAGCTGAAGAACCAGGCAAAGATTGTCGTCGTGCATGGTGTAAGTGATTCCACATGCCCGTTCCCCGACGCACAGGAAATGGTCCGAAACATGAAAGCCGCTGAGCTTGACGTGGTTGCATATTTCATCGACGAATGCGATCTGAATGGGACAGCGTTCACCAGTCTCGGACACGGACTGGGGAATCGCACGGAAATCGTGTTCCAGGTCGCAGGGAAATACCTGCGACCGGACAGCACAGATGCCGCACGCAGACCAGGAGCAAGTGATTTCGAACGACGTGGCCTGGTTGTTTACAGAACAACGAACGGCACGTTTGTGATCTCGTTCACCCGGCGCTACCCCGAAATTCAGTTTGTGCCGGACGGTACCCCCGCACGTTAGGCGTTGCTGACAAACAGACCATTGCGCAGTCCTTGTGAATTCGTCGCGAAGTCACCTGATGCCGCTAATATCTTGCAAATTTTCGATTCAGCAGAAACTGATGTTCTGCCAGCCTATCGGGCCCCGCGCGGTCAAGTTCCCGTGTTGTGCGGTGCCACCACAACGGTGAATCAGCCGATTCGACGGTAATTCGAACGGCAGCAGCGGGGACATGCAGCAGCAAGTTCCGGACAACAACCAGCTGAAAACGAGCTTCCGGATAGATGGGTGCGCCTGTTGTCGCCAGTGACCACCGATCAAGACGCACCGGACACATGGTGCCCAGAGGAGCCGGTGTCCCGACAAATTGCTGAACATGCTGCGGCAAATCAGCAACCGAAGCTTCGTCGACATACAGACGAACAACGTCAGGCCTGGGAGAATACAGCTGCCATGAAGGCCAGTTATCGGCGATTCCAAACAGACCTGACAACGGAATCAGAACGATGACGGCTGCTGTCAGACGAAGTTGACCGGAAGCCAGTGACGTATTTGAGTCGGGCAGTCTGGGTCCGGTAAACAACAGGGGAATGGCCACGATGAACAAAACATTCCATATCAGAACACCCGATTGGTGATTCAGCCCGATCGGACTCAGCAACAGCAGCAGCAGCCCGTGCAGCGTCATTGCGACGGCAACAGCTGCTAGACGAGTCCGCGGCAGCATAAGACACAAACCGACGGCCAGTTCCACCAGCGTCATGGCAAGACAAACGCTGAAGAACAACTGTTCATTTCGTTCCGGCTGCTCGACACCGACCAGAGCACATGCCGTCTGCAGAAGCTGTCGCGACATTCCTGTACCGACGTCCGGGCCTAATCGCGACAAAGCCGCAAAAACATAAATCACAGCGAACGTGAGTCGCAGCCCCCACAACCGCTGCCAGCCCACAAGCACTATCGACTGCGCTGTCACAAGGATAAACAGCCAGTGCCAGGATTGCAGACGATGCTGATTGAGCGCCACCAGCCAGCATGCCGATGCAGTCATCAGCAACAGGCTGTTACGCCGGAAATTTGACTGCGGAACATTCACAGGGGCTGATACCGCAGCGCCATCAGGACGCGTTCGCCGACTCCACAGATATGCGACGGTGGAGGCCAACAATACTGCCAGTGTCAACTGGTCTATTATGACGGGGACGGAGCCCAGTTGGCTGAACAGCGGAACAGCCGGGAACAGATCCACTGCGGTCCATAATGGCCAGGTCGCCAGGATCAGCAGGGCCTCGGCCACGATTAACAGAGCGAAAACACGATTGGCTCTGTGCTCTGCAGCGTACATTGTCGTGTTGGCTTCATTCCGTGCTTTGTCGCGGGCGTTGGGATCAGACATCGTAGTGATGTGGTCCCCAATGTCGACCAGGTCCCGGGCAATTCCGCAAGGCAAGATCCGGCGAATATCGCGTCTGCTAAGGCATCATCAAAATCTTCCGATTTTGGCGTTGAACACCTGAATTCACGTGGGAACATGAGCGTTTCGGCTCCTTTCTCCAATCCAGCTTCTATCAACCAGCGGGTATCCCCACCCTCGTATAAACGTCCTCTCCTCGTCCTTGTGAATCAGATGTCGATCAGCTGAACGCGTCCATCCCTTCAAATGCAATTCTGGCAGGAAAGACACACATGGATACCACAACAATTACCGCCGAAGAAATCATGACCCGAAAGCTGGCGGTCACGTCACCTGATACGGATCTGTCGCAAGCCACTGAGGAACTCATTAAGCGAAGGGTCTCCGGACTGCCTGTGGTTGACCGGACAGGAAATTTCGTGGGGCGTTTTTCGGAACGAACCGCAATTGTCGCACTGGACCTGGGAACTGTCGAAGATGATTCAGCCGTGACTCAGCAGTTGCAAAAGATTTGTGCGGCAGATTTAATGAGCCGAAGCAGTCTGGTGCTCAGCTCCAGCCTGGACGTCTTTCAAAGCATTAACCTGCTGCTGGCGCAAAAAGTGTCTGGAGCGTCAGTCGTGGATGAAGACGGCACACTGCGTGGTGTGTTTTCCGAAAAATCGGCGATGCGCGTCTTTATTGGTTTGTGCTGGGAACAATTACCGTCTTCAGACATTACCGCGTGGATTGTTCGGGCCGAAGAACGTCAGATTACGGAAGACACTCGTTTGAATGAAATTCTTGACCGCTTTCATAATACCCATTATCGACGCCTGATAGTGCTGAGAGGCAACAAACTGATTGGCGAGGTGACTCGTCGGGAGGCGCTTCAGGCCGCTCTGAATATCAGCCGGGAATTGTCAGCAACGGGCGAGCCACCCACGACTGAATCATCAACGGATTCCAGGACGAAGGTGGAGTCCTGGATGTACCGTGAAAACACCGGGGTTCGTCTGCGAGACGATGTCCTGGCAATCGCTCAGCGGTTTCAACGATCACCGGCCAGACAGATTCCGGTTGTCCACGAAGAGCGACTTGAGGGACAGATCAGCCGCAGCGACCTGTTGCGAGCCGTACAGCGAAGTTTTCCTGAGGCAACGGAAACACGTAGCACGCAGCCCCTTTATCTGAGTTCGGTCAACAAACGAGATGCCGGCGCCCTGATGTAGCACGTAACCTGAAACGGTCAGCAGGAATCACGAACATAACCGCGTTGGGCAGGAAAGACCTTGTGCTCTGGTCACTCACCCTGCGCGTCGGAATCAGCGTCCTTCGCCAGGCGTATTGTTGGAGGAACTTTTTCGCCCTTGGGAATGAAGACCATTGACACGGAATTGACGCAATGGCGGACATTCTTCTGGGTGAAACCTTCGCCCTCAAAAACATGCCCAAGATGACCACCGCAATGACTGCAGACGATTTCCGTGCGAAACCCGTCCAGGTCGACATGCTTGGTAACGGCATCTTCAATTTCGTCGTCGAATGACGGCCAGCCACAGCTGCTGTGAAACTTCTGATCTGATCGGTACAGTGGCGCGTTGCAGCGGCGACAAACGTAGGTGCCAGCTTCTTCATTATCAGTATACTCACCAACAAAGGCTCGTTCAGTTCCTTTGCCGACCAGCACGTATTCCTCGAATTCCGTCAGCTTGTTGTATTCAGTCCGCACTTCTTCCTGCATTTCTGCACCCCTGTCTGAACTCGTTTCCGATTCACTGGCAGTCGGTACGGCCGTCTTGACGGGCGTCAGCGGTGTTTCCTCCAAAGTCACCGATGGCGCACCGGAATCGTTGGCACATCCTGCAATCGCCGCGCTGCACAGCAACACCACCGGAAAACAGTTCCGCATGATCTAACCTCTGTGTTTGTAGCTCCGAAACTCAAGTGACGGTCATGCCCGTCATCAGCAGGTGTCCAGAATAACATCTTGGTGGCGACAACGCGACGGAGAATTGTGACGGTCGTCAAGGACACTACAGGTATCAGAAGTCGTGCAGACTCAGCACAGCGACCGCCTGAATGGGCCTGCCGGTAAAATCAAACATTGCACGCCGTCTTCTA
>Ga0315331_10000281_pt1 | contig 33789 bp, 42 predicted proteins | sample M160m34915metaG_FD_203456 | JGI IMG/M metagenome (GOLD analysis project Ga0315331, IMG submission 203456) | Ammonia-oxidizing marine archaeal communities from Monterey Bay, California, United States - M1 60m 34915 | ecosystem: Environmental > Aquatic > Marine > Intertidal zone | place: USA...
CATATCTATCCTCTTAACTACAACTTTAGGTGGAAGAATAATGCCATGATCAATTAACTCAGGAGCAGGAATATCACATAATACTTTACCATATACTGCACCATCATTCATTCCTGGCTTATTAATTGTAAGGGAATGTTTTGGTGTTGCAGTAAAGAAATAACATCTATCTGCCTCATTACTGAAATACTCAGTAGCAGGAAAGAAGTTTCTCTGCACACTATTATGTGCTTCATCAAAGTATATTGTATTCACCTCAATATCTGCTTCCATAATACGATGCAAGGAATGATATGTTGTGAAGATGATACAATTCTCCCCCATATTGCGAGCACAATTAGCATACACGTTGATTTTATCAACATTTGTGGTGCTAGTATAGTGTGTTTCACCACTATGAACGTGCAGAATATGCAAATATGGATCACTATTATGAGGATCAATCACCTCCATAAATTCACTACATAGTTGCTCTGCTAATAGAATACGTGGAGCAACAACTACAATAGTTTTAGGACTGCTATCTTGTAGTTGTTGCTTAGCATCAGTGATAGCAATAAGGGTCTTACCACCACCAGTAGGGACAATAACCTGTCCCCTATTATATTCACGAAGTAAACTAACTGCCTTCTCTTGATGATGGCGAAGTTGAATCATGTTGGGTGTTTAATTAAAAGTGTCTTGAGAAAAATAGTGATGTATTGCGATGTTCAATTGTGAAGTAATCATGCCTCAACTCACAATCCCAGATTTCTTGATAATCAATATGATCACTAATAAATGAGGGAAGATCATTTTCAAGATACCCACAATCTGATACTAATTCTTCACAGAATTGTGCTTCTGGTGATGTTGTACCATGACCATCATAAGAACCAGCAAAAGCATCCTCAAACTGCTCAACAGTTTCAATACCTTCATCATCCAATTCTTCAATCAATGCTTCATCAGGATATTCAATTATATCTTGGATATAGTCAAATAATACTAATTGCTCTCTTGAAAGTTTTTGAATGGATGAATCAGTGCCAATAGCAGTCATAAATCAAAAATCTTTGATGTTGGATACTATTAGAACACTTTAGAGGTGAGTAACTTTAATTGCCTACTATTTCATGCGCTTATTAACTCTACCTAGAATCTTAGTTCTACCTTTTGAATCCGGATTTTGTCCCGTCTCTTTCTTATACTTTTCAGTTTCTTGATCTTTCATAATTGACTTTAGATATCTTTCACCTTCACCTCTAATTTTATCACGTTCTGCTCTAGTTTTACCAGACGCTTTTTGTTGCGTATAGTTAGGTGATACTTCTGATTTTTTCTTTTTGGATAATAATTCTGATGCACTAGGAGTTTTTTTCTTTTCTGGTGCGGGTTTACTACCTTTCTTAGCAGCAATTCTTGCTAATGCTGCTTTCTTTCTTTCTTCTTTTGCAGAATCTAATTGTGTTTTTCTAGCACTACCTCTTTCCTTTTCGGGTTGTTGCTCTCTAGTAGATGTTTGACGTTGAGAACCAATATCTTTACGATCTTTATATGTTTTTGCTGGTACAGTTTTGCCGTCACCAACAGCTTTCATTCTACGTTTCTCAGGTTCACTTTTCTTTCTATTTGATCCAATTCTTCCACCTTCACCTTGTTTACGAATTTGCGATGAACCCATCACATCTTTATCGTATGCTTCAGTAATAAATTGTGAGAAAGTTTTCATCTTGGATAGAAAGAATGTCTTTCATTTATTTATTAGAATAGACCCCCATCACTTTAAAGTCAAGCAATAGGGGTCAGTTCATCAACTGTCTTCTTCTTTCTCTTCGGGTTTTGGTTTATTCACTTTAGGACCAACTTGAACGCAATTATTTTCATAAAACGATCTCACACGCTCTCGACGTGCTTGAATTAAAATATCATATTCTTCTTTCTGAGCTTTAGTAAATCGAAAATCTTGCAATCTCCAAGTCTTACGAAGATCTTGAAGATGTGGCAAGACATTGACAGTGGAAGTAGGAAAGTTCATTAGACAGTGTAGTTGGTTTGATTAATTTCGTCACAAATGATATTCATTTTTTCAACATTGTTGAAGAAATCTTCAACATTTTCCTCATCAAATTGGTCAAATTCAACCAGTTCTTCAATTTGTTGCTGATTCATAAAGTGATCCATTACAATAATATAACAATTTAGAGGTGAGTAACATTATCTACATCTACAAATTTATCATAAATTTGCATTTCTTCCAATGTTCGCCCATCCCTATTTTTTCTAGAGTAGATATACTCTAACTCTCCTTGATTCCAAATGTGACATAATAATAAAGTATGAATATATCTGTGCTTCTCTATTTTTGTATATTCACAATTGGGTTTTGGTTTAACACCCAACTCAATTGTAATATACTGCTCACATTTAAAATAAACCCACCCAGTATGGTCACCCCACTGAACATAATCATTAACTTCTGGTTGGTAAGTCATATAAACGCAGACTCCAATGGAGTTAGTTTTACTTGCATTGCAGTAAAAGGTCCAGTATTATTAATATCTACCTGAGTTCCACACTTGGTGGAGTTAATAGGCGACGAATAGCATCGTTTTTTTGTGTTGTAGAAACCCCAAATTGTGCTGACAGGATCACTACTATAAGAGTAATTTGCGTGATGCAAAAGCCAAATAGAAACCACATTTGGCTTGAACTCGCGAACATAGTAGGAGTATCCTTTTGGTTCTTCATGAATAAAATCAGGAGGGAGTTCTAAACTCATTGCACACGTACAATACGAAGACGATCAGGACTAATACCTTCATCTAAAATTTCTTGGTATCGACATTTTGCCTGATCTTGAGTAAGTCCAGTGTCAGTGCTTTCTACCAATGTCCATCCAGAAGTCTCCAATTCTTCAATACGATAAAGTTTTTCCATAGTTTTAAGTGATAAATTGCTCAATAATTCCAGATTCAAGTTCCTCTACCAAAGCATATTTGCGTGACTTTAAAATGTTGTCACGAAGATTTGTATAATAACTAGCATTAAAATCCCCATCATCAGTATCAGCAATGATGTCAAAACACTCATTATCATCTTCTGCGATTATATTCCAAATACCTCCATATTCACTAGAAGGAAATGGAACATAGTGATCCACGACATAGAAAAACTTTTGGGTCATTGTTTTTAGTAAATTACCTATTAATTATATCAGGAAAGGAAGAACTCTGCAAGGTAGTAATCTACAGTAACTTCAAGTTTTGATGCTTCAGATTCAATTTTATTCCAAAAATCATCAGCAATCTCTTGTTCATCCTTTTGATTTTGATCAATCATACTCATAATTAATTGGTTATACTACATGAACAGTTTAAAGGTGAGTAACATTATTACCTGGGTTTTTCCACTTCTCTTCTTTCCATTTAACATCCAACTTTTTGTCAAATGTCATCAAGAACCTGTGCTTTTGACTTCGCTTTCGATATTCTCCTTCTAAACCTTTGCCACCACCTCTAGATTTTTTAGTATAAGATCCATCATCATTCAATACCCAGAAGTCAGCAACATTTGCAGATGTCATACCATAGTATTTAAAATTAGATGCAGCATAAATCACACCTTTATGAAACTTTCCATCAGCATAAGAAAGAATCGCCCTAACATCAACATCTTTACGAAATTGTTTGATTGATCTTGATACAAACCATGAAGTGATGTTATGTTCTTCTCCCTGCACATCTGGATGAATACACAATCGAGACAGTTCAAATAGTCCATTTTGTTCATCTCTTGCCAGTCCATACGCAGAGACAGCAATCTCAGGAACTGGAATACCTGTGAATACAATAGCACCCACACATGTACCCACAGGTCTTAAGATATAATTAGGATCACCCTTGAATAGTGCATAGTTATGCCCTGATCTAAATGTTTTAGAATGATCTTTCAGATAATGATATGTAAGGAGAAGATGTTCTACTTCTTTTCTTTCTACCTTTTCAATATAATAATCATTTTTCATTGCAAAACTCTACGATCTTTTTGTTGAATACTTTTTTCTTAAAATGTTTATGAAATGTCTGATAGTTATTATAACAGACACTTGACAAAAAAGAAAGAAACTTTTTACTTTTCAAGGTATTTACAAAAGTGTCAAAGTCAATATCTTCAGGTACATAGAAACAATCAACTGCACGATTTTTATCTGCAATTTCATCAAAAGTGTACATATTTAAATTATTATTAATTTTACGATTATCTGAACCTGTAGAAATACAAATAACACGATTTGTATCCCATTCAACTCTACTTTGATATTGTTCTCTACATGATTTCTTTCCCCCACCTGTTAGACTAATATATTGAAAAGAATCTTTATCTGAAACTAATTGAAAATATGAATAATATTCCATATTGTTCTGAGTGAGAATAGGAACATTTTTTGAATTAATTTCTACAACATCATTCCCATAAAAAATTAATGAATTTGATTCAGTTTTCGTTCTTTGAAACTCTACTATCGCACAATTATCATATATCCAAGCATTTGCAATTTTTACATTCTTAATCAAAGAACTATGAGAACAAATCTTAAGAGGAATTTTAGCAATAATTTTTCCACCAATTTTTACATGCTGAATTGCACTGATTAACCAACTATATTCATGCTTTGCTTTAGCAAAAGGAAATTTATTACATTCCACAATATCAATCATTGCAGTATCATACTCATTTAGATTTGAGTTATGTGGTTCAAAGTTAGTATCAAATACAAATTCACCAAAACTAGCAATCATAGCAATATTGGGTGACAAAATAATAGTATCCCCCTCAAATTTAAAATACTTATTAAATTGTTCGGTCGTAAGATAATTCATTTCACACACTCAATATACATGGAGAAAAGAGATTCATCGATGTACTTTTCCTCAATAAGCATCAAAAATTGTTCAGGTGTTGCTCCAATAGATTTTGCAATAAAATGATTTGTCTGAATCAATTCAACAAACATTTTAAAGTCAATATCACGATTCTTTCTGATTTCTTCAACACAATATGCAGTGCGATCAAGAATATTTGTAAGTTTATTACGTCGCTCTGTCAAAATAGATCTTTCTTCAGAAGTCATTGAACGTTTTGTATTTCTAGGATCAATAAAAGTTTGACCTTTTTTAAATGAAGAATTTGTAGTGATTTTCTCAATTTCATCACTATTGGAAATGATATCTAAACACCCATCATACATTAAACGATCAGAATTTATAATAACACGTTGAGAGTTATTTGATGAAAATATTTCTTTTGAATACTCATCAACGTCCAGTGCAATGTTATATCCAGTGTCACTCATCTGAAAAATTGGTAAAGTCTTCATAACTCTACGAAGTGCAACCATAAAATCAACATTATCATGCTCTGAAACTTGTTTCGCAGCATCCATAATCATAGGAGCAATCTTATCATCACGATTACCATCAATTGATAGAGAAATGATATGACCAATTTTTTCCATATTGCCAGTAGTGAGTGATCTACTAATTTTTTGCAATGTTGCCCCCATATCACCATTATCATATGCAAGAATAACTACATTAATGTCAGGAATACTAAATGATCTTTGACACATTTGAGATGCAATAATCCACACTTCTTTGTTGTTTTTCTTTGCAATACGAATAGCATCTTTTACATATTGTTCTGCATCTTTTCCTTTAACAATATCACCACTAATACAATGAACATCAAAGTAATCACCAATAATAGATTTTGCAATTTTCTCTAGATTCTTCAACTGTTTATTAGTCATACTTACAAATTGCATAACAGAACGAGTAGAATCGTCTTCTAAACAATTGTCAAGTGCAAAATCATTTGCATTTACGTCATCACTTTCACCAATAAAGGATTTGTATATTCCTGACCAAAATGCTTTGCTCTTTTGCACATCTTGAGATGATTTAGAAAATGAAGGATTTAGATCCTGATTGTCATCATTAAGAGAATGTGCAAATTTACTCCAATCATAACGATAAAACTTAACCTGTGTAAGATTTTTCTCAAACTCAGTTGCACGTTTATAATTAATTGAATTCTCAAGTTTTACATTAGTACCTGCTTTCATTAACATATCAAGATAAGTAACCTTGAAGAAAGCATCTACGTCATTATGACTACTTTTTGCTCTCTGACTATTAGTCCCAGTAGTTAGAATGATAGGAGCATTTTTTCCAATTTGATTTACGAATGGCACACAACTATCAGTATGAGCACCATAATCTGCTTCATCAATTACGGTTATTTTATCAACATAGTTCTCAATAACTTCAGCATTACTATTTCTGACAGTTTCACCTTCCTTATCACCACAAAGAGAAGCAACAATTAAAATTTTCTTTTTCTCAGAAAGATTTTTCATAAAATCTTCTTCAAATTGATCTGATGAAAGATCAAGAATTGAAAAATTAGAAAACTGCTTATATAGATAAACCTCTTTCTTGAACGAAGATAGAGCAGTCAAGTAATATGACCCAACAACCATAACTTGTCGATCAAGATAATCAAATAAACTAAGATATAGCAGAGTTTTACCAAAACGAGCAGCAAGTTCTGCCATTATCTTTGTTTTTCCTAATTCAAACAAAGAGATAAGATTATCCAAAGACTCCATTTGCCAGATGGTTAATCTTAAATCCCTCTTTTCAATATCATTTTGCAAATAATCAAACCAAAGTTCTGCTGGATTAGTATCCTCAAATATTGCCCATTCTTTTGCACTACGAGTGGGATCAAGAACATGTGCAAGAAAACATTTCTCATCTTCGTGCATCTGTCGCAGAATTTTTTGATCTTCAGAATCAATTAGTGCCAGTTTTGATGGTTGAAATCCAACAATTAAATACTGTTCTCTCTCAGATGCCTCTCTTTGTTGGGAAATGCGTTCCAATACATTAACACTTGATTGTCCACATTTAAATTCTTTAGATTTATATGCAGAACATTTAGTGTACTGATAGAATCCTATAGGATCACTCTCAATCAGACCTTTAATTTCTTCATTAATGTAAAAAATACCCTTTCTAGAAGAAGAAATGGCATTTTGAAAGTATTGATCCCAGGAGAGTTTTTTAGTCATCATAACAATAAAACATTTTAGTGGTGAGCTATATTTTAACCACCATCAATCTGACAACCTGCCATTGCACCACCAACAACACCTAAAGGAATTGACCAGATCCAGTTATCTTTAGTAGACAAAATTCCTCCAGCACCACCACCAAGGATTCCACCAAGAATAGACCCTTCTACACAAGAATTATCATCATATATACCCACGTTGGGATATTCCTCTTCATAAATTTTTGAAGGTATATCATTGTGTTTACACGGAATTCTTTTTCTTTTGTTTTTTACATATCCACCAACCCATCGTCCATAATTGTTATAATATCCAGGAATATATTCCTCTACATTCTTATAACAATAATTTTCATAATGAATACTTCTATGCCCATATCCACCAGCATATACAGGAGCAGCAGTTGCACCAATTAAAAGTAAAGCAGCAAAAACTTTCATTAAATTTATCTCAATAATAACAATTTATATTAAAAAAGCATCCCTGTCAAGGGATGCTGTGACACTATTCAGACTGTCTTGCCATTCGCACAAGATATTCTGCAAATTCTTCCATTTTATCCGGATGTAATGCCTGAATCCCAACCTCTTCTACAGCAATTTTCATCGATTTAATATGTTGCTCTTGAATCTTTTGCTCTTTGGGTAGGGTCATACAATCTCCTTATCAATGTGTTGACATACTAACATGCCAATTCATAAGTAGTTAGCAATTTAAGTTTTTCTTTTGTATTGCGTTACAGGAGTTAATGGTTCAATCTGATCCATTTCCCGCCAGATTTTTTCAAATTCAGCAAAAATGCCAAAATTAGATCGATCAATCACTCTACCATTTGCAACGACCTGACTAATCATGACTCGTTTCTTTCATTTTCATTCTCATTCTCTCTTTCTTTTTTGCTTTAATACGTTTCTTTACCATTTTAGCAAATCTCACATCTTCTTCGGTATACCAGTTAGGATGTTTTTTTGCTAATTTGATAATCTTTTTCGCTGCTTTTTTATCATTCAATTGAATATTCAATATAATATACAAGTATTTATTTAGTTTTAAAAAAGTTTTTCTTCCACCTCTGATTCAATTACACAATCACTTGTTGGATATGATACACACAATAGTGCAAATCCCTCAGAGATTTGATCATCATCTAAGAAAGATTGGTCTTCTTGATTTACAGATCCTTCTAAAATTTTACCTGCACACGATGAACATGCACCTGCGCGGCAAGAAAATGGAAGATCTACTTCTTGCTCTTCTGCCGCATCGAGAATATACGAATCATCTGCACAATCTATAACACTTTCTGATCCATCAGTCTGCTTGATAGTAATTGAATAATTCATGTACTTTTTTTACTTTCATGAATATTATATATCACAGGTTGTATATTGTCAACTCTTCTAGAAAATTCTTTCAATGTCTCTACTAACTCATTATTAATCCTTTCTAGTTCATTGACACGTTTAGTCAGTAATCCAATTTGCTCATACAAACAACTATCTGTTTGTATTTTTTGTGTAGGAGAAAAAAACATTTTAATCCAACTCTTCATGCTTACCTAGCAACTTACAATTATGTATTTTGAGGTGGTTTTTTTTCGTTAAGTTTTCTAACTGCTTCAACTACTTCGGGGGTTTCTTCCCACTCCCATGTTTGACCTTTAGTATCTACATATTGTTTTTTTGTCATTGATTATCCTCAAATGAACTATTTGGATTCATTATTCTTTAAATTACTCAACTGTCTTTCTAATTCACACTTAAGAAATGATAAATGATTATAAATGTGATTCTTCCATTTATTTTCCTCTGTCAGTTTAGCAATATTATTAATTTGTGTCAAGGCAACTTGCAACTTTTCTCTTTCAGTCATTTTTTACCTTTTGCATTGCTAATAATGTACCTAGAGGAATCCATGCTGGAGTTTCATCCACAAACTGAACTTGAACTTCAGTGATAATACAATTAATATTTTTATTATATGTTTGTCTAGTATTTTTTACCGGCGAAATAGGATTTGTCATTTTTCCACGCGAAGTGTTTTTAAATAAATTATAACATCATTACGAATATCCATGAGCTCATTATAGCATTTTTGATTATGAGCACATTGACGAAGAGCAGAATCAGGTTTAATTACAGACTCAATAAAGATATCAAGACCTCTATTCCATTTTTCATCCACACTTTCATTATCTTCAATACTATTCTGATCTTTCATTAAAACACTCCGGATTATCATCTTTGACAACATCAATCAATTCTTGAATAAATGCTGGAGGTTCAGCATTACGTTCTCCAAATTGCTTCATATTACTAATTATATGTTTAGAATCAGCACATGTTAAACCCGCTGCTAACATAAATTCTATCATGAAATTGCCTCCCAGTTATCGTCAGATGATTCACTCATCCAAAAACTATATTTACCATTAATAGATGATAAAAGCACTTGACCGTTGTTACGTTTCTCAACACGACATGAATGCAGTCCATACATCAAGTTTACAAATTGATTTTTTGCTTTAGAGTTCTTTGGTTGAACGCAAATAAATTCAGTCTTCATAATTCAATCAACCTAGACAAAGGTATCTTAGTGGGTTTTTAGTTGGTTGTCAAGTTCTTATAGCAATGAAGCAATTCCTCTTCCATTTTGATTGCTTCTAGTTCCCATGGTTGGTCGGAATAATTCGTATAAGAGCAGTCTATGCCCTTCCAATAGCGTTTCTCTCTCTTATCTTTAAGATCCCCCTTAACGTGCTGATAAATGTGCCACAGTTCATGAAAAAGGGTGCTGACATAATCATCAATACTCATGCGATTATGCACTTCAATCTCAAAGCATCTAGGGCATGAGTTAGAATCAATCACAGTACACCATCCAACTACACCTTCACGAAGAAGTCCACGATGAACCACTGTGATGTCAAGTTTGTGACGTGGGAGATACTTATTAATAAACCACACAACAATGTCTTCACATCGTTTGCGACTATAGTTGTATCCAAGAGTTTCAAAATAAAGCATTAAGAGTAATAGTAGTGACCCTTGTTCCCCATTGCATCATCCATAAAAATGATCCAACGAAAATTAGTTTCTCAGTAGTGGTCATTGCCTCTTCTATGTTTGTTCATATACTATAGGGCAGAGTGGGGCAGAGACAGAGGTAGAGTGGACAGAAATTAAAGTGTCTGTTGACATTAAAACAATCAATTGATATAATTTTAAAAATATATACCATTTAACAATGATCACAGTGTACTGGTCTCCTTGGTATGCAGATAAGAAGATATATGATGAAAACTATCTAAATCATTATGGATTAGATAATGTTTATGCTGATCTTCTAGCGCATAAAGATCAATCAAATGTTAGAGATAACTTCTTTAATTGCTATGCATTCAAAGGTGCAATGAAGAATATGTATTGTCTTAGGAATCCTTACTCTGTTGATCTTCGATATGAGAATGGTAAATGTATTTCTAATGCACCACCAAAAGCAATTTATGATCTTGCAATGACATCACAAGTCAAAGCTCCTTCAATGCAAGATGCACTGACGATTAACTATGGTGCCAATTGGATATTCTTTGCTGATAAACCTCTACACATACAAACAATGCATCCATATATGCATGGGACAGAGGCAAGTAAGACATCATTTTATGTCCCTGGATCTTTTGACATCTCCAAATGGTTTCGACCAGTTGAAACAGCATGTCAATTATTTCCTGGTGAGAATACATTTAAGTCTGATGAAGGTGAACCACTCATCTATGCAAACTTTTTAACTGATGAGAAGATTCAATTCAAGAAGTTCTATCTAACTCAGGATATTATTGATCACTCAATGAGTTGTATGAAACTCAAATATTTCAAGTCATTCAAAGCACTAAATTACTTGTATAAGATATTTGTTCAGAGTAAACTGAGAAATAAAATTCTGACTGAGATCAAGAAAAATGTTATTGAGGATGAATGATGTTTAAGAAGTCACTTAAGTTGACAGCATATACTTGGGAGAATGATATATTTACAAATGATAAACCAACATTCAATAAGACTGATCAGACTGATTGGATGAGATTATTGCCACCAAGTTATGATGTATTTGATCAACCATCAAATAGTTACTTTGAGATGGCAACTGCCAAGAATTGTCCTGGCATTAAGAACTTTATTGGTGGTGGAATTAAGTTTCGCATGTGGGCACATTTACATGCAAGAGTTCATCCAAATGGATTTGTAGAAGAACTTCCAGGATCTTTCAAAGGAAATAATCAAGCACCACTATTTGTTCAGCATCCCAAAGAACAATATGAGCATATCTATCAAAGAAATAAAACATCATTCAAATTGAATAATCCTTGGGTGATGGAATGCAATAAACCAACGAAATTTATGTTTGTTGAATCTCATTACTCAACAAATCATTTGAGAGAAAATAATATTAATATTGCTCCAGGTATCATCGATTTTAAATATCAAAAGGCAACAAATATACATCTGATCATTGATGTGAAGAAAGAACCGTATGAGTTAATAATTCCATGGGGAACTCCATTGGTTACAATATTTCCTATGACTGAAGAAAAGATTAACTTTGATTGTCAATTATTAACTAAAGATGAATATGAAAAAATCAACAATTCCTTTCCAAGATGTCCAATGAGAAAGTATTATCAGTTAATTAAGAACCTTAGTTAATTTCTGAATCTCTGGTAGATACATATATTCTATTTCACTCTTGCGAAGTGTATTAACTGCATCTTCAATAGTTTCTACAAGAGGATCACCGCCAAGATTAAAACTGGTGTTGAATAAGATAGGGACATCACTCAGTTTTTCAAATTCTGAGATTAGATTATAATAATGATTATTCTGCTCTTCTGTTACAGTTTGAACTCTACATGTATTATCTACATGAATCACTGATGGAATAATATCCACAACTCCTTCTTTTGCTTCAACCGCATACATCATATTTGGAGATTCTTCCATTCCTGCAAGATCAAACCAGTCATGAACTTTCTCTTTTAAAATTGAACATGCAAATGGTCTAAACCATTCACGATGTTTTATTCGATTAACAATATCCTTTCCATCTTTAATCGTAGGATCAAATAGAATAGATCTGTTACCTAATGCTCTTGGACCTCCTTCAGATTTGCCTTGGAAAATAGTTACAATATTTCCATCTCTAATCAGTTTAGCAATATCTTCATATGAAGTATCAACTACATCTACACCCATAAGATCGTTCAAATAAGTATCGGGGTCGTATTGTGGTCCATAATAAACAGTTGATTGTGATTCAGGTCTATTTCTTGTTGAGTGTGCATAGTGATACTTTGCAGCACCAACAGATGTGCCACCATCATGCGAAATAGGTTCACAATAAATATTAAAATTTGGAAACTCTTTAATATACTTATAATTTGCCACACAGTTCAAACCATATCCACCACAAATAATAATGTTTGTCTCTCCAGTCAATTCATGTGCTTTATGGATGAGTTCTACCATACGATCTGAAGTCTCTTCTTGAACTTTGTAAGCAATATCTTTTTGTACATCAGTATATTTTCCTGGATTATCAAAATCATGCTGCTCATGATCTTTTTTAATTATTTCATATCTGGGTAGATTTAGTTGTGCTGCATTTGGATATGTTGGAATAATTAAATTTCTATTTCCCCAACCATCAACGAAAAAGTTTGGTAGATCATCATTTGGTTTTCCATATGATGCAAGACCCATAAGTTTACCTGCTTCAATAGCTCTAAATCCACAGTATTGTGATACTGCTTCATACATTTTTGTGAGTCCAGGATACTCTGTCAAATGTACATTTGGTTCAATTTCACTATATCCAATAGATTCTTTTGTTCCTATGTGCTTATATACTGTATCAAACTCAATATAATTATGGACTTTAAAAATAGATTCAAACTCATAACACGGTTCGGTTATATCTCCAATTTTTAGAAAACTTCCTGCACCATCAGCAATTACACATGCAGCAGTTTCAAATCCAGAATTATAATACCCACATGCGGCATGCATTTCATGATGAATATTATCAATATAATGAGTTTTGAATTCAAATTTCTTTCTTGCAAGTTTTCTCACAAATCCCTCATAAACACTCTCTTGTGTCCATTCAAATATTGGTCCTGTTCTATGAGTATGGCATATCAATAATTCATCAATATAATCTACATAATCAAATACCTTTTGAAGACCTAGAAGTGGATCACCATCCCACTTTGATCTAGATAATCGTTCTTCTTCAAGATAAAAAACTATCTCACCATCTACTAAAAGTGCAGTGCTACCATTATGCCCACGCGCAATAGAAACAATAACTGACATAATTATTCCCCAACCTTTCGTTTAATATGACTTAAAATCTTATTTGTAATTTCATCCAATTCTTTTTTTGTAAAATCCATACAAGTATCATTATATCTGTCTATAAGTTCTCCATCCAATCCATGTATTCTAATAGGCGAATACTTTCTTTTAACATCTTTCTTTTCTAAGATGTTGAAGTGGTTTGGATATGAAATGTTCTCTGCAAATGTTGAACCAAGTATAACACTTCCGGGTTTATCAAAAGCATATGCCATATGTTGCCCAACAGAATCTATTCCAACAAAGTAATCTGCAGACTCTATAATCGCAGACCATTGTCTTATGTTTGTATCAACGTACATATTTTGATCATTATCAAATTTAAGTTCGTTGAATGTAATTAGATTATATTTTTTCCTAATTTTTTCCGAAATATAGAAATAATCATCAGTGGATAGTGATCGACTGGAGGGATCAATAGTATGTCCAGACTTATGAAGAGTGCAACCCCTACCAAAAGGTTGAATAACTACAGTTTTTTTCTTCCCATGATGTTCTTTTACATTATTGATTACATCTAATGCATTAATCTCTTCTAATTTAGATAAAACAATCTTTGGTTTTTCTAAATCCGAATGATCTTCTGTGTTATTGATTAACCAATCAAAAGATTCTGATAGAGATCTCTTCTGATTGTAGTATCCATGCTCTCTATATGGTTCTATTGACACCAAATCATTTGGTTTTATAATATTTTCAAACAAACCTTTATGATTGAGTTCAAAAGCAAGATCTTGAAGTTCTGGATGACCTACAAAAAAATCTATCCCAGATTCTGATAGTATATAAAAATCTGGACCATGCTTTTTATAATATTTTTGTAATGCCGGCAATGCACATATTACTCTACCTGCTCCACCATTTATAACAAAAACTTTTTTCATTCACTGAATAATAATGCTACACTATGTAGTTGATATTCCTAAGGAAGTTTTTAGTTTTATTAGTAAATTATTTTGAAGTGTATCAGTATCTTTTAAGTACTGTACATAATCACTAAATTGCTCATCAACATGATATGTAAATTTATCCTGACTTACTCCATCTGGAAATTCTATAGGAGTACTAAATTTTACAGTTTTGGTAGTATTATCAACAGTTGGATTTTTATTTTCTAATGCATCAATCAATACTTTCAAGTTAGCATTCGTTTTAGTCCATTTATCATGTTCTGCCTGAGTCATCTCAATATTTTCATATAATGATGCAGATGCTACAGGTCTTGGAAGATCTACAGGGTTAATAATCTGAGGTGTAAATTCAAGTGGTTCCGGTGAATCTAATGTTGATGGAGATTGTGCTAATCTTTCTGCTTCTTCCTTTTCTCTCAGTATTCTGTTTGGTTCTTCTTGATTAAAAATTAGATCTCTAATTATAGAGTAATTGCTTGAATCAGCATTTATAAATTGATCATTATAATAATAGTCACCAACAGCAGGCGATCCAGTGGTTACTTTAATCCACTCTAATCCACTAGTCTTTACGAAATTTTCATTAGTTGTTATATCAATTACAATATTAATTCCATAATTATTTTGTTTTGTTCTTACGTAATTCATTTACTTACCTCAGTAGAATAATACGACTAATCCACTTCCTGCATCAGGATATTTTCTATTTCCTCCTCCACCATAACCAGCACTGGTTGTAATACCTGCGCCATTTCCATAAATGATGTCTGAAATATTCTCACCATTTTCATCAACTAATGTTGAAGATGGAATAACATAATCTTCTGAATAGTTTGAAGTTTTGTCTTGAATAAATCCTAGATTATGAGTTCTATTATATTCAGTCGAAGCACTATCATTGTGTGCATTACCATATGGCATACATAGGCACATTGGGTTTCCTGATTGTGTTGTTCCAAAGTAATAAGTATATGCATATCCCAAACATGAATAACACCAAGTTTGAGCTCCAGATATTCCGGTATAACTAGCACAATTTGAATAGCACCCAGGAAGATAATCTACACAATAATAAGAACAACCAGTTCCACCAAAACTATAATCATATCCATAGTTTTCATAGATATAGCAAATATCAAAAGCAGATCCACCTCCACCTCCACCAGTAGTTTTGGCAACTCCAACCTCAGTAACTATTTTTTCTGATCTTCCATCTTTTCCATTATCGGCACTTGTTCCTGCCTGAGCACCAATTCCCATTGGAATTTCATTGTGGAATAACCCTGCTGATGGATCAGCAATTCCACCAATTTCTTCTGCACCAATAAATCCATAAGTAGATTCTTTTTGGTTTTTACCTAAGAAAATATATTGTGATTTTGTACTATTGTTTACACATGCACATAGATTTGTAATGTAAGCACAGAGATAATAGCATGCACAACCACTGAGGTCCGTACCACCAAATTGGGCCCCACCAAATGTGGTATGATAACCTCTATTTGCATATAGACAAGTTACTGTTGGATTAATCCAACATGCGCTTTGATTTCCAGAAGCTCCTGCGGTGCCAGAGTTGATAACATCAAAACATGAAGTGTATAGAAATTGTGGAATTAAAACTCCATCTCCACCTACTCTATTAACATCTCCCCCACTTGAAGTTCCTCCTTTATTATAATATCCAGAAATATTATTAAGACCTCCACAAACAGGAAGGGAAAATCCAAAGGAAATCGGATTATCATTTGACGCATCTCTTGCAGTAGAGTTACCTGTACACGCCCAAGAATAAGAGGACTCTGTTGCATTTGTTGAAGAAACGGTTGTAAATCCATCACCAGACACACTACTAGCACTCAATCCACCAACAGATCCAACATTAATAGTTAATGTTTTACCAGGTACACTTTCATCTGAAGTAAATGTTTTCTCTGCATATGCACCACCAGCACCAGTTAAATGTCCAGTAAAACATGCTACATAATTTTTATTGGGAAATGCAACACCAGAACAACAATCATTAGATACATGACAATATGTTCCTGTTCTATAACAAGAACCAGAACCAATTACGATTGCTTTTACATTAGTTGAAGTTGCTGGAACATCAAAAGTTACTGAACCAGGAGTGTTAAAAACTTTTACATTAGAGAATACTCCACCGCCACTTCCCCCACCTCCTCCTCCAGAGGATCCTTTTGTTCTACCTGATGCAGTTCCTAAAAATCTTCCCATAGTATTTTACCTCTTATACGGATTCTTCAATACCATAAACTGCCACAGAAACATCAATAGTTGATGCATATGCAACTACATTTTTTGATGCATCTATTACAATACCTGTCCTTTCCAATACACCTTGAGCACTCAATGATGCTTCATATTCTATGTATTCTGCATTTCCTGGTGTGTCGCTTGCAGAAACAGCCAATCTCACTGTTGCATCTGCCGCAGATCTATTTACGATATTAATATTTGTAACAGCAAGAGTGGATGCTGGTACAGTATAAACCGTATGATTTGTTGATGCTGTAGAAATTCCTACTTGCCCTAAGATACCGGACGCCATGTAAAAGATACTTTAATCTGTTATATTTATGTTTAATTAATTAAAGGAACTGTGGAAAAATGATTTAGTAGTAACTCCACTTCCTTTTTCTTTAATTTCTCCTGATGCTTTAATTTCTCCATTAACATCTAATGCTGATGTTGGACTTGATGATTGAATTCCAACACGACTATGTGTTATGTCAGAAAAGATATTTCCCTTCGATACTAAATTTGCAGACTGTCTTGTTTTTCCCATTTCAATATCTTTTATTTGTATTTAGATATTAACAGTACCAATTCCAGATCGTAGAGATACTGTAAAGGCAATGCCAGATATATTTTGAGTAATAACACCAGATCTTGTGGCAATAGATAAACCTGCTGCGGGACCTTGAACTCCAGTCGCACCAATTCCCATAGTATATTCAATAACATCTAATATATCCCCTTCATTTGCAGATGTTGTTAATACAACGGTAGAACCATTAGATGCAACAAATTCAGTCCCATTTAATCGTATACCATTTAAATAAACATCTATATTGCCGATAGTATAACCTCCAACAATAGTGAATGTTTGTTGTCCCTGAGTTGCAGTTGCTGTCTTTTCTGCTTTTCCTGGACCTGTTTCTTCTTCTTGGGGATGGTTTGGTGCAGCATCAATCCATACAGATGTAGATCCAATTCCTAATGTTGTTTCATCATAATAAATGAAAGTTCTACCTACACTATTATTAAACCAAAGATCTCCTGATGTTGGCGATTCTGGCGATTCTGTTCCAATAGAAACTGATGAACCACCACCTCCTCCTGCAATACTAACATCAATAGTATTAGTAGATGCATCATATTGGAATGTATTACCTGCACCAACAAAGTTTAATGTTTTTATTGGTCCACTTGCTACGCTAGATCCAGCAGAGTGAATACCAAGATTAAATCCACCAGTTGCAGTAACAATTCCAGCAAAATTAGAGTTACCAACGACCTCTAATACTGTCTTACCTTCACTGTAAGAAACAATACCAACTTTAAATTCTCTTTCTCGGCCGCTCAGAAACTTAGACATATCAGTTCAGTGTCTCCAATACGCTAACGATGCATTTTACATTACTTGCATCACTTGCAGACAAAACGATAACATCACTTGGTTCTAATACTAATTTTCCACTTAAAAGACTTGCATTGTCATTTGCTGCAATGGGAAATTCTTTTACAATTTCTGTTGTAACTGCAGTTCCTGTCGATGATCTCTCATGAGATACTGTGACTGTATATGTTTCAGATCCTACATTTGCAACCTGAGCAAGTAGTACAATGCCACTATATCCAGTGGGTGCTGTATAAATTCCTACTGGTGATGTTGATGCAACTTTTGTAATCGTTTTGTAGTTATTAAGTGCGAGTGCCATTTTATTAGATTCCTCCTAATGCTAAGATGAGTGGCGTTACGTTTGCATACAAACTCTTGGTATATGCATTACCAGAAATATCACCAGTGCTTTGATTAATAGTAACTCCATCACCAATTCTAAAGTTACCTGCTTGGTCTGTGCTAGTATAAACAACCAAGCCACCATTTCTTATATCTATTTCATTTGCCTGTATAGCAACTCCACCAGTAGAAGGTAGAGAATTTGCAATTGTGACACCAGATCCAACATATTCAAATGAATGCCCCGATGCCAAAATACGACTTTGTTTAAATACAGGCGCTGTAGTACCAACACCCACGACATAAGGTACATTTTCAGTTGTTGTTACTGTCGTAATACCATTCGTCGGTGTTGTTGAACTTTGAACAGAATAATATTTTGCAATGGTTTCTATTGATAATGATAATCCACTACCACCTCCACCACTAGTAGTAATGCCCGGAGTAGAAGTGTAACCTCTACCATTTGATAAAATATCAACAGAAGTAACAACTCCATCTGTAAGTGTAGCAACTGCTTGAGCAGCAATGCCCCAGCTTTCTGATGGATCTCCAATCATCAATGTTGGTGCTGAGGTATATCCAGAACCGCCGTTATTAATAGTTATCTTTTTAACTTCTTTGTAAAGATCGTCAAAGTATATTACTTGACCATCATAAGGTCTCTGAACATTGATTTTAATAGACCCACCACTTTGATAAGTATGGGGAAGGGTTGAAGTTCCAACATATGCATCAAATTTAGTTGCTGAACTAACTGCATTTACATTGAAAACATATCCATTGTTACCCGATGGAAATGCAACTGTTCCACCACCAGGAGTACAATTAAAGTTAAGTCCAAATATTGTAATACCCATTCCAACTGAAAGGTTATGATCAGAACTTGTGGTGATAGTTACAATTCCAACAGTATTATTATATTCTGCGGTTGCAATACCAAGTGTTGGAGTGCTTATATCTATTACAAATTTGTCTGCATTTGCAGCAGTTGCTGTAGTAATAATACCAACATATTGTGCAGGTCCAACACCTTCAGAAACTAATCCAAAGTTACCAAAAGATGAATTGGAATTAGTTATGTCACATTGCCCACCAGACCCACAATAGATTGCAACATCATTACAAATAGTAAAAACTGAGACCAACTGAGCATATCCTTCGTTTGTAATTGATACGCCAATACCACCCTGATTATATTGAGTATAACTATCAACAACCATACTCTTTAGATTTCCAATAGAATGAGAACCATCAATTCTCATTCCAATACTATTGGGAACAAAATTAGTGCAATTCTGGATATATGGAGACTGGGTAATATTATCAGAACCAGATGGATTAAATGCGACAATAGCACCAGTATTTGCAGATCCTACAAATGAAACATCTGAAATATAATTACCATTAGTTACATAGAATAAATCTGCATTATTTGATGGAGTAATTGATACTTCTCTTAAATTATCTCCAACTATACTAACTTGTTTGGGTAGTGTAATTGGGTTATCTTCTGTATAGTCTCCTGCAAGAACTTTAATTACTGTACCAGCATTTGCAATATCTACTGCAGATTTAATCGTAAGTTTAGCATTATCAATCGATGTTCCATTATTAGAATCAATACCATCTTTTGCAACATATAGAACATTGGGTGCTGAGTTAATACCTGTAGCAGATGCATTAATTGTAACATTATCGCCAAGAAATATCCGACTATTGGTAATAGTAACAATACCAGCAGTAACAGATTCTGAATCACCATCAATAGTAACAGATCCAGAACCTACTGTAAGAACTCCAATGACCCTAGCATTACCATCAACTAAAAGTGTTGTGTTTCCAGTTCCAATGTGAACAGTTCCAACACCTGTACTGAATGTAGCAATACCGACAGATCTGAAGTTATCAAGTTCCGTGTGACCATCTACATCAATATCACCAGCAAAATTTACATCACTATTAAATGTAGAAACCCCAGTTACATTAACACCACCAGAAAGAACATCAAGTCCAACTCTTGCAGTAACAATACCAACAGAGTCTACGTTTTTAACATCTTCATATGTAATTGTTCCACCAACTGTAATATTGCCATCAATATATTGATCTCCTTGAACATATAAAGCATATTCGTCTTTGGCTGTGGTTCCTACGCCAACATTCTTCGTGGTATGAATACCAGCAGACCCTACTGCCCATGTACCTGCAGTTCCAACCTGACCAGATCCACCAATCGCAGTGCTCGCAATACCTACCCACTTAGATCCATTATAAATTAATAGTTCATTAGTGCCTGTTGTTTGATCAAAACTAACATCATCAAGATCCTTTATAAATCCAGCACCACCACCACCAATAGTTGCAATTTGTTGTTGAATTCTATTAATAAACAGGCGATAATGATTTTGTAATTGATCAAGAGTTACAAAGTTTTTATCCAGAGGTGTTAATGGATCTGGAGATTTGTGAGAGGGATCTCCTGGAAGATTTGGATTATCTTCTGTTAGAAGAGTCTTCTCATTGAATTTTGAAAGTACATCCTCAATATAACTAACTTTTTCAACCAGAGACTTATTAGTTTTTTCAATAGAATCGAGTTGAAGTCTTCCAAGAACTTCTTGAACTTCTTCTTTAATGTCCTCAATATTCTTATTCTGTTGCTTCAAATGAGTTTCATTAACAGTGAGATTTACTTCCAAATCTCTAACAGTTTGAAGAATATTTTGTTCTACCTCATCAACTTCTTCTTTTAGTTCTCCATAATGCTTTGAAGTATTTGTTTCTAAAGATTCTTTTAACTCTCTTACATCCTCAGTAAGAGTTTCTTCGATAAATGAAAACCGATTTGAGAAATCATTAAGTTTGTCAGAGTAACTCTCCAACTTTCTATTTTCATGAATTTCTCTACTCTTAAAATCTTTTTGTAACCCATCATATGTGTTTGAGATTGAACTAATCTCTTCCCTTGATTCTTTAATTACATTTTGAAGATCTTCAATTCTTTCATTAGTTTTCTTATCTACATTTTCAGAAAGCGATTCAACCTTTTCTTTTAGGGAATTAACTTTTAAAAGAACATTTTCTTCAAGAATTTTTACTTCTTTTTCAGACTTAATTTTAGATTCAATAAGAAGATTATTATATTTTGGAATCTCATTTTCAGTAAAATCTTTTACTGTTGATGTGAGATTTTCAATCTTATCTTTATAAAAATCAATCGCAGTTTTAATTTTTTCTTCGGTTCTTATCTCTGTCTCAACAAAAAACTTTTTATATTTTGGAAATTCTTTTTCAACAAGATTATCTACTCTCTTGTTAATATCTTTGTTCGTTTCCTTAAAGATTTCTTTGACTTCAGAGAAATCTTCAATAACCTCATCAATAGCATCTTGATTAAGAGTCTCAACACTTGATAAAACATCACTCTTAATAGACGTTAAGTTTTCCTCAATATTACTTTTTAGATCTATAAATCTACCATCTACTCTAACTTCAGATTCTGAGATTAATTTTTTATACTTAGGTACGTCAATACTAAGAAAAGATTCTACAGAATCAGAAAGATTTACAAAATCTCCCTTTATTCCAATAATCGTATCTCTATTAATAGAGGATATTCTGGTCTCAATTTTAGATATTGACTCTTCAACAAAAAGAAGTTGTGCCATCATGGCACTGTCTAAATCTTCTTTTTTAATTAAATCCTTAATTTCACTCTTTACTTCAGAAATTTCATTATAAACATTGTCTACTTTTTCTAAATTTTCTTTAAAAGTATCAAATGTAGTAGTAAAATCTGATAAAGATTGAATATGATTTAGATTTGTTTTAAATGTATCAAATGCTTCAGAAACATTCTCAATTTTTTCTGGACGTGCAGAAGAAAACTCCTCATTTACTTGATCTAAAGGAGTTTTCTTATCATGTTCAAAAAAATCTGAAGGCTTCTTTAATCCCACTTCTATATAACTCCGTCTGTCATACTATTTATTGTAGTCCCATTCTACCAATATTTAATAAGGTAGTCAAATTAATTAAGTAGTAATACCAGCATTTACAAATGCCATACCTTCAACCAATCTCGATACTGTTGAAGCAGATGATACTAACCTTACGTCATAATATTGCCTACCTGCATCTAAAGCAACTGTTTGAGCAGCAGTCAAAGATATTTTTACTCCGCCAGTTGATGAAGTAATTCCTACTGTAAATGATGTCAAATTAGTTGAATCATAATGCTTTTTTATCTTTGCAGTTGCACTATATCCAGAAAGATCAGTTGCAGATCCATCACTTTCCTTTGCAATAAAGGTTTTTGAAAAATCTGCACCTTGTGGAATAGATATGTTTGTTACTGGATTGACTGCCATTGTAGGTTTTTAGTTATTTATGAAGTCTTAAAGGCAAATGTAGACTGGAACACACCTTTTATTTGATTTCTATGCCATTGTGTTCCTGGAATTTGTACTGGTGATGAACGATATCCATAGACTGGGTAATTAGCATCCCCATTACTGCCTGCTTCTCCATAAGCATTATATCCCCATGACCATAATGATCCATCAGTCTTAACTGCAACTTGGATACTATATCCCGAATTAGGATCAGACCAAGTTTCATCTAAACCAATTTGAACTGGTGATGAACGTGGTACTGTATCATTTTGACCCATACTTCCAGAACCATTCGCTCCCCATGCCCATAATGATCCATCAGTTTTGGTTGCTAATGTTGCTTTATCAGACCACGTATTAGAAACTCTATTCCATTGATTTCCTGGAAGTTGAACTGGCGATGAATAACTTATTACATCACCTAGACCTAATTCTCCAGAGGGATTATATCCCCATGACCATAATGATCCATCAGTTTTAATACCGTATGATGTATGATAACCAGTAAAAATATCATTCCACTGTGTATCTAAACCAATTTGCCTTGGTGATGAATATTCCACCACGTCAGTTTGTCCTAACGCTCCTCCATAATTACGTCCCCAACTCCATAGGCTTCCATCAGTTTTGGTTGCCAGTACATGGTTTCGGGTACAGCTTGCTTTACCCCATGTTCCTTCAACTTGAGTTGGTGATGAATGTGCTATTACATCACCTAGACCTAGTTGTCCATAATTATTGTAGTAACCCCAACTCCATAGACTTCCATCAGTTTTGATTGCAATAGAAAGATAATTTGCAGAGGAAATATCACTCCATTGATTTCCTGGAATTTGTATTGGTGATGAATATTCAAAATTTCCAATATCATTTTGTCCAAGGTATCTATTCGCACCCGTACCCCACAATTGACCACTACTGTTGAGGAAAAGTGTTACGCCATTTCCACCACTTACCATTGTCCAGTCTGTTCCTGTAATTTGATGTGGTGATGAACGATCGGAATTATCACCTAGACTCAATTGTCCTTGAGTGTTCCTACCCCATCCAAATAAAGTTCCACCAATGCCATCGAATGCTTTAGTTTCAAAGGAATAACTTGAGATGCCAACGCTATCACTGGTTCCCAACGTATCTTTAACTGAATTTACAGGAACCTCAACAAAGTATGTTGTACCTGCGCCAAGAGTTGTATCTGGTGTGATGGTAAGTGTTGCATTACTAATAGAAATTGTTGAACTAGATCCAACAGTAGTAATATCAAAACTTTCTACAATAGTGCCATCAATTGCATTCTCTCTTAAATGGATGATACCTACATTTGATGTAATTGGTTTTTGATATGTTAAAACAATACCTGTTGATGTTGCAATATCTGTAGCTCCAATACCGGGAGTGTAAATTAGAGGTTCTAATAATCCTCCAATATTTGTTAATCCTGAACCATCACCATAGAATGATGATGCAGTAATAATTCCTGATGTATTAATACTTCCTGTGGTTCCAATACCAGTTACCGGCAAATTTGTAAGTCCTATTCCAGACCCAACAAATGATGCTGCAGTAATGATACCGGTAGTAACAATACTATCAAATGCAATGGTTGATGCTGTTCCTACAGCAACTCTATTAGTAGCACCATTAACTACAATACTACTAGTTCCAATGGTTGCAATACCACTAATCGTTATATTTCCAGAACTATCCCATACTGGACCACCTGAAGATAGATGGTAATAATGTACAGATCCATCATCTACAGAAGATAAGTCAGTTTTGCCGCCAAATACAAGACCATAAAAAGTTAATACAGCATCTGGTGGGGTTGTAAATGTAATATTACTTCCTGAAGTTGTATAATCTGTCCCTGCTTCTTGTACAACACCACCAAGACTGATAATAACTTGAGTATCACTTACTGGAGTAATAGGATCACTTCCAGAAGTTAATGCAAAGGTAGTATTAGATCCATTAAAAGATCCTGATATATTATCAAGTTCCTTTATATTCTTTGGATCTTGAGTATTAAAGTTAATCCAAACAGTACCATTCCACTGATACACATTCCCCGATGTGGTATCAATATAAATTTGGTTTACATTTGGACTTACGGGGAATGATAGCGCCATTATGCCTACACTTTATTGTTATTTATGATGAACCCTTTATAGCGTAAACTGTGTAGTATGCTTGTATATCACCAGTCCACGTTGTATCTGAACCAATTTGAACTGGTGATGAACGAGGTATGAGATCATTTTGTAATAGTTTTCCAGTGGCATTATCTCCCCATCCCCACAATGATCCATCAGTTTTGGTTGCCACACTGAATGACACCTGATTCCAAGTTGAATCTAAACCAATTTGAACTGGTGATGAATAATTTACTACATCATTTTGACCCAAATCGCCATAATTGCCAATTCCCCATGCCCATAATGTTCCATCAGTTTTGATTGCATAACTGACATTAGCTTCGCCCTCACCAAGTTTATTCCAAGTTGTATCTGAACCAACTTGCCTTGGTGACGAATATTCTATTCTATCATTTAGACCCAATGATCCATAATAGTTATATCCAGCGCACCATAATGTTCCATCAGTTTTAAGAAGACGCGCCCCCATTGCGGTGTGAGTCATTGCGCTGCTCCACGTTGTTTCTAAACCAACTTGAGTTGGTGATGAACGTGACATTGTATCATTTTGTAATAGTTCTCCATCTCTATTATAACCCCAACTCCATAGACTTCCATCAGTTTTGATTGCAAATGCACTATGATATCCTCCGGCAACTTTAGACCAAGTTGAATCTGAACCAATTTGAACTGGTGCTGAACGATCAACTTGATCATTAAGACCCAACCCACCTCCGATATCATTCCTTCCACCAATTGCCCATAATGTTCCATCAGTTTTGATTGCAAAACCTAATGCATTTCCGTGAGCACTATAACTCCATTGATTTCCTGGAATTTGAGTTGGTGATGAACGAGGTATTCCATCACCTAGACCTAAATCACCATAGTTTAATCCCCATGCGAAAAATCTTCCATCAGTTGTAATTGCATATGCTGAATGATCACCGTATTCTATATTTTCCCATTGCAATCCTTCAACTTGAGTTGGTGATGAACGATTTATTGCATCACCTAGACCTAATTTTCCAAGTGAGCCATTACCCCATGACCATAACGATGATGTTGCAGGGGTAGTTTGGAATGAATAAGTTGAAATTCCCGGAGATGATGAAGTATCCAATATATCTTTATATGCACCTGCTGGCATCGCAACATAATAAGATGTACCTGCACCAAAATTAGAAGTTGGGTCAATTGTGAGTTGTCCACCACTGATCGTAATTCTATCACTAAACACATCAAAACTCTCTACTGTTGATCCATCAGCAGCACCTTCTTTGAGTGTGATGGTTCCAGTATTAGGGTTAATTGGTTTGTTGAAAGTAATGACAATATTTGATGTTTTACCAACTCCTGTTGCAGCAATACCAGGACTGTATAAAATGGCGTGCATTTGTCCAGCAATATTTGTAAGTCCTATTCCAGACCCAGTAAATGATGATGCAGTAATAATTCCTGATGTATTAATACTTCCTGTGGTTCCAATACCAGCAACAATTCCAGTTAAGTTTAACCCATCTCCATGGAATTCAGTTGCTGTAACAATACCAGGATTGCCACTACCAATTATAATACCACTTTCATTAATTGTGGCTCCTGTTCCTACTCTTATCTCATTTGATGGCCCATCAATAACAACACTACTAGATCCAACAGTGACAATACCAGCAACAGTTACATCTCCTCCAACGTTCCATATAGGACCACCAGTACTAAGTGAAGATGTGGTAATTGATCCTGCAGCAACACTATTCATGGATACTGATGATCCATAGAACATACCCTGGAAAGTCAGACCTGCATCTGGTGCAGTTGTAAATGTTATCTGATCTCCAGAAATTGTAAAGTCATCACCAGCATTTTGTAAGATACCACCAATAACAATGGTGATTTGATTAGCACTTAAAGGATAAACTTTCGTTGATCCATTTGCAAATGTGAGTGAAAATGTTGTAGTAGAACTATTAAAAGAACCTGATATATCATCAAATTCTTTTAATAATGTTGTTTGCGTAGATGCAACAGAAATCCATACAATTCCATTCCACTGATAAGTAAAACCTGAAGTATTATCAGTGAAGTATTCATTTGTGTCTGGATTGTCTGGAAAATTAAGTGCCATTATTGTTTACTTTTTAGTTATTTATTATTGGAATAACATGAAGGAAGTATTAACTGCACTAGATGGTGCAATACCAGTCCAATTTGATCCTGGAATTTGTACTGGTGATGAACGTCGTATTAGAGTACCTTGACCTAATTGACCACTACTATCCTCACCACAACCATAAAGTTCTCCATTAGTCCTTAAGTACAATGCAGCATCATTAGACAAACTTACTGCACTCCAATTTGATCCTGGAATTTGTACTGGTGATGAAAGTCCACCATTAGTGATCTCATTTTGACCTAGATTACCATAATCATTATAACCCCATACCCACAATGATCCATCAGTCTTAAATGCAGCAACAGCTTGCCTTCCAACATCAGAAATAGAACTCCAGGAACCATCAATTTGAATTGGCGCTGAATAATGTACTGTATCATTTTGTCCTGCAATTCCATTCGCATTATATCCACACGCCCATAATGTATTATCAGTTTGAAGTCCTAGAAAACCATTAAAGTGCATATCAAAATTATCTGTATTCCAAGTTCCTGGAAGTTGTCTTGGTGATGAATAACTAGAAATTGCAGTCTCATTTGATGCAGTTCCTGGTCCATGACCAACTCCCCATAATGATCCATCAGTTTTACTGAAAATACCACAATTATCTCCAAACTTTCCATTATTCCAATTTGATCCTGGAATTTGAGTTGGTGATGAACGATGTACTTGATCATTTAACCCTATAGATCTGTTGACCCAGTTATATCCCCACACCCATAATGATCCATCAGTTTTGGTTGCACAAAAACTCATATCACTACCGCTAATAGTGCTCCAAGTTGAATCTAAACCAACTTGAACTGGTGATGAACGATTTATAGTATTACTAATACCTAACTGTCCATAGTCATTATTTCCCCATGCCCATAATGTTCCATCAGTGTTAATTAAAGTACTTGTTTGACTTGAGTTAGAACTTTGTTTTTTGGGAGTACTTACATTCCATTGTGTTCCTGGAACTTGAATTGGTGATGAACGAGGTAGTGTATCACCTTGACCCAATTCTCCAGAAGAGTTATTTCCCATCATAAGCAAATTAACCTGTTCTACAGATGTAGTTTCAAATGTAAAACTTGTAATACCTAAATTGCCACCAGTTTTATAAGTATCTTTAACTAAATTTACAGGAACCTCAACAAAGTATGTTGTACCTACACCAAGTGTTGTACCTGGTGTGATGGTAAGTGTTGCACCAGAAATTGCAATAGTAGAACTAGATCCAACAGTAGTAATATCAAAACTTTCTGCAATCGTACCATCAATTGCATTCTCTCTTAAATTAATAACTCCAGTATTTTTTGTAATAGATTTGGTAAATGTAATTGCAATACCTGTTGATGTTGCAATATCTGTAGCTCCAATACCGGGAGTGTAAATTAGTCCTGCAAGATATCCACCTATATCAGTTACATTTCTACCATCTCCAGTAAATGATGATGCAGTAATAATTCCTGATGTATTAATACTTCCTGTGGTTCCAATACCAGCAACAATTCCAGTTAAGTTTGACCCATCTCCAACAAATGACCCTGCAGTTATGATACCAACAATATCAATTCCACTCTGATTAATAGTACCTGCAGTACCTACAGTAATTTGATTCGTATCTCCATCAAGAGTAACACTACTTGTTCCTGATGTCAGAATACCACTAACAACAAAATCACCAGAAGAATTCCATGAGAATCCACCAGTTGATAGTGCATCTGGGAGTATACTTCCATCAGGTAATGTTGATTTTGATTGATCAGTTTGTAATACCTGACCAAAAAATGCTAATCCACTATTAGGTGGTGTAGAGAATGTAATATATTCACCAAATACAGAATAATCATCTCCTGGATTCTGTAAAACACCACCAACACTAACTATTGTCTTATTAGTTTCTAAAGGACTAATCACATTTCCATTAGATTTGAAGTCAAAAACAGTTTCAGTTCCATCAAAGGATGCAGAAATGTCATCGACCGGTTTTATATTGCCAATTTTTCTATCAACAACACTTATCCAAACAGTCCCATTCCAGGTATATGTAAAACCAGAGGTACTATCTTCATATATATCATTTAAACTGGGATTATCTGGAAAATTAAGTGCCATTATGCTTACTTTTTAGTTATTTATTGAATCAATGTTCGTACCTATCCTATTCTATTTGCAGTAAACTGATCGTATCCAAAGGTAGTAGTAATTGACCAAGTTCCTAGAACTTGATGTGGTGATGAACGATCTATTTCATCACCTAGACCTAACTGTCCAGTACTATTACTTCCCCATGCCCATAATGATCCATCAGTTTTGGTTGCTATTTTAATATCACCCCCTCCAGTTAAGTGAGACCAAGTTGTATCTGAACCAACTTGAACTGGTGATGAATACTGTACTATACTATTTAATCCTAACTGCCCATTACTATTATTTCCCCATGACCATAATGAACCATCAGTTTGTAAGAACGTTGCGCTACGATCCATTTGACACATAACCTTCTGCCATTGTCCTGGAATTTGAACTGGTGATGACTGATATATGATCTCATTTTGACCAAGCGAACCTCTGGCGTTATAACCCCATGACCATAATGAACCATCAGTTTTGGTTGCATAAGCATTCATGTTAGTCGAACATGCAGAATTCCAATCTGTTTCAACTCCAATTTGAATTGGTGATGAAACAGAGTAAGGGTCGGTCGCTCCTTGGTTTAGACCTAAAACGCCCGCATAATTTCTTCCCCAGACCCACAATGTTCCATCAGTTTGACGCACAAGTTTGTTTTGAGAACCGGTATAGCAATCGTCAACTGACCATTGTGTTCCTGGAAGTTGTTTTGGTGATGAATAATTTACTACATCATTAAAACCTAAGTCTCCATTGGAGTTCCAACCCCACATCCACAGTGTTCCATCAGTTTTGGTTGCTGCGTTGGAATAACTACCGCTAATCCCAGACCAATCTGTATCTGTACCAACTTGAGTTGGTGATGAATACTGTATTGCATTATTTAAACCCAATGTCCCAAGATTTGCTGATCCCCATGCCCACAATGATCCATCGGTTTGCATACCAAGACCATAACCACTAGGTTTATGCATTCTACTCCATGTTCCTACAATTTGAACTGGTGATGAACGTGGTACTGTATCATTTTGACCCATTCGGCCATCCCCGCCAGAACCAGACATATAATATCCCAAAACTCCCGAAGAAGGTTCTGCAGGATCATTCTTCATTGCTTCATAACCATACCAAGTAACACCTTGGTCTCTTGTGGTTATGTTAAAGATTTGTACATCATTTGCATCACTACTATCAATTAATGTAGGAGCAGTACCGCCATTCCAAATAATAGATGCTGGCCATGTAATCGTTCTCGCATCAGTCGTATCATCTTTAGTTCGTATAAAAATAAGTTCTTGTACTGCTTCTGTACTTGCAAATGCAACTGTTGTATCAGTATCTTGCGTAAAGTAAATTATATTACCAACAGAAAGATCAATCGTTGTTGTACCTGATTGTGCTGCTGTTGTTTGTCCCACATATCCTGCACCTGAAGTACCTTCTAGATTTTCACCATTTCCATAAAGTGTTGTGGCAGTGACTACACCAACATTTAAGTTGGATGAATCTGCAATTGCAGTAACAGTACCACCAGAACCAACAAAAGATGTTGCTGTTACAATACCAGCACCAGTCACATGAATTCCGGGAGGAGTAAACGTATCTATAGGTGAAACTAATTGTGCCTTTTGTTGACTCATGGTATCTTTTTTAGTTATTTATGAATCTGATTTAAAGATATCAATTATGAATTTTGCCTTGCAGCGACACTTAAGTCATATAAACTCAGAGTTGTCCATTGTGTTCCTGGAATTTGATGTGGTGATGACTGATCTATAGTAGTATTATCACCAAAACTTCCTGCATAATTATATCCCCCTAAAATCCACAATTTTCCATCAGTTTTTGTCAGTGCTGCCATCATATTTGAACCATATGAGTTTTTATCTGGTATCACCCATTGTGTTCCTGGAAGTTGTTTTGGTGATGAATATTGCACCATGCTATTTAATCCTAACTGCCCATTACCATTATTTCCCCAGACCCATAATGATCCATCAGTTTTATCTGCAATTACCATGTCTCGATTTTGGACATAATTATTCCATTGTGTTCCTGGAATTTGTACTGGTGATGAATACTGTAATGCATTACCTTGACCCAGTTGACCTTCTGCACCAACTCCCCACGCCCATAATGATCCATCAGTGTCTTGTGCAGTCTGTACGTATCTACCATTATCAATTTTAGACCATGTTCCTGGAAGTTGAACTGGTGATGAACGATCTATTTTATTAGTAATACCTAACTGTCCATAACCATTATATCCCCATGTGTATAATGATCCATCAGTTTTTATGGCTGAAGCAAAGTATTCACCTGCAGATATGGAACTCCATGTTCCTGGGATTTGATGTGGTGATGAATAATCTATTGTATCTCCATCACCCAATTCTCCTCTGTCATTCCATCCCCAACCCCACAATGACCCATCAGTTTTAATACCGTATGATGCATAATATCCACAACTAACTATATCCCAAGTTTCATCTAAACCAACTTGAACTGGTGATGAACGATCCATCAAGTCATTTAGACCCAGTTCTCCAAATCCATTATGTCCCCATGACCATAATGTTTTATCTGATTTAATAGAAAATTTTCTGAGTCTTCCTACTGAGGTTGATGACCATTGATTTCCTGGAAGTTGAGCTGGTGATGAAGTTCCACCAGGCCATGCCTGCGTAGTATTATTTCCAACTTGTCCATAATCATTTCTACCCCAAGAGTATAAATTTCCTGGTTCCGAACCAATAGGAGGATCATTACTCATTGTTTCATAACCATACCAAGTAACACCTTGGTCTCTAGTTATGAGTTTAAAGATTTGAACATCATTACCAGAATTATTAATTAGTGTAGGGGCAGATCCACCATTCCAGATGATTGAGTCAGGCCAAGTAATAGTTCTTGCAGTTGTGGTTGCGTCTTTATCTCTTATAAAATCAACAACTTGAGTTGATTCACTATTCGCAAATGCAACTGTTGTATCAGTATCTTGCGTAAAGTAAATTATATTTCCAAGCGACAAATCAATCGTTGTTGTACCTGATTGTGCTGCAGTTACAACACCAATAAATGCTGATCCTGCAACACCTGTTAGATTTTCACCATTTCCATAAAAACTCACTGCAGTAACAATACCTACATTAACATTTGGAGTTCCTATGATGGACCCTGCCGCACCAACAAGGTTGCCGTCAAAAGTAGTTGCAGTCAAAGTACCAGAAACATTCACCCCTGGTGCGGTCATTACTCCAACTGGTTGCATTAATTGTACTTTTGTTTGACTCATGGTATTTTTTTAGTTATTTATTGAAAATTGCTTATAGCCCAAATTACACCACCAACATTTAATCGACTCCATTGTGTTCCTGAAACTTGAACTGGTGATGAACGATGTGTTCTATCACCTAGACCTAACTGTCCACCAGTATTATATCCCCACACCCACAATGATCCATCAGTTTTGGTTGCAGCCAGTAGATCACTAAAAATAGGACCACCATCAACATAGTTCCATTGTGTTCCTGGAAGTTGAACTGGTGATGAACGATATACATCATTTATCACTGTCTCCCCCCAAATCCATAATGTACCATCAGTTTGGGTTGCAAGTACTCCTGCACTTCCAAATGCAGCAAATTTACCTCTAGTATGCTCCCATCGTGTTCCTGGAATTTGAGTTGGTGATGAACGATTTACTCTATCGCCTAGACCTAACTGTCCATGACTATTATATCCCCATGTGTATAATAATCCATCAGTCCTGGATGCTATCGTACTATAATATCCCGAAGATAATGTAGACCAATCTGCATCTACACCAACTTGAGTTGGTGATTGGCGCTGGGTAACATCGCCAAGACCTAACTGTCCATAGTCATTACTTCCAATCGCCCATAATGTACCATCAGTTTTTATAAAAGACCAATTATGGAAACCATTATCAGTTCCTTCTTTCCACGTTCCTGGGATTTGAATTGGTGATGAACGTTGTGTTGTATCACCTTGACCTAAACTTCCATAACTGTTATTTCCCCACACCCACAATGATCCATCAGTTTTAATTGCGTACATATTGTCCTGTCCACCACCCACAACACCAGCTGATCCATCCGGTCCATTACTTTTCCACGTTGAATCTAAACCAACTTGAATTGGCGATGAATAATGTGTATTACTATTTTGACCTAAAGCGCCATGACTATTATATCCCCATGACCATAATGTACCATCAGTTTTTGTCCCTGCTGATGAACTATATCCTCCCCACAGACCAGACCAATCTGTTCCTGGAAGTTGAACTGGTGATGAATACCAAAGTTGATTATTTAAACCCCTCAATACCCCTCCACCTCCCATACTAAAAACTTGATTGGGAGGAAGGGGTTCTGCAGGGTCATTCTTCACTATTTCATAACCATACCAGGTAACACCTTGGTCTCTTGTAATTAGACTGAAGATCTGAACATCATTTGCATCACTACTATCAATTAATGTAGGAGCAGTACCGCCATTCCAAATA
>Ga0315331_10000282_pt1 | contig 33647 bp, 27 predicted proteins | sample M160m34915metaG_FD_203456 | JGI IMG/M metagenome (GOLD analysis project Ga0315331, IMG submission 203456) | Ammonia-oxidizing marine archaeal communities from Monterey Bay, California, United States - M1 60m 34915 | ecosystem: Environmental > Aquatic > Marine > Intertidal zone | place: USA...
TACGGGAATAGCTGCCGCAGCAGTAGCAAACCAATTAACTTATGATAACATTTATCAAGAAAGATATATGGGTGACCCTAAAGAAAGTTATCAAGATTATGTAGATGGATCTCCAATAAAATATGCGAAAAACCTGGAAGGAAATCTATTATATATACATGGAACTGGAGATGACAATGTACATTATCAAAATGCTGAAATGCTAGCTAATGAGCTTATAAAGCACAAAAAAGTCTTTTATATGTTATCTTATCCAAATAGATCCCATGGAATAAGAGAAGACGGGGCTTATCCTCATGTAAGATTAATGTTTACAGATTTCTTGAGGAAAAATTGTCCTCCTGGTGGAAGATAATTAGAGCGTAGACATATCTATAACAAACCTATACCTCACATCTTTATTGATTGTCCTATCAAAAGCCTCATTGATTTTTGACATTGGAATCATCTCAACTTCTGGATATATATTTTTTTCATTACAATAATCTATCATCTCCTGAGTTTCAGCAATACTTCCTATAGCTGAGCCAACAATTCCTTTTCTTTTATCTATTAGAGAAAAACTAGATATGGAAAGAGGTTCCATAGGTAAACCTACAATCATAATTAATCCGTCAGTTTTTAAAAATGAAAAAACCTTTGCCATGTCTCTATTAGCTGAAACCGTATCCAAAATATAATCACAAGAATTAACATGTTCCCTTACATCTTTGCTATTATTAACATTGACAAAATGATTAGCTCCCATCTCAAAAGCTTCTTTCTTTTTTGAATCTGAAGTGCTAAAAACAACTACATCAGCACCAAATGAAGAGGCAAATTTTAAACCCATATGACCAAGACCTCCCAGTCCGGCGATTCCAACTTTATGATTACTATTAATATTAAAATGTCTTAAAGGAGAATATGTTGTTATACCAGCACAAAGAAGAGGTGCAGCTTTTGCCATATCCATTCCAGACGGAATCTTTATTACATAATTTTCTTTTACAACTATACTTTTAGAATAACCTCCATAAGTTATGTTCTTTGTTCCATACTCATAAGAATTATATGTAAGAACTATTCCTTCTTCACAGTAATGATCTTTTCCTGTATTACAGTTTTCACATTTTTCACATGCATCAACATATACACCTACACCTACATTATCTCCAACTTTAAACTTTGTTACCTCTGATCCAACCCCTTTTATAACCCCTATAATTTCATGACCTGGAACTATAGGATAGATTGATGTATTGTTCCATTCATTTCTTGCCATATGTATATCAGAGTGACAAACACCACAATATAATATATCAATATTGACATCATCAGGATTAATATCTCTTCTGTTTATATCGTGAGGTTTTAGAGGTTTATCAGCTTTTAGAGCTGCATAAGATTTAACTTTTGACATGATTTTTTATTTTTTATTTTTTTTAGCTTTCATAAATTCTCTTCGACTTAAAGCCTCATATCTACGTGTATCTCCTAAAAGAACAAGGTCTTCATTTTTTACAGTTCTGTGTGTATATGATGCCATTTTACCAGACCTTGTGCATACAGCATGAACCTTAGTAACATATTCAGCGATTGCAAGGAGATTTGGCATTGGACCAAATGGATTACCTCTATAATCCATATCAAGCCCTGCTACTATAACCCTCTTACCAGCATTAGCTAATTTATTACATACACGTATTATACTATCATCAAAAAACTGAGCTTCATCAATTCCTATTATATCAAACTTTTCAGAAAGTTCTAATATCTTATCTGGAGAGTTAACAGGTTTAGACTTTATAGAATTATTATCATGAGAGGTGACTTTTTTTTTACTGTATCGTGTGTCTTGCTTTGGTTTAAAAATTTTAACTTTTTGTTTAGCTAGCTTAGCTCTTTTTATTCTTCTTATAAGTTCCTCCGTCTTTCCTGAAAACATTGAACCACAAATAACCTCGATCCATCCAATATTATCTTCCTGATTAATTGACCTTTCTAAAAACATGGTATATAACTATTTTATTATTTTTAGTTTAAATTGATATTGAAAACAATATCAATATATCATTCAAAAAAACAAAATATGAAAAAGATTAATTTACTTATTACAATAATTTTTATAATAAATGGCTGTACTCAAAATATAGAAAGTATAGAATCTCAAAATAAAGAAATTGGATTTGAAATTGAAGAAGGTAATAAAGTTAGTATTTATGGTGGAAGTCAAGATGGTGTCGCTATAATGGAAGCATTTTTTGATGCTTATAATGAAAGAAGAGTAGCTGATGTATCAAAATTAGAGCATGAAGATATTGAACTTTTTGCGCCAAATGGAATGATTGTAAAAGGAAGTGAAGAGCATGCTAAGCTATCCAATATGTTTTTGGAAGCTAACCCAAACGCAAAGTGGGAAATACTATGGAGTATATCAAATGATATTGATTTTGCCGACAAACCAAATGAAAACTGGGTAACAACTGTAGTTAATGTCTCATTTGGAGAAGGGGACTCTGAAACTAATTTACAAAGAGTTCTTGATGCTCAAATTGTTGAAGGTAAGATCAAGAAGGTATACGGATACGAAAGAGTAATATCTAAGGAAGAGAACCAAAAATGAAAAAGGTTAATTTATTATTAGTAGTTTTTTTTATAGTCCAGGGATGCACACCAACAAAAATAAAAAAAGATAATAGGCCTAATATATTATTTATCATGTCTGATGACCATGCTTATCAAGCGATAAGTTCTTATGATGACAGATTGATCCAAACTCCTAATATTGATAGATTAGCTGAAGAAGGAATTAAATTCACAAATGCTTGTGTAACAAATTCAATATGTGCTCCGTCAAGAGCTACAATATTAACTGGAAAATTCAGTCATCTTAATGGCAAAATAGATAACTATTCGCCTTTTGATACCTCCCAGGTTACATTCCCTCAATTATTTAAGAAAGCTGGTTACCAAACCGCTATGTTTGGAAAGCTACACTTTGGCAACAATCCTAAAGGAGTTGATGATTTTTTAATTTTACCGGGACAAGGAGATTATATAAATCCAAAATTTTTAGGTAAGGAAAGGGATACTATAATTACAGGATATGTAACTGATATTATAACAGATTTGACAATTGACTGGTTTAAAAATAAAAGGGATGAATCCAAACCTTTTTTAATGATGTATTTACATAAAGCACCTCATAGAGCCTGGTGGCCTAGAGCAGATAAATTTGCAGAGTTTTATGAGAAAGAATTTCCAGAGCCAAAAACTTTATTTGATGATTATTCAAATAGGGGTAATGCAGCAAAATCAGCAGAAATGAATTTACTAACTCATATGAGGTATATGTTGGATAGTAAAGTATGGCCATCCACTATCAAAGAAATGGGAAGTGTTGAGCCTGAAATAGTTTATGTTAATCAAAGAAAAAATCGCTTTCAATCAAATTCTAATATGTTTTTTAGCAGATATGGAAGAGCTAATGATTCTCAAAAAAAGGAATATGAAGTTACACTAAATAAAATTAGTGACGATTTCAAAACAAACTGGCCAACAATGAATGATGAAGAAAAAATGAGATGGAAATTTCAAAGATACATGCAAGACTATCTTGCGACAATATCATCTGTCGATGATAATGTAGGAAGAGTGTTAGATTATTTAGACAAAAATAATTTGAGCGATAACACTATAGTTGTATATACCTCAGACCAGGGGTTTTATTTAGGAGAACATGGATGGTTTGATAAAAGGTTTATTTATGACGAATCATTTAAAACTCCATTACTTATTAGGTGGCCGAATAAAATTGAAGCTGGAATAACAAACGATGAGATGGTTCAAAATTTAGATTTTGCTCAAACCTTTTTAGACGCTGCTATGATTGAAATACCTGATGATATGCAAGGGGAAAGTCTAATACCACTCTTAACAGGAAATAATGAAAAATGGGATAGAGAAGAGGTTTATTACCATTACTATGAATACCCATCTGTACACATGGTTAAAAGACATTACGGTATTGTTAGTAAAGATTATAAATTAGTAAGGTTTTATTATGATGTTGATGAATGGGAATTATACGACAGAAAAAAAGACCCATATGAACTAAATAATGTGTATGATGATGATGAATATAAATCAATACGAGACAACTTACATTTAAGGCTAGAATCATTAAGAAAAAAATATAAAGATTCTGATGAGCTTAATGAATTTTTTATAAAAAAATATCTTAAAAAATAAATGAAGAAATTAATAATGGTAAGGTTCAAAACGAGATTTCGTCTCGTTTAGTACCCGGAGTGGGACTTGAACCCACACGGACTATAAGGTCCACAGGATTTTAAGTCCTGCGTGTCTACCAATTCCACCATCCGGGCAAAAAGGAAGAGCGAGAAATGGGATTCGAACCCACGACCCCAACCTTGGCAAGGTTGTGCTCTACCAGCTGAGCTATTCTCGCTTTTACCAATTAGGTCTGCAAATTTATAATTCTATTCATGAAATTACATTCAAAAATTCAAAAAAAACTAATTCACTTTTTTGATAATTTTAATAAGTCAATAATCTCATTAAGCTTTACTAGCGCCTGAACTGGGTTTATATTATTAATATTAATTTCTTCAATAATTTTTTTAATCTTATTAAACTCAGGGTCTGAGTACTTCATTTTAAGCTGTTTTTGTTCTTTTTTCAGGTTTTTCTGAGTTGATTTCTTAAGACTGTTTTTTTCTAATTCTCTTAATACCTCATAAGCTCTAATTAAAATTTGGTTAGGCATACCGGCCAACTGAGCAACATTGATTCCAAAGCTGTGCTCAGAACCACCAGGAATTAGTTTTCTAAGAAATATTATTTCATCATTAATTTCCTCAACAGAAACATTATAATTTTTAACTCTTTCTAATTTTTCTTCAAGTTGATTCAATTCATGATAGTGGGTAGCAAAAAGTGTTTTTGGATGGATGGTCTTTTGATTATGAAGATACTCAACAATTGACCAGGCAATAGATATACCATCATAAGTACTTGTTCCCCTACCAATTTCATCCATGAGAACTAAGCTTCTGTCAGTTAGATTATTCATGATGCTAGAGGTTTCCATCATCTCCACCATAAATGTTGATTCACCCTTTGAAATATTATCTGAGGCGCCAACTCTTGTAAAAATTTTATCTACAATTCCTATATTACTAGATTCCGCAGGAACATAAGATCCAATTTGAGCTAAAATTACTATCAGAGCAACTTGCCTAATTATTGCTGACTTACCAGACATATTAGGGCCAGTTATAATTATTATTTGTTGAGAACTATTATCAAGGAAAATATCATTAGGAATATATAACTCATCTGGTGGAAGAGTTTTTTCAATAATTAGATGTCTTCCTTTTCTTATTTCTATTTTCTTTTCTTCTGAAATTGTAGGTTTATTTAAATTAGAGGATATAGCTAAGGTTGAGAATGAGAGTACGCAGTCAAGGAAAGCCACCATTCGAGAAATTTCCTGAAGTATTGATACATCATTAGATAGATCTTCAAGTAAGTTAAGATAAAGCTCTCTCTCAATAACTAATATTTTTTCGTCTGCATTTAGTATTGTTTCTTCATACTCCTTTAACTCCTCGGTAATATATCTTTCTGCATTTACTAAAGTTTGTTTTCTAATCCAGTTTGAGGGAACCTTATCTTTGTGGGCATTTGTTACTTCTAGATAATATCCAAAAACTTTGTTATAAGCAATTTTCAGGGAAGAGATTCCTGTCTTCTCTATCTCTTCATTTTGAATTTTTAATAAAATGTTTTTACCTCCATCAGAAATTGACCTAAGTCTATCAAGTTCATTATTATAGCCGGCCTTTATAACATTTCCACTAGATAATAAAGAAGCGTTATCATTCAAAGACTCATCTATTTTCTTAATTACTTTTCTTGATTTAGGCAAATCATTAGCCCACGATTTAAAATTATTAAAGCTGCTATTTTTAAGCTGAAGCTTTAATTCTTGAACTGAAAGTAAAGAATTTTTAAGATAAATTATCTCTCTTGGGGCAGCCCTATTTAAAGCAATTTTAGATGTAATTCTTTCAATATCAGATATTTCAGACATGCTTTCAAGGATATAATCTCTTATGTTTTCATCAGATATAAATGATGAAACAAATTCTTGACGATACTCTATTTGCTTAATATCAAGAAGAGGATTCAAAATCCATCTGCTCATTAATCTAGATCCCATTGGTGTTAATGTTTTGTCAACAACTGACTTTAATGTGACAGAGTCATTGGTTGAAGGATAAATAAGCTCTAAGTTTTTTACAGTAAATTTATCTAACCACATATATTGGTCATCTTCAATTCGAGAAAGAGATATAATATTAGATAAGTCTTTATGCTCGGTTAATTCCAAGTAAAAAAGAATTGCTCCTGCAGATATAATTCCTTCCTTATCTCCATCTACTCCGTAGCCTTTCAGGTTTTTTACATTAAAGAAAGAAATTAGTTTATCATAAGAATATCCCATTTTGAACACCCAATTATCAAGTGGAAAAATATTCTTCCCTTTAAATTTATCTGATATTAAATTTTTATCCTCTTTAGAGCAGAGTACCTCTGAAGGATTGTAAATGTTTATAAGCTTCTCAAGTTGATCATAATCACAATTAGTGAGAGAAAACTCTCCAGTAGAAATGTCAAGGAATGCTATTCCATATTTATTTTTAGATATATAAACTGATGCTAAAAAATTATTTTTTTTGGCATCTAGAACGGTATCATTTAAAGAAAGACCAGGTGTTACAAGTTCAGTTATTCCTCTCTTTACTATACCCTTAGCTTTTTTAGGGTCCTCCAATTGATCGCAAACAGCAACTCTACAACCTGCATTAACTAATTTTGGAAGATATGTCTCTAGTGAATGATGTGGGAAACCCGCAAGCTCTACATGGGACGCTGCGCCATTAGCTCTTTTTGTTAATACAATTCCAAGTATTTTACTTGCAAGAATAGCATCCTCACCAAATGTCTCATAAAAGTCACCTACACGAAATAAAAGCATTGCGTCTGGATGCTTGATTTTTATTTCGTTATACTGCCTCATTAGAGGAGTTTCCTTGACTTTCTTAATGTTTTCTGACACTTTTTTTAAATAAATTAAATAGCTTGCAATAGATAAATTTTAAATTTAGAATTGCTCTAATTTTAATATGTTTATTGAAGCTTTTAAAGATGGCAAATCTAACTGAGAAAAAAAAGTCAATAAAGAATAGAGACAAGGTTCTAGCGAGAGGAAATAAAAAAGTTCCTAAATTCCCAAGACAAATTGCCGGATTAGAAGAAAGCTCTTCCGAATGGAATTTTGAGAAAGCTGCACACCTTTTAAGAAGGACAACTATCGGACCAACCTATAACGAAATTACAGAATCAGTCAAAGATGGTTTAGATAAAACACTAAGCAAACTTCTAGATGACACTAGAAAATCTTTTCATCCACCTCTAAACTTTTTAGATGAAGAGGATCCAGAAACTCCTCTTGGAGAAACATGGGTTAATGCAGAAAGAAAAAAAAATGATTCAAAAAGAGAAAACTCTTACGCCGCATGGAGAGTCTCTCTTATACTTGATAAAAAAGAGCCAATATCTATAAGAGAAAATATGGCCTTGTTTTGGCAAAATCACTTTGCGACTGAAGCTGCGGTTGTTAATGACGCAAGATATGTTTACTGGATGCATGAAAGATTTAGAAATACCTTCTTAGGTAACTTCAAGAGTCTTGTAAAAGAGGTGAATGTTGATGCTATGATGCTAGTTTATTTGAGTGGTATATATAATGTAAAGGAGGCACCTAATGAAAATTATGCCAGGGAACTCTTTGAGCTTTTTACTGTTGGTAAAGGACCTATAGATGGTGAAGATAGCTATACATACTATACAGAAAGTGATATTATAGAAGCATCTAAAATTCTAACTGGATGGCAGGTAAGACAAAACTTTTCAGGAAGTGAAAGGCAGTTTTTTAACCCTGAAAGACATGATACGTCAATAAAAACTTTTTCGTCTAAGTTTTCAAATAAATCTATAGCAAATAATGGTGACAAGGAACATGAGAATTTAATTGATCTGATTTTTGAGAGCGATAGAGTTTCAGAGTATATATGCGAAAAAATATATAGATGGTTTGTTTATTATGTTATTGATGAAGAGGTCAAGACTAAAATAATTCTTCCCCTAGCAAAAATATTTCGAGATAATAATTACGAAATAAAGCCAGTGCTTGAGGCTTTGTTTAGAAGCAGTCATTTTTTTGAAAGCCACACTTTAGGAGCAAAAATTAAAGGCCCAATTGATTTTAGTCTTGGTGCAATTAGGCAGATTCCGTTTACTGATTACGATGATTTTAATTATAGAAATAAATATTTGTTCTGGAGAGGAAAACATAGTAATGTAAGTGACCAAGGGCAAAGCATCATTGATAGTCCTAATGTTGCTGGCTGGCCAGCATTTTATCAAGGACCGTTATATCATGAGTACTGGATATCTTCAGTTACCCTTCCAATGAGAACAAATCAAATTAAATCTTTTCTGTCAAATAATGGTATAAGAGGTTTTGGGGATGGCTTAAGAACAGTATCTAACCCAATGGAATTTGTTTTAGGGCTAGAAAACCCTAATGATATAAATTTGATTATTGAGGAGTTTTGTAATTGGCTTCTGCCTGTATCTGATGAAATTACAAGTTCAGATAAAGAGGAGTTAGTAGAAATTATAGTTGGAGGTAACCCAAATATTTGGGAAGATGAATTAACTGAATATTTAGACGACCCCTCTGATGAAAAAAAGGAAGACCTAAATAAAAAGTTAAGAACCCTCTTAAAAGAATTGTGTTTAATGCCTGAATACTATTTGAGCTAATATGAAAAGAAGAGACTTTATAAAGAAATCTATTCCCATAGGAACTATCCCTTTCTACTTATCTGGTATGCCTGTGAGTGTGATGGCTAAATCTTCAAGTCTCTCAGCCTTGACTAATGCCGGATCAGTTTCAGACAGGTGTCTTGTCCTAGTTTTTTTAGATGGAGGGAATGACGGGATTAATACATTAATACCAATCGATCAATATGATGTACTGATGAGAGACGGGTCAGGTGGTGACTCAAAACCTTTAAGGAGACCTGATCTCATGATACCTGAAGAAAATATTTTAAAATTGAATGGGATTTCTAATACAGGACTTCATTCTAAAATGGGAAAATTTCAAAATTTGTTTAACGATGATAAATTAGGATTCGTAAGAAATGTTGGATATCCAAACCCAAACAAATCTCATTTCAGATCAACTGACATATGGAATTCAGCTTCGGCTTCGGATGAATTTATTTTTAGTGGATGGTTTGGAAGATATTTAAGTAACAATCATTCTTCGTACCCTGAGGGATATCCCAATAACGAATACCCTGATCCATTAGCTTTAACTATTGGAAGAACAGCCTCAAATACATGCCAAGGACCAATTGTAAATATGGGGATGTCCATTAAAAATTTAAATTCTTTTATAGATATTAAGGAGGGAGAAGGAGAAGTTCCAGATACACCATACGGGCACGAACTACAATATATTAGAACAGCATCAAAATTAACAAACGACTATTTTGAAAGATTAGAGGAAGCGGCAGGATACGGAGGAAATTCTAAAACTGAATACCCAGAACTTAATTTAGCTCAACAACTAAAAATAGTAGCTCAACTCATAGCAGGTGGTTTAAAATCTAAAATTTTTGTTGTAAGGCTTGGGGGATTTGACACCCATGACAACCAGGTAGATTCCGGAGACACGGAAACTGGTAGACACGCAAACCTAATGGGGGAGTTGTCTGAATCAATTTCAGCATTTCAAGAAGATATAATCGATAGAGGTCTTGAAGAAAGAGTGTTGACAATGACATACTCTGAATTTGGCAGAAGAGTTTTTCAAAATAAGTCTTATGGTACGGATCACGGAGAAGCAGCACCTATGTTTTTTTTAAGTCCCTTTGTGAACCCTAATCCAATTGGCTCCTTACCTTCTCTGGAGTATATTGATAACATAGAATACGAACATGATTTCAGGTCAGTGTACGGATCAATTCTTATGGATTGGTTTGGGACAGATGAGTCAACTATAAGATCCATATTATATGAAGACTTTAAATATATTCCTATTCTTATTGGAACAAGCACAAATATCGAGGAGCCTCATCCAATGTCAAAAAGTATTCAAGCCTATCCCAACCCGTTTAAGAACAACCTTAATATTAAAATAGAAATTAAAAGTGGTCACACTCTTTTAAAAGTTGTTGATGCAAGCGGTAGAGATATTAAAGAAATCGTCAATAAAAATTTAAAACATGGAATTCATGAGTTTAAATATGAAGGCTATCATCTTAAAAATGGTCTTTACTTTATTCTTCTAGAAAATGAAGGAAAGAGAAGTGGAGTGTCTGTAATAAAAAGAAGCTAATTTTTAATCTATAAATACTGCCTTAGCTACACCATGAGTATTATCTCCTTCTAACTTTGTCAGAATATCATTTACCCAAATTGCAGGAACTTGAGTTTGACTCTCAGTAGCTACATCTCCAGCGACTACAACATACCCATCTGCAACCGCTACATCATAAGCTGTACTAACCCACGTGTCATTAAATATTCCTCCTGGCAGATCGACTTTTGATCCATTATGCCAATAATGTGCATAAGTCCCTCCAGTTCCTGGGATATCATTCCCATTTTCAGTCTCAATAATCCACTCAATCTTACCGGCGACATATACTCCAGTTTCATCAACAAAACCCCCATAACTTTCACCTCCATAAATGCCTTTTTGCCATCCTCCACCGTTAGGCATATCATTTCTTGCATTACCTTTCCAATATGATGCTTTAGGCAGATAACCAAGCATACTATTAGGCGCCATACTCATTCCAAAGAAATAAAGGGATCCATCATAAATTTTAACATCTAGAACCTCACCATCACCTCCAGAGGGCTTACTTAAATTAGATCTATTACCGTTTTTCCATCTTGCTGGAATTACATTATGATTAGTCATATGATATCCTCCAACAAATACATCTCCATTATCTTTAACCGCTATACCATATCCTGATGAATCTCCCCCAGATAATTTATTTTTTGAAGTGTTTTTCCAGTAGCAGGCACCATTATCACGACCAGCCGTATATACATCACCGTCGTGAACAGCAATAGAGTATGCTTCTGCACCATTACCCTCTAAATCAAAAGATTCATTATCAATCCAGTAAGAAGCTGAAGCTCCATAGGTCCATCCAACCGCGTATACTTTACCATCACTTACAACGATATCTTCAAGTTGACCAGGACCAAGATCTACTCTTTTTCCATTTAGCCAGTAACATGCTGTAGAATTTCCCGAATCGTCTGTAAAATACCCTGCTACATAAACATTTCTATCAGGAATTATTTCGCTGCCAAAATCTACAGTGTCGTTGTCTGTACAACTTATTGAGATTAATGTTAATAATATAAGGGCAAATAGCTTTTTCATGTATAATATTTTTTCAAATAAAACAATTTGTTTTTAGATTGACAAATCTAAAATAACAAAGATAGGTTTATATTAAATTTGTATATTGAAAAAAACTAAAGTTGAAGATTTAAAAAGAATTGAAATCAGTCAATTCAAAAAAAAGAAGAAGAGAGAAGTTATCATTATTCTAGATAACTTGAGAAGCTTAAATAATGTTGGATCATGTTTTAGAACATCAGATGCTTTTCTTATCAAAAAAATTTATCTCGTTGGAATTACGGGGTCACCCCCTAACACTGATATAGATAGGACTGCTCTTGGTGCTACCGAATCTGTAGACTGGGAATATGTTTCTTGTATTTCAAATATTGAAAAACAATTAAAAGATAGAGGGTGGAAAATAGCTCTTATAGAACAGACAGATAAAAGCATTGACTTAAAAGATTATCATCCAAAATCAGACGAAAAAATTGCTTTTGTATTTGGTAATGAGGTTTTTGGAGTATCAGATGAAGCACTTCATTGTGCAGACTTTGCAATTGAAATTCCCCAATTTGGAACTAAGCACTCATTTAATATTACAGTCTCACTTGGAATAGTTCTCTGGGACCATTACAATAAAACTACAAAGGCTCACAAAGAGAAGGAAGCTTAGCCTCAAAGAGATTTTTAATTTTTTCAAGAAAATCATGGTCACATGTTATGTCTCTACCCTCCATTTCAGTGACTGGAGTAATTTCTCCATTCGTGCCCGTAGCGAAAACCAGATCTGCATTTATAAACTCAACCAATGTCAGATCTCTCTCTTCTATTTCGATATTATTTTCCTTTAATAACTCCATGAATGTGCCTCGGGTTATTCCTGGAAGACACGCATGAGGAAATGGAGTATAAACTTTCTTGTTTTTGACCATAAACAAGTTTGTATCATTTAATTCTGCAACAAAACCCCTCTCATCTAACATTACTGCTGCATCAAAACCTGCAATATTTGCATGCATCTTTGCTATAACTAGACTAAGCATGTTGTTATGGTGTATTTTAGAGTCTAAGAATGCTGGAATACTTCTTCTAATAGATGAGCTTATAGCCCTTATACCTTTTGAGAAATCATAAACTTTCTTCTTCCACTCAGCTAGGACTATTAGACAACATCCACTTTGATTAAGTCTGGAGTCCATTCCTGATGTGACTTTCTCACCCCTTGTTAAGGTAAGTCTTATATGAGTGTCATCGTTCATACCATTAGCCTCAAGCGTTTCTTTTATTGCTTTTTTTATTTCTTCTTTTTTTGGAACACCCTCGTAACCAAGAGCGTGTGCTCCTTCTTGAAGTCTCGTTAAATGTTTATCGTAACAAACAATTCCTTCTGGGTAAACTCTAAGCCCTTCCCAAACTCCGTCTCCATTTTGAACAATGCTATCAAATACAGATACTTTTGCCTCTTTCCTTGGAAGCAGTTCTCCGTTTACGTGAATAATTATATTTTCATTTTTAGGATTATACTCTTGTAACATTATACGCTAATTGAATTTGTTTTTAATTTATCATAATATTTTAAAGCATCAAGATAAAGACTTTCACAGTGTTTTGGTAATTCTCTACTGCTTGTTTTTTGTTTTGCAAATCCTGTTGAGCTATGAACATTTTTATACCAGTATTCTGCCCATGCTCCATCTTCTTTGATTCCTCCAGCAGGCCAAGAAAGCATCTCCTCATAAAAAGGTATTTCTAATTTATCACAAAGTTTAGAAAGTAGAGCTTTTGGATTCTTTAGTATTTGTGCTGAATCTAAAACAACAGGTTTTTGATTTTCAATTTTATTAAATAGTTCCCAGGACTTTTTAAGTCCAATGTCTTGCATCGAGGGATTATTAATTACCTGTGCGAAAGAGGCTATAAGTTGTTTTGGGTTTCTTACTAGAAAAAGGTTGGTTAAATTTTCAAGAAAATCTAGATCCATCTTTTGATGGTGATGAGCCATGTTTTTTAAAAATAACACTTCACAACCATCAGTTTTATATATCTCTTCTAAAACCATTTTAATATCTGAAGACATAGATTTGAGAGTTTCTTCCCTCCCTGGGTGGTCAATCCCAGTGGTCTCGAGATAATGAGCATAAAAAGGCTCATCAATAACTTTTGTATCTGGCCTACGTGAAAATGAATACATTAATGCAGTAGATAAATTTCTAGGTCCAGATATTAAATTAATTATTTTCATTGGTAAGAATAATTATCACAAATTAATCATTTTTACAAAATTATATATGAGAAGCAAATACATATCTAAACTTATATTACTGACTGGAATAATTTTTGTGTCAAATTTGAAGGTGTTTAGTCAAAATCAAGACTCCATTAAAACTATTGAGATGAAAGAGGTAATGGTTTCAGCAAATAAGACTGAAAAGCCATTTGTTGAACTAACAGTCCCTGCTAAAATAATTTCAAAAGAAGAGATTGAGAGCTCAGGTCATTCAAGACTAAATGAAATAATTAGTGAACAAGTCGGTATAATTACAGCCCAAGGCTTTGGAGGTAGCGAGGGCATTCAACTGCAAGGTGTTGATCCTGAATATACTCTTATATTAATTGATGGTCTGCCAATAATTGGAAGGGTCGCTGGTATATTAGATCTTTCTAGAATTTCACTCGGTTCTGTAGAAAGAATTGAAATTGTAAAAGGTGCATCTTCAAGTTTATATGGTTCTGAGGCATTAGGTGGTGTAATTAATATCATAACAAATAAAGCTAAAAATCAAGGTCTTAATAAAAAACTCTATTATCAGTATGGCTCCAATAACACTCAAGATATGCTTGTAGATATTTCATACAGAAAAAAACAATTTGCTCTTTATGGAAACTTCAACAAATATTCTAGTGATGGGTATGATTTAGTAGAGGGAGATGGACAGAAGACGGTTGAAGCATTTCAAAATCTTACTGGTGGGATAGGGTTATTGTATGATATGAATAAACTTGGAAGTTTTGACTTAAATTATAAATTTTTTGAAGAGGATAGAGATGGAACAATATTTATAACAAGTCCAGGTATAGAAAATAAGTCTGAGACAAGTGAAAATAATATTTCTTTTAAATATCAAAACGAACTATCCAAAAGTGTTTCTTTAAATATTGACCTTTATAAAACAAGTTATGTAAATAAGGAAGAGCAGATTGCAACAAATGGATTATTGAATAAAAACAATTTTGATCAAACTCTTAATAGATTAGATATCCGATTTAAGCACACTACGAGTACTGGATCTTATTATACCATAGGTTTTGGTTACGACTCCGAAACATTAGAGAGAACAAATATCTCTATAAAGCCCGAACATCAATCTCAGTTCTTATATTTTCAATATGATTGGAATACTAGCGAAAAGTTTAATTTGGTTTCTGGGATTAGATACGATAACCACAACAAATACAGTTCCCAATTGAGTCCAAAAGTATCCTTTAAATATGATTTCTCTAATGACTTAAACATAAAAGGATCATTTGGGTATGGATATAAGACACCTGATTTTAGACAGTTATATTTAAATTTTTCAAATAGCTCGTCAGGGTACATAGTATTAGGCGCTTCCGTTATTGATGAAGTAATAACAGAGTTACAAAATAAAAATGAGTTGTCATTTTATAATGAACTATTTACAACTGATTTAACTGCTGAAAACTCTAATAGCTATAACATTGGACTACAATATTATATAAATCCAGATATACCTTTAGAGGTTAATTTATTTAGAAATAACATATATAATTTAATTGAAACAAATATTGTTGGAAGAAAAAGTAATGGTCAAACTATTTATAGTTACTCTAATGTTAATAAGGCATTTACTCAAGGTATAGAAATTCAGGGGAGTTGGGCTCCAATCAAAAAACTAAGTATTAATGGAGGATATCAGTTACTTTACGCAAAAGACAATGAAGCAATTGAAGAGTTTAAATCTGGGACTGTTTATGCCAGAGATAGAATAACCAAACAATCCTTCCAGTTAAAAACAAAAGATTACTTTGGACTTTATGGAAGATCAAGACATCAGATAAATATAGGAATCAATTATTATCTTAATCAAGATAAAGACAACATAAAGTTAAGATTTAATTTTAGAGGAAAATTTGCATTAGTAGACTCAAATAACAACTCATTTTTGGATAATTATGATAGATTTATAAAAGGTCATTTATTGACTCATATTTCCTTTAATAAGTTTATTACTAAAAATATATCAGCACAACTTTATATCAAGAATTTTTTAGATTATAAAGATGTGGAAAACCTATTAAATAATCCTGGAAGATTATTCAATTTGAAGATTATTATTAGAAATTAAAAATTTAGTTTATTCACTAATTATATTCATTTTTTAACTTAAAAGACAAACAAATTTTTAAAACTATTGGCATCTAACAACGTATAGTTAAAAATAAATATAAATTGCAAGTTGTTTAATTAAACTTAATCTATATGAACAAAATTTTAAATATATTATTTATGTCATTAGTACTATTATCTTGTGGTAGTGACGACCCTGTTTTAGAACCTATAGAAGTAATGATTGTAACCAATCTCCAAGCATCAACATCTTCTGGGCCAGGAGATCCCCCTGCAGGAAATTTTGTTAAATTTAGTTTTGCTAAACAAACCGTTGTAGAAGGTGACGATTGGGATATAGCATTTAGAGCAACAACCATATTAGTAAATGGTGGTTTCGCTGGTGCAGACGATGAACCCAATAGATCAGGGGTTGGTGCTGGATACGTTGCTGTAGGAAGTTATGGTTCAATTAAGAGTGTTGATGAGTCACTATTAGTTCAGGATACTGAGACTGCAAAAGCAATTCCTGCTGGTAGCGGTAATGGATGGTATAACTATGATTCACAAACGTACTTAATTACTCCGATAGCTGGAAGAACGCTTGTGTTTAAAACTCATAATGGAAAATATGCTAAAATGGAAATACAGAGTTATTATAAAGATGCTCCAGAAAATCCAAACCCATTCACTAGCGTAAGTCAGACATATACATTTAATTACACCTACCAACCAAATGAAGGTGTAACAATGTTTGATTAATTTTTTAATATATATTTTTTATAGATTTTAATTAGTAATGATAATATTACTGAAATAACTATAAATATAATTGTAAAATAAATCCATGAAACCTCAGTTTTCAAAGAAGCAATTGAAACAATCGAGATAAGAAATAGTGTAGCCCCTTCACTGAAAAACCTCAGTTTGTTTTCACTAATATTAAGATGACCTCTTTTCATATTATTTAAAATGTGCTGACAATAAAACACATAGACAAATAATAATAAAACTATGATCAATTTTATTTTCATCCATAAAGTATCTAATAAACCTGGATTATAATAAAGCATAATTGAGCCAAAGGTTGAGGCTAAAAATACAGAGGGCCAGATAATTATATTCATTACCCTTTCTGACATAAGAAGAAACTGAGATTGTAAAACTTTTTTTTCAGACTCTTTTCTAGATTCTGCTTCCTTATAATATATGAACATACGGCCTATATAAAATAACCCTGCAAACCAACAAACCACAAAAATTATATGAACAGCTTTAATTGATAAATAGCTCATACCCTATTTTTAACCCAATTACAGATAACCTCAGACCATTGATCACTATCATTCAAACAAGGCACATAATGAAATGATTCTCCTCCAGCGTCTAAAAATTCTTCCTTTCCTTCCATAGCTATTTCCTCAAGAGTTTCTAAACAATCAGTAACAAATGCCGGAGTAATAATTACAAGTTTTTTCTTTCCTTCTTTTGGCAACCTTTCTAATTCTGAGTCAGTATATGGTTTTAGCCAAGGTTGTAGGGGTAATCGTGACTGAAATGCATTACTATATTTTTCTTTAGGAATATTAAGCTTTTGAACTATGAGCTCAGTAGTTTTAAACACTTGATGTCTGTAACATTTTTTATGCGCTTCAGAACTAACAGAACAACATTCTTCAACTTTTAAACAATGTTTTTTAGTAGTGTCAGAAATTTTAATGTGACTTTCTGGTATTCCATGATAAGAAAATAAAATATGGTCATATTCCATTCCTTTTAAATTTTGCGATATGCTATTACACATAACATCTATATATTGTTGATCATCATAAAAAGGTGGTATTACAGTTTGTTTAATTTCAGGAAAATGACTTTTTATTTCATCGTTAACCTTCTCTACCACTGTTTCATAGGAAGACATTGCGTAATGTGGATATAAGGGAAGTACTATAACCTCAGAAACTCCTTTTTCAACTAACTCATTTAGCCCCTTTAGTATAGATATTGATCCATATCTCATCGAAAGAGCTACAGGAATATTTAGTCTTTTCTCAACTTTATTGAACAGTCTTCTAGATAAAACGATTAGTGGAGACCCCTCATCCCACCAAATTTTTTTATATGCTTTAGCTGATTTTTTTGGCCTAGTATTTAAGATTATTCCTTTAACTAATAACCACCTAAAAAAATAATTATATTCTATTACTCTTCCGTCCATTAAAAACTCGTCAAGATATTTTTTTACATCTTTAATTGAGGTACTATCTGGTGAACCAAGATTAATCATTAAAAGACCTTTCATGTATTATATCGTTTTAGAGTAGGTGCCTTTTTTTTCTTTTAATAAAGGATCAAAACACATTGCAATATTTCTAATTACTAACCTCCCCCTCTTTTTTACAGTAATTTTACCATTGTCAATTTCTAATAAATTATCATCAATAAAATCATCAAATTTTGACTCAGAATAATCTAGAATTTTATACGAGTCCATTACAGATATGTTAAACTTTCTTGAGACATCATTAAGATCAACAAAGTAATTACACATGATTGAATTGATCACATGACGAATTAACTTCTCCTCCATATTTAAATTATATCCCCTTAAAACTGCTAAATTATTTTTTTCAATACTATCTATATACTGCCTTGTGTTTTTGATATTTTGAATATAAGCTGAGTTAAGTTGAGAAATAGAAGACGCACCAAATCCATAAACTTGACCTGTTGTTTCTAAAGTGCAATATCCTTGGAAATTTCTATGAAGTTTCTTCTGATTTAAAGCGACCGCAAACTCATCATTAGGTTTTGAATAATGGTCCATACCAATAGAAACATATCCAGCATTTGTTAGCTGTTCATACGAATTTTCATACATACTAGCCTTACTTTCTGAGGATGGAAACCCTATATCTTCTAAAACCCTCTGCCTGGGAAGTACAGAAGGCACATGAGCATATGAAAAGGTAACTATTCTATCGGTTCCTAGATTTATTGCTTTTTCAACTGTTTTTTTGAAACTATCAATAGTTTGTAAAGGCAAACCATATACCAAATCAATATTAGTTCCAGTGAAACCTTCGTCTTTTATTTTTTTTACTATATCATCTAATGGGTGCTTTGATGGTCTTCTGTTTATTGCATCTAAAACATCCTTTCTAAAATCTTGGATTCCAATAGATATTCTATTAAAACCAAACTCTTTTAGTTGCTCAATATGTCTAAACTCTAAGTGAGCTGGATTACATTCAATAGCCATCTCATAGTTGTTTGATAAATTAAATCTTTCTTTTAATTTATCAGTTATCCTTTCAATGTACTTATAAGATATTGCATTTGGAGTACCTCCTCCCCAGTGAACTTGTGTTAAAGGCCTATTGGGGCTTATTCTATCTGCAACAAAATCAATTTCTTTTATAACTGCGTCGACATACCTTTCTAGAAAAGGTTTAGTAAAACCTGTTTCAGTGGTACACCCACAAAAGTGACAAATTTGTGGACAAAACGGAACATGAACATAAATAGATACACTCTGTGGATCTTCTTGGTTTGAAAGGTCTATACTTTTTATATAATCTTCATTTCCAAAAACTTCATCAAAAAAAGTTGCGGGAGGATAAGAAGTATAACGAGGTCCTGACTCATTATACTTCTTTATTAATTTTCTATAATTTTCAATCATTTATGATCTATTCCAATTAGTTGTCTTAATCCATTCTACAACGTGTTGTACTTTTTTATAGTCTATGTCAGGCAAAAAACCATGACCTAAATTGAATATCCAATTGTGATTAGTTTTTCCAAATTTTAATAAACTGTCCAAGTAAACATCAATGTCATCATAAGACGAATAAAATAACCTAGGGTTCATGTTTCCTTGAATCCCTACTTCTTTATCTACAATATCTCTAGCATATTCTAGTGATAAATTCCAATCAATACTAACAAAATCACATATATCCTTATTTATATACTTTAATCCATCATTAAAGTTTTTAGGGAAAAATATTGTAGATATATTTTTATTTCTTGCCGCATCCAAAATTTTAATGGATAATGGTAATATAATTTCTTTATATAATTGAGATGGAATAATACCACAATATGTTTCAAATAATTGAAAGCATTCAATACCTGCATCAGCTTGACCTTCAACATATTGAATTGAAGCTTCAGTTAACTTATCAAGTATTTTTATACTTTCTTTTTTATTAGAGTAAAAAAATTTTAATGCATTATTAAAACTTTTATCTTTCTCATTTCCTCTAAACATAAAGAGGAATGTTGTTAATGGACCTCCACAAAAACCAATCAAAGGTGTTTTTGGTTCATTTTTTTTAATTTCTTTTATATTATCGTAGACGTGATTAAGCTTGGATCCATCAAATGAAAGATTATTAGCATCTTTATCTGAAATAGGATTATGGAATTTTGGTCCGTTGTCTGTAAATTCTAAATTCATGCCTATAGACTCCGGTATAATTAATATATCTGAGAAAAGAATTGCCGCATCTACACCTAAATCGTTTATAGGCATCAAAGTTACTTTTGATGCTAATTCTTTATTTTTCATTAAGTCATCGAAGCTATGACTTAATTTAAGTTTTTGATAATTTGGGAGAATTCTTCCTGCCTGTCTCATAAACCAAACAGGTGGCCTATGTGTTTTTTTTCCTTCTAAAGTATCTAAAAATATAGAGCTCATTTTAAATTTTTTAATGCAATTCTATTTGATTCAATTATTTTATTAATATCTAAATCAGATAAAACGGTTGAAAAAAAACAACATTCATACTGAGAAGGAGGTAAATATATGCCCATATCTAACATCATCTTAAAATACATTGCATATTTATCAGTATCACACTTTAATGCGTGATCGAAATTTTCAACTCTATCATTATCTGTAAAGAATAGTGTTAACATCGAACCCACCCTATTTATTACAGCTTTAGTTTTTGTTTCCTTAATATTATTTACAAACCCTTCATGTATCTTTTTTGAGATTTTTTCAAGGTCGTTATAAACTTTATAATTAAGTCTATTTAAAACTGATAGTCCAGCACCCATTGCCAAAGGGTTGCCTGATAAAGTACCCGCTTGATAAACAGGACCTTCGGGTGCTAAAAATTTCATGATATCTTTCCTTCCACCGTATGCACCAACTGGTAATCCTCCCCCAATTACCTTTCCAAGGGTTGTTATATCTGGCGAAACATCATAAAGCTCCTGAGCGCCTCCTGGTGATACCCTAAACCCAGTCATAACCTCATCAAAAATTAAAAGACAACCATGTTTTTGAGATAACCTCTTTAGTTCTAATAAAAAACCAGACTTTGGTATAACTAAACCCATATTTCCTGCAATTGGTTCAACAATTATAGCAGCAACATTATCATTATTTTGTTTTAAAATTTCTTCCACCGAACTCGGATCATTATATTTTGCAATAAGTGTATCTTTAGCAATATTTTTGGTAACTCCAGGGCTATCAGGTAATCCTAATGTTAATGCTCCAGAACCTGCTTTAATCAAAAAGCTATCTCCATGACCGTGATAATTACCAGCAAATTTTATAATCAATTCTTTCTTTGTAAAGCCTCTTGCAAGCCTAATAGCACTCATAGTAGCCTCCGTTCCTGAGTTTACCATTCTGACTGATTCAACAGAAGGAACTATCTCTATTATCTTTTCAGCCATCTCTGTTTCAATTAGTGTTGGTGCCCCATATGATGTGCCTTTTTTGGAACTTAAATTAATTGATGAAATAGTTTCTTTGTCTGAATGTCCAAAAATTAAAGGTCCCCAAGATGATATACAATCTATGTATTCATTTCCGTCAATATCGTAAAGCTTACTTCCTTCACCTTTTTCAAAAAATACAGGATTACAGTTTACACTTTTAAACGCTCTTACAGGAGAATTAACACCACCTGGTATGACATTAGATGATTCCTTAAATGCTTTAATACTATTATTATACATCCTGATTCAATTTTTCAGCAATTTCTATAGCATGATAAGTAATAATTGCATTAGCCCCAGCCCTTTTCATAGATATTAAAATTTCAAAAATAACATTTAGCCTATCAACCCAATTATTATCTGAAGCTGCTGCAACCATTGAAAATTCACCGCTAACATTATATGCAATTATTGGAATATTAAACTTACTCTTAACTCTACTTATAATATCTAAATAAGATAAAGCGGGCTTAATAATAAGAGCATCTGCACCTTCTCTAATATCTGATTCAGCTTCTCTAATTGCTTCCTCAGAGTTTCTGAAATTCATTTGATAAGTTTTTCTATCTCCAGATGAAGGTGAATTATTAGCAGCATCTCTGAATGGACCATAAAATGCAGATGCATACTTTATACTATAAGAGAATATAGGTGTTTTATGGAAACCGTTATCATCTAGTGATTTTCTTATATTTAAAACCCTTCCGTCCATCATATCAGATGGTGCAATGACATCTGCACCAGCTTGAGCTAAAGATATAGCTTGTATAGTTAGGTTTTCTACTGTTACATCATTATCAACATCTCCATCAATTAATGTACCGCAATGTCCATGGGTAGTATACTGACAATTGCATAAGTCTGTAATAACTAAAAGTTGAGGATACTTTTTCTTAATAGACTTTATTGCATTTTGAATAATTCCATTAGGATTATGAGATACCAATCCATGTTCATCTTTTTTATCAGGCACACCAAACAATATTATACTTTTAATTTTATTTGAAATAACAATATCCAAAATGTCTGAGAGCTTATCTATTGAATACTGAAATTGACCAGGCATGGATTTAATCTCATTTTTTATACTTTTTCCTTCACATACAAAAACAGGATAAATAAGGTCAGCTACTCTCAGGTTAATATCCTCTACCATATCTCGAATAGTTGAATTATATCTTAGTCTTCTTAGTCTAGTATTGGGATAACTCATTATTAAATTATTTTTAATTTAGAGATTATCGTCTCAGCAATACCTTCATAGCTTTGCATTAAGGATGTAACAAAAGGATCATACCCTCTTTCTTTTATAAAGGCTGATGTAGTCTCTCCAATACTTATAATGGATGTCTTTTTTACGTCATACAAATTATCAAATGATAAAAACCCAGATGGACTTGTAAATACTGTGTAGGTTTCTTCTTTGCTTAATAAAATTTCTAACTTTTTGTTCAACCCTTTTATTATTTCAGTTTTATAAGGAACAAATTTCGTTAAATAACAAATCATATTTAAGTTTTCAAACAAGTAATTTTTTGCTAGGTTTCCCTGAACTAACATTACCTTTTTTGAGTCTAGTAGATTTATATTTTTTAAATCCTCAAAAAGATTACTAGAGTATGTTCTTTTAGCAGTAAAGATAGGTTCAACACCATACTTTTTGAGAGCCATATTTGTTTTAGAGCCTATAGATATTGATTTAATAATTGATTTATCTTGTGATCTTATTGACACGTGTTCAAAGAAATGTTTTACACCATTTTTTGAAGTAAATATGAAAAAATCAAATTCATTTAATGAGAACGATACATCTTCGTTTATTGCAGATGTTTTAGTCATTGGATAATGAAATATTTTGAAGCCCTTTTCATTAAGTAAGTTAAACCCATCTATTTCACCATCATTAGTCAAAATAACATTATAACTCATGATTATTATTTATAATGATTTAGTCTCGGCAAGAATTTTATCTGCCCCACTATTTAGTATCAATTGGGCAAGGTCTATACCAATATTTTCACTATTGGTATACTCCGTTTTAATCTCTTTTGTTATACTTTCCTTCCCATCAAAAGAAAGCACAATACCTTTTAATTTTATGAAGTTATTTTCAATGTTACAATACGCACCAATAGGCGATGTACACCCTCCCATAAGAGTCTTTAAAAATAAACGCTCCTGAGAGATACAAAATCTTGTTTTTTTATGATCTAAACTTGCCACAATATCTTTGACAGCTCCTTCACTTCTTGTTTCAACCGCAATTGCGCCCTGGCCTGGAGCATTAAGCATTTGCTCATCATCAAAATAATTTGAAACCCTATTGTTTAATTTGAGTCTTTCTAATGCCGCAGAGGCAAGAACCATCCCATCACAGTATCCATTATCTAACTTATTTAATCGAGTATCTACATTTCCTCTGATACTTATAACCTTTAAACCAGGGTTCAACTTTAATATTTGGGCTTTTCTCCGATTTGAAGAGGTAGCAATTATTGCGTTAGTTTTTAATTCATGAAAAGGAGTTTTATTATTTGAAATAAAACAGTCTCGATGATCTGATCTTTTTAAGATAGCGGCATTAATCAAATTAGGTAAATTGTCAACAGGTAAATCTTTTAAACTATGTACGGCTATATCAATATCTCCTTTCAATAAACTGTCCTGGATTTCTTTAACAAAAAATCCTTTTTCAATGGAGGACTCAAGGGGTTCACTGATAAGCTTATCCCCTTTTGTAATAATTTTTTTTAGTAAAAATGTATATTCAGGATAGAGCTTTGTAAGTTTATTTAAGACAAGTGATGATTGAAATAACGCTAATTTACTTCCTCTAGTCCCAATAATAATTTTCTTACTCTTCATTAAAAATTTTTTTAATTACTTCTAAGGCTTTTTTATCTCTACCATTATCACTAGCTACTCTAATTTTTTTCACTAAATGATCTGAGAGCTTATTATAGACTCTGTTTATTTTAATATTTATATTTTCATCACTTGTCTTTTCAATTGAGGGTTTTAAATTCATATTATTTTCAATCAAAATTTTAATTTTGTTTTTAATTGAAAGAATGGATGGTCTAAGTTGTCTTGAATTAGCCCACTCGTCAAACTCTAACAGAAAACTATCAATAATCTTTTGTGATTTATTAATCTCTTCTTTTCTTCTATTATAGTTTTTATTTACGATATCCTTTAAATTATCAATGTTAATTAAGTCTATATTCCCAATAGATGAAATATTATCATCTATATTCCGGGGTACTGAAAGATCAATAAATAAAAGACTTTTATCATTGTTAAGAATATTTTTATTTTCAATGTCTTCTTTTGAAATTAAAGGTTTTTCAGAAGCTGTTGAAAATACAACTATATCAACATCATTAATTTTATTTAACATCTGAGTATAAGGGATAGTGTCAAGACCATATGTTTCAGCGAATCTTTTACCTTTTACTTCAGTTCTATTAGTAATTAAAATTTCTTTAACTTCCTTTTTAAGTAGATGCTTTACAAGAAGTTGCGATGTTTCTCCCGCTCCAACACATAGGATTTTGGTTTTTTCTAGTTTATATTTTTTTGAGATCATCTCAACTGCAGCATAACTTACGGACACAGCACCCTTTGCTATTTCTGTATTAGACCTCACATATTTTCCAGTTTCAAAAGACTTCTGAAACATTCTTTCTAAAATAGGACCTAAAACATTATTTTCTTTAGCAAAATAAAATGCATCTTTTAACTGATCAACAATCTGAAATTCGCCAATAATCATCGATTCAAGACCAGATATCAGTCTAAATAAATGTTTTGAAACATCAGAAGAACCACTTTTAGTAGAAACATATGGAGAGAGACCTTCAGGATATTGTTTGAATTTAACCAAACACTTCATTATAAGATGGAAAATTTTATTTTCTTCTCCGACATGATTTTCATATTCATAATAAAGCTCAGTTCTATTACAGGTAGACAATACAACTAATCCTTCAACTGGACATTCAGAAGATAAGAGCTTAAAAAAATTCATTTTCTCTGAATCCTGAAAATAAAATTTTTCCCTAATCTCAATAGGAGAGGTTTTAAAATTTATACTAATTAGACCTGTCAAAGCAAAAATTTTTTTTCAAAAGTAAATCTAAATCTCCTGACGAAAGAATAAATGATGAAGAAATTTTACTAATGTGATCTATTACAAAAGTCTATTTAGACTGTGTCTAAACTGATTTATGACACAAACTAACTTTATTAATTAAAATACAAAAAAAAACATCTTAATTTGGAATTATTCTAAATAGAGGATATAATTGCAAAAAATTAATTAAAAATTATACCGTAATGAAAAATTTTAAACAAATGTTAATTATGTTTTTGGGGGTATTTTTATTTGCCTGCGAAGACGAAGTAGTAGACCCTATTATAACCGTTACACCTCCCGAAACTTATGCGTTTGAAAGAGGTGGACAAACTACAGTTTCATATAGTGGTCAGTCAGCAAGACTAGAAATGGCTGGAGAATTAAGTGTGTGGCTTAATACACCTACAAAGACTGCTGCTGAATTGGACGAGATGTTTAACAGTGGAACAGGTTTTGGTAACCCTGGACTTGCAGCATCTGGTAAAAAGTTAGGAAATAAAACAGCTTCAAGTTCGATAGCATCTTCAACAGTAAAGCCTCAATTTGATGCTTTAATAACAGACGTAACATCTAATGTTTTTCCTAATGTCGCTAATGATGCATCTGCCGGAACTCCTGGCACCTATACTGATCCTGGAGGAAGAACAGTAATCATTAATGCTAAGGGCCACGAAATAAATCAATTATTTACAAAAGGTCTAATGGGCGCACTAGTTTGTGATCAAATTATTTGGGGGTATTTATCTTCGGGTAAATTAGACGGAGGCACAAATAAAGCAGATAATGACGCAGGAACTCTTGTTGATGGCAAAAACTATACTCAGATGGAGCATTATTGGGACGAGGGCTTCGGATACCTTTACGGACTTGATACAGACATATCTAACTCAAGCATTGAGGGTCAGGATGTTTTAGTAAGTAAATATCTAAAAAAAGTTGACGGCTCTAGCCTTCCAGGAATTGCTCAAGAAATATATGATGCGTTTAAGCATGGAAGAGCCGCAATAGTAGCTGGCGCCTATGATGTCAGAGATGAACAAGCTGAAATAGTTAAAACTAAGCTTTCTCATATTATTGGTAGAAAAGCAGCAGATTACTTAAGAAGCGGAGCGGCTAAAATTAATGATGGAAAATGGGCTGATGCTCACCATGCATTATCTGAAGGATGGGGTTTTATCCTTAGTCTTCAGTTTACTAGAAATCCTGATACAGGAGCCCCTTACTACAGTAATAGCGAAGTCAATACCATGTTGTCTGACATAGATGATTTTTGGAGTGTTTCTACTTCAGACTTAGAAACAATGGCTGGAAGCATTGAATCTAAATTTGGATTTTAAGATCATTATTCTAAACATAGTTTAATAGAAAAAACGTAGTGAAAATAAATCCTAACCAGTGTTGTTTTTCGGCACTGGTTTTTTTACTTTGCGGTATAATTTAGAATTGTTTTAAATAACACAATATGAAAAAAATATTCATAACACTTATTTTGATTGTTTCTATATCATTTTCTTGTAACGATTCTATTACAGAAGACTTAGGTCCTTCATATGATAGATCAAATCTTTTAAATAACTGGTATGATTTTAATATTATACCTGCTCACAAAACTTTTAAAAGAGAACTGGACCAGTTTAAATCCAAAACTAACTCTTTTAAAGAAAATCCTAGCGCCTCAACTTTAGATGATTTAAGAATACAATTCCTTGATACATATCTTGCTTGGCAAGGAGTTGAAATTTTTAATTTTGGGAAAGCTGAAGAAATATATTATAATTCAAAAGTGAATATTTATCCTGTTAATTCTGCTAGAGTTAATTCCAATATCTCATCTGGACAATATGACCTTTCAAACGCAAATAACTTTGCGGCTCAAGGCCTTCCAACTATTGACTACCTTTTATATGGAATTACTCCAGAGTCTGATATATTAAATAAAATAAGTAGTAATGATCACTTAACTTATCTAATTAACATTACAGATGAAATGATTACTAATACTGAAGATGTAATGCGTTATTGGGAAACTAATAAATTAGAGTTTGTTAATTCAATTGATAACACCTCAACATCATCAATGAATATGATGGTAAATGACTTTATATATTACTTCGAAAAAGGATTTAGAGCAAATAAGTTTGGTATACCAGCTGGTGTTTTCTCATCAACACCAATACCTGAAAATATAGAGTGTTACCACTCTAAAATTAATTCCAAGAAGCTTGCAATGGAGTCTTTAAGAAGAATAATTGAGTTTTATGAAGGGTTAGAATATGGAACAGGGTATCCTTATCCAGGAAATTCTGGAGCAAGTTTGAAGAAAATAATTATTGAGCTTGATCAAGCTTCTGGTGAAAACAACTTAGGAAATAGAATAAGTGATAAAATTAATACAGCTAAGCAAATGCTTTCTGAGTTAGATGAAAACTTCTACAATCAAATTAATGACAATAACACTAAATTTCTTAGGGTTTATGATGCCATTCAGGAGGTGGTTGTACTATTAAAAGTAGACATGTTACAACTTCTAAGCATTAATGTTGATTATGTGGATGCAGACGGAGATTAAAAACGGTATATCTGACAAAATACAAAACTACAAATCAGAATATACGCATTCATCTACACTTGCATTCTTCAGAATAGGTTTTGGTCTTCTTATGTGTTTTAGCATCATAAGATTCTGGAGCAAGGGCTGGATTGAACAACTGTATTTACTTCCTGATTTTCATTTTTCATATTACGGGTTTGAGTGGATCAAACCAATAGGTGAGTATACATATTTATTATTTATCATATGTTTCGTAAGCTCTCTATTAATTACCATAGGATATAAATACAAGATCGCAATAATTACATTTTTCTTGAGCTTTACCTATATAGAGCTAATGGATAAAACTACATATCTTAATCATTATTATTTTATAAGCATACTCAGTTTCTTGCTAATATTCCTTCCTCTTAACTCCTATTTTTCTCTTGATAATATCTTAAATAATAAAAGCTATTCTTTAGTTCCAAAATGGACAATTAATTCTATTAAACTTCTAATTTGTATAGTATACATTTATGCTGGGCTTGCTAAACTAAACTCAGATTGGTTGTTAGAGGCAATGCCATTAAAAATTTGGCTATCATCAAAATATGATTTACCGATAATAGGAGAGGTATTATTACAAAAAAACTGGGTTCATTATCTGATGAGTTGGGGAGGAATGATATATGATTTAAGCATCCCTTTTTTATTAATATATTCAAGAACAAGGCTAATTGCCTTTGTACTTGTCGTATTTTTTCATGTTTTCACTTTAGTCTTATTTCCAATAGGTATGTTTCCTCATATTATGATATTTTGCTCCACGATATTTTTTAGTTCAGGCGTTCATAAGAAAGTTTTAAATATCATAAAAACAATATTAAAAAATTTAGGTTTGTATTTTAAAAATCAAAAATTAAAACAAAGTGATCAACTAAATATTGTTGGCCAAAATATAATAGTTCCTTTATTAATTATTTTCTTCTTTTTACAGACAATTATCCCATTTAGATATCTAGCTTACCCTGGTGAACTCTTTTGGCACGAACAAGGCTATCGTTTTTCTTGGAGAGTTATGTTAATTGAAAAAGTGGGATATACAAACTTTAAAATTAAAAACCCAAATGACGGCTCAAGCTTTATGGTTGATAGCTCAAAATTTCTTACACCATTTCAACTAAAACAAATGAGCTTTCAACCGGATTTTATCCTTGAATTTGCTCATCATTTAGGCGATATTTATTCTGGCGAAAATAATAGGATAGAAGTATATGCAGATAGCTTTGTTGCCTTAAACGGTAGAGCTAGCCAAAGATTTATTGACCCAAAAGTAAATCTGTATAACGAAAAAGAATCAATCAATAACAAAACTTGGATACTACCACTACAAGATGAAATTAAAGGCATTTAATCTTTTATTATTGTTATTATTATCAGGGGCATATATAACTAAAGCTCAAAATAAAGTATATGGAACAGTTCAACTAAATGATGAGGGCTTCTCAACTAATGATGTTTTTATTTACGATGGCAATAATAAATTTTTAACAACACCAGATGAAAAGGGATATTACGAGTTCTTCACTGAAAAAAAGAAAATAAATATAATTTTCCTACTAGTAGGCTCACAATTTATTCAGAAAGAAACCGAAATTAACAATGAAACGGAGGTTAATATAATTTTTGATAAACAAACTAAAATTCTTTCAGAGGTTTTAATCAAAGGGTATAAAATAAGAGAGTTTCAATTAAAAAGACTTAAAGACGTAGAAGGCACTTCAATTTTTGCAGGGAAAAAATCAGAAGTTATTTTAGTTGATCAATCAATGGCAAATTTAGCATCTAACAATGCAAGGCAAATTTATAATCAAATCTCTGGTTTAAATATTTATCAAAATGATGATGCAGGAATTCAGCTTCATATAGGTGGAAGAGGATTGGATCCAAACAGGACCTCAAACTTTAACACAAGGCAAAATGAATATGATATAAGTGCAGATGTACTAGGTTATCCAGAGAGTTATTATACCCCACCCTCTGAAGCAATTCAGGAAATACAGATAGTAAGAGGGGCCGCGTCACTTCAATACGGAACACAATTTGGTGGCCTAATAAATTTTATCATGAAAGAACCATCAAATAAAAAAATAGAATTTATTACTAGAAATACAGCTGGAAGTAATAATCTATATACAACATTTTCTAGTTTAAGTGGACGAGTTAAAAAACTTAGTTACTATACGTATTATAATTACAAAAAAGGAGATGGCTTTAGAGATAATTCTGAATTTAAATCAAATAACTTTTATATCCACATAGGCTATGAGGTTAACAGAAGAACTAAAATTACAGGTGAAATCTCATATTTAAATTATTTGGCTCAACAGGCTGGAGGCCTATCTGATAAAATGTTTTTAAACGCTCCTCTTCAAAGCAATAGATCAAGAAATTGGTTTGGGTTAGATTGGTTTCTCTTTAATTTAAAAATCAAACATAAATTTAGTAGCAAATCAAACTTATTAATTAATTTTTTTGGGCTTGATGCAGAAAGGAATAGCATTGGGTTTAGAAGTAATAGAGTTGACCAGGTTGATCCTTTTACAGAAAGAGATCTTATTAAAGGAGAGTTTAATAATCATGGCGTTGAAGTTAAATTTTTAAATAATTATAGTTTCTTTAACTTAAAGAATGTATTTGTTGTTGGTGGAAAATATTACAGGTCAAAATCAACAAGCAAACAAGGTCCTGGATCAAATTTAGGTGATGCTAATTTTGAGTTTTACTTAGATCAATTTCCAAATTATACAAATCAATCCAACTACATATACCCAAATAAAAACATAGCATTATTTGGAGAAAACATAATTTATATAACAGATAAAGTATCCTTAACTCCAGGTTTAAGATATGAAAACATTTTAACAAGAAGTGATGGGTATTTTAAACAGATTAATTTAGATGCCGCCGGAAATGTTATTTATAATAATACAACATATGAAAAACAAAATAGCAGAAGATCATTTTTCTTATTTGGGTTGGGTCTAAGCTATAAACCATCAAAAGACATAGAATGGTATTCAAATATATCTCAAAATTATAGATCTGTAACTTTTGCTGATATAAGCATTATTAATCCTTCATATGCAATCAACCCTAATATATCTGATGAAAAAGGCATTACAGTAGATTTGGGTTTAAGGGGTGAGATTAAAGACCTTATTTTACTAGATTTCACACTATTTAATCTGATTTATAATAATAGAATAGGCTTTAGACAAAAAGCATTTAAAGATGGAAGCGTAAAAAGTGAAAGAGGAAACATTGGGAATGCATCTATTTATGGCCTTGAGTCAAACATTGATTTTGATATAAATAATTTATTAATTAAAAATGATAATATGAGTCTAAACTATTTTATAAATACAGCAATAATTGACTCAAAATATACAAGTTCTTATGTAAGTGGCGTCGTAGGCAAAAAGGTAGAGTTCGTTCCAAATCTAAATTTAAAAACAGGTATAAAGTTTGGGTTTAGTAATTTTATTTTTAATATTCAGTATAGCTTTATATCTAAACAATTTACTGACTCATCAAATGCAACTGAAGGTAACATAAGCGGCATAATAGGTGAAATTCCTCAATACCAATTACTTGATGCGAGTATGTCGTACCTAATAAGAAAATTTAAATTTGAAGCGGGTATAAATAATTTAACAAATACATACTATTTTACCAGAAGAGCAACAGGTTATCCAGGACCAGGCATAATTCCATCGCCACCAAGAAACTTTTATTTAACATTTCAAATTAAAATTTAAATCAATAATTATTTAAAAAAGTTTTTACAGACAGGATCAAAATAAATCAGATCTTTTTCTGGAAAATCGACATAAACACTTGAATCTTTGTCAATTTTTTCTGAGGAAAAAAAATGCCAAGTTTCATTGTTAATCCTTCCCTTAACTTTATATTCTTTTCCTTGAAAAAAACATTTTTCAACTTTAACCTGATAATTTGATTTTTTATTGGAAATGTTAACTTTTTCTGGTCTTATGTAATATGTTTCGTTTTTGTGAAATAGTTTATTCATATCCCCTAGAACTTCAGCACAATAACAATTAGCAGGCTCACAGTACATTTTTACAGGGTCATCATACTGCTGAAGTATCCCTGCCTTAAAAATTAAAATTTTATCAGATATATTTAAAGCATCATTAATATCATGTGTGACTAGGATTGTGGTAGTATTGGTTTCTTTTACTATTTTAAAAATTTCTTCTTTCATAGACTCTTTAATTGTAGAGTCTAAGTTACTGAAAGGCTCATCAAGCAGTAATAGTTCGGGTTCACGAATTAATGCACGAGCTATACAAGCTCTTTGTTGCTCACCACCTGATATTTCATGAGGAAACCTATCAACCAAAAACTGTAATCCTGTTAATTTTAAAATATAATCGAGCTTAGAATGATATTTTCTTTCAAGGTTAAAGATGATATTATCTAATATATTTAAGTGAGGAAATAAAGGATAGTCCTGAAAAACAAAACCAATTTTTCTTTTTTGAGGCTTAACAAATATTTGTTCATTATTTAAAAAATTAGAATTTAAAGATATAGAACCGCTATTTACCCCTTCAAGTCCAGCAAGGCACTTTAAAAAGGTGGTTTTTCCTGAACCGCTTTCTCCCAAAAAGGAAATCAACTCTCCTTTCTTTACTGAGAAAGTCAGATCTTTTATAATAGGAAAACTACTATTATAAAATTTAGCTAAGTTTTTTACTTCAAGATACATTTAATTGTTTGTCAACAAATTTTTTCAAAATTAATAACATCACGCTTGACAATACTATAATTATAAGAGAATAAATGCTAGACAAAGGAAGCATTTCTTCAACAGCAAACTCGTAGGTTTGAGTCGCTAATGTATCAAAGTTAAACGGCCTTAAAATTAAAGTGATTGGTAGTTCTTTCATAACATCAATAAACACCAAAATAAAAGCACTAACCAGTGCGTACTTATTTACAGGAAGATGAATTTGTCTTAAAAGCTTGAAGGGACCTAACCCTAAGTTTTTACCAGTATCATCAAAACTTTCAGGTTGCTTTTCAATACTTGATTTAATAGGTGATTTACCTACTGCAAGAAATCTAATAATGTACGCATAGAAAAGAACATAGAAAGTTCCAATTAAAGAATAAGAACTAAACAACAAGATTAAACCAAGACCAATAACTGCACCAGGTAATGCATAACCAAGAGATATTAAATTGTTTATAAATGAAAGTGATTTAATCTTTGATATTCTATTTACAAATAGAAAAAACAAGGCTATAATTATTATAATAACCGCTGATAAAG
>Ga0315331_10000284_pt1 | contig 33475 bp, 29 predicted proteins | sample M160m34915metaG_FD_203456 | JGI IMG/M metagenome (GOLD analysis project Ga0315331, IMG submission 203456) | Ammonia-oxidizing marine archaeal communities from Monterey Bay, California, United States - M1 60m 34915 | ecosystem: Environmental > Aquatic > Marine > Intertidal zone | place: USA...
GCGAGCTTGCGTCATCCCGGGGCGAACACGGTGACTCCCGGGATTCGGGACATGTTCCTGAAGCGGGTTGGGGTAGACGTCGAGACGTTCGATGGGGACTGGCAGGATGCCCGCCGGGTCTTCGCCGAAAAGACGCGCGAGATCGGGGCGGGGCTGGGGGCCAACCTCTCGGAGCTGAACGAGTCGCAGCTCTGTGACGACTTTCACTACACGGTCTTCCCTAACATGACCTTCAACACGCACTCACTCTTCACGTGGGTGTTCACGCATCGGCCGCATCCGACCGACCCGAACAAGATGTACTTCGACTTCATCAACCTGATGAACGCACCCAACGCCGACATCCCGCGGCCCGCGAAGGAGTTCTATCGCACCGCCGATGGCGACACGTTGAGCGGGAAGTGCGAGGGGGGTGAGTTGCTCGACGAGGACCTTTATAACCTCCCTCGGATTCAAGCGGGGATGCGCTCCGCCGCGTTCTCCGACCTTCACCTGGGGCAGCAGGAGGTCCGCATCCTCCACCATCACAAGACGCTCGACGGGTATCTCGACCTAGGTCGCGCGGCAAACGGGCACCGCTGAGGTGTCCGCACGGTGGCACACGGTCCCGATCCCGCTGCCCGGGTCCGGGGAGAGCGAGACGTTCGTCGTTGGGGACCTCGAGCTCCTACTTTGTAACGCGGGCGGCGAGGCGTTGGTGATCGACGACACGTGCCCTCACGCGTTTCAGTCACTTCGCGGGGGGCGGATCGAGGGCACGGTCATCGAGTGTCCGCTCCACGGCGGAAGCCTCGACCTGCGCAGTGGAGAGGCGGTCAGCCTGCCGATCCGCCGCCCGACGCACTGCTACCCCGTGCGCCAGCGCGGTGATGCGCTGGAAGTCTCCTTGTCCGACTGACGCGAGGACGCATCGGCTAGAGGCCGACGGCCGAGTCCGGCGCGACGATGTCGTACGGGACGGCGTCGCGCGGGATGAATCGGTCGATGACCGGAGAGTATCCGGTGCGGTGGATGCGCCACTCGCCATCGACTTTCCTGTACTCGTCAGAATAGTAGGCGAGCAGCTCGTTCACCTTCTCCGTCTTCGACATGAAGTGATAGTGGAAGAAGGCCCAGATCCCGGTCGCGGTCGTCTCGCTGGTGATCTCGATCTCGGGCATCCCAGCCATCCAGTAGACGATATTTCCCTCGCTCTCGGTCATCGAGTCGCGTAGGAACTGGATCAGCTTGGCGCGGTCATCGAACGAGTATTTGCCGTCGGAATAGGAGGTCTCCACGTCATCCGTGAGGAGGCGCTCGAGCGCGTCGTAATCCCGGTGCGTCATGAACCGGAAGTAGCGGTACTTCAGGGTCTTGATCGCCTCGATGTCCACGAGGCGGCGGACCTGTTCTTGCAGTTGGCTTTGCTCGGACATCGGGGAGTCGCTCCTTCGGGTCGGGCCGGCGTCATCGTGCGCCGGAGGGTCGATGCGTTTCGCGAGGCCCCTTCTATCACTTCGCGCGGGCGTTGCCCACCGGGGCGGTGTGCAGGCCCGGCTGCCGTCGGGCTTCCAGGGTCTGGAGCGCGCCGCGTACCGAGGCGAGGTCGTCGGTGGTGATGGGGTCGATGAAGGGCGCCTCGTCGAGCGCGGTGAGGAGGGGGATGGACGGGAGGCCCCCATCTCGGAGGCGGTGGACGAATCGCAGGGTGCGCAGGGCGTCGAAGCCCTCGTTCAGGGCGCGAGGGCCCTGGCCGCTGGCGCGCAACGCGCGTGAGACGTCGCCCTGGTCCGAGAGTGTGGACCAGAGCAGGGCGGGGTCGGGAAACCCGCAGTGAAGCGCGTGTCGCCCGAGTGATTGTCGTAGCGAGCCCTCGCTCGGCCCGTCGGCCGGGGCGCCGTGGGGTGGTGTCAGCTCCGCCAGGCAGCCGAGCCAGGCCTTCAGGCCGGAGAAGACGCGCGGGTCGTACGCAGGGTAGGGCTGCTGGGTCCGCATCCGCTCCAACTCCCGGGTCACGCCAACGCCAGTACCAAACGGGACGCGATCGGAGGGCCGACCGCTCAGGGTGATCGGTTCGCCGCGAAGCTGTCGTAGCGGGCCGAGCTTCCCGAGCTTGGCGAGGAGGTGGAAATCTTCGGCGGCGAGCCGCTTGGGGAAGCCGCGAACCTGTGCGTACGCGAGAGCGTGAACCGCGAGCGTGCTGCCCAGGCTCTGGTGGGCCCACGGTGAGCCCGCGGCGTGAAGGCCCAACACGTAGTAGCGGAGGAAGATCTCGTAGCGCAGCGCAGCGCGGTCGACCGCAGGGTCGGTCATCCGGGCATGCGTGAAGTCGTAGAGGAGCGCGGCGGGCGTGTTGGCACCGTGTCTCGCGACGGCGGCCGCGCGTTCGAAGTAGTCGCGCGGTAAGACCGCGTCGGCGTCCGTGCAGTGGATCCAAGGCGATGCGAGCTGGCCCTTCGACCAGACGGCGAGGGCGATGTCGCTAACGACCTTCCGCGCGAGGCCGACCCCTTGTCCGTCGGGGAGGGGCATCGCTGCGACGGACCGGTCGACGAGCCACAGAGTGCCTGTGGGGTGCGAGAGCGGCTGGCCGGACGCGATGACGGGTCCGTCTGATCCGAACTCGCGCCGCAGCCGCTTCAACGTCTGTGCGTTCGTCTCGCGGACGCCCTCGGGGGTAGAGGGGGTCTCGTTCACGATGAGCAGGATCAAGTTGTCGCCGTGGGGTCCTGGCGGGATTGAGGCGAGGGTCTCGAACAGGCTTTCCGACTCCCCGTGGGCGGGGATGCAGAGCACGTGTCCGAAAGAGTCGCTGGAGAGCGGGTCGGTCGCGGCTTCGCGAGCCTCCGGTTCCGCGTGGTCTTCCAGGTATTTCCGGACCGCCTTGGGGAGCGGCGGGTTCAATGGAGGGCCGCCCGGAAAGGCAGCTCGGTGACGATCTCGGCTTCGATCGTGAGGAGCTCTTCGCACCGCGGGTTGACCTCGTCCGCGGGGAAGTATTCGTGGGCGAGGTCGATGAAGGTCTCCGCGTGGCGCGCTTCCGACGCCGCGAGGCCGCGGTAGAAGGCTTGAAGCGGTGCGCCGATCGGGGCCGCCGCGAGCAGCGAGAAGCGCTCGTGCCCCCTCGCCTCGACAATCCCCCCGGCGATCAACCGGTCGAGGAAGTAGTGCTCGCTTCCCTGGCGCAGCTGGCTGCGGAGGGACCCGACGTAGGGGTCGCGCGTGTCGGGCCCGAAGGTCAGCCCCTGTTCCTCCATTCGCCGATAGACCTGGTCGTAGTGGTCGAGCTCCTCACGCGCGATGTCCATCATCGCGCGCACGAGCCGCTTGCGATCTGGGTAGTGGGTGATCAGGGACAGCGCGACGGCCGAGGCCTTGCGTTCATTGGCGGCGTGGTCGATCAAGAACGCGTCGAAGTCTGCGACCACGGCGTCGAGCCAGGCGTTCGACGTTACACAGCGGAGTGCGATCACGGTCGGTGGGCCCTGGCGGCGAGGGCGCTCGGCCCGATCAAGTGAGCGCGGCGCCGTCGATGCGGATCTCTTCTCCGGAGATGTGGATGGCCTCGTCGGACGCGAGGAACGCGACGAGGTCAGCCACCACCTCGGGGCCGCGGACACCGTGCAGCGAGCTCGAGCGTTGTAGCAGCGCCGGGTCCGCTCCCTTGGGGAAGTGGGGTCGCATCATCCGCGTCGCGATCGAGGCGGGGCAGATCGCGTTGCAACGGACGCCTTGTTTCGAATACTCGACCGCGATGGCGCGGGTGAGGGCGTGCACGCCGCCCTTCGAGGCTCCGTATGCGCCCCCGTATGGCAACCCTGACAGGCCCGCGGTCGAGCCCATGTTCACGATCGCGCCCCGCGTCTCGACGAGGTGGGGGAGCGCCGCGCGACACATCAAGAATGTCCCATCCAGGTTGACGGAGAGGACTCGCCGCCAAACCTCGAACGACGTCTGGTCGAGGTGCTCGAAGTGGATGATGCCGGCGATGTTGCAGAGTACGTGGAGCTGGTCATAGCGCGCGATGCAGTCCGCGATCGCCTGGCCCGCGTCGGTCTCGTCCGTGACGTCGGTTGGGCGGCAGGTGACCTCCGCGCCCTGCTCCTCGACCAGCTTTGTCGTCTCCTCGAGCCCCTCGGCCTCGATGTCCGTCAAGAACAAGCGGGCACCGTCGGCGGCGAGCCGCAAGGCGGTGGCTCGCCCGATGCCCGAGGCTGCGCCGGTTACGAAGAGGGTTCGGTCCGCGAGGCGAGGCATGGCGTCTCCAGTGCTGCTGCGGCCTTCGTCGGGCTGCGTGTGAGGGGCCGGCGGTTGGCGCGCCGTGGGTTCGATCGCAGGAGGGTATCAGCGTCCCTGTCGAGCGGCAGCTGTCTGGCCGGCTCGCCGTCCGAAGAAGGTGCCGTCCGCGATCGAGATTCCGCTGCTGTAGCCCTGCTTGCCGACCCCCGACGTGGTTCGGCCCGCGGCGAACAGCCCGGGGATGGGCTGGCTGGTGTGGTCGAGCACGTGCCCTCGGGGGTCGATATGGAGCCCGCCCAGCGTGAGCGCGGCGTAGTGGACCGCCTCGACGGACAGATCGATCACGGCGTAGGGCGGGTTCGTCAGGGGTTTCAGGTAGGACGCCGCCTTGTGGAACATCGGGTCGACCCCAGCCGCGGCGTAGTCGTTGTACAGCGCGACAGAGCGTTGCAGCGAACCGCTGGGGAGCGAGAGCTCTCGTTCGACCTCTGCGATGTCGGCCCCGACCGCCGCGAACTGTCCTCCGAACGCGCTGGGGTCCTCCAGGGTCGCCTCGTCGAGCAGGAGGAAGAGCTTGCCGTCCTGTCGCAAGACGCACTCCTCGCCGAACGTCCCGATGTAGCTGGTCTCGTTCAGGCACCGGGTGCCTCGTCCGTCGAAGACGAGCCCAGACCAGATAGGGGTCGGCGGGAAGATCGTCAGTGAGACGTCTCCTGACTCCATACGGATCGCGTCGCCACCCGCGGCCATTCCCATCTGGATACCGCTGCCGTCGTCCCGGCCGGCGCCGAGCTTCAGGCAGCGCGTCAGGCGCGGCGCGTAGCGTTCGAGCATTGTGTCGTTGAAGATGAAGCCGCCCGAGGCGAGGACGACGCCTCCTTTCGCCCGGAAGGCGCGTGTTGTCCCTTCGATGGAGGCGCTCACGCCCGCGATGCTGCCGTCGCTCTCGACGATGAGTCGTTCGCACCGCGCGTTCAGGGTCGCTCGCTGTCCCGCGGCGTCCGCGGCGGCGAGCAGCTTCGCCATGAGCAGGGGGCCCTTTGGGCCTGCGACCTGCGGCGAGTGTCCCCTTGGTGCTGGGCGCGCGACGTCGCAGTAGGGCGGGAGATGTTCGCTCCCGGAGTAGATCAGGCAGTCGTCACCGATGGGCTCGTGGGCTCCCGCGAAGAAGGACTCCTTGAAGGGGACGCCCTGGGCGACGAGCCAATCGAAGTGGGAGGCGCTCTCCTCACAAAACGGCCCAATCAGGTCGGCGTCGGGTTCGGGCCCGCAAGACGCCATCAGGTATTTGAACATCTCTTCAGCGGAGTCTTCGAAGCCGCACGCGCGTTGGATCGGAGTTCCGCCTCCGAGGTAGATTTGTCCGCTCGAGACGATGGACGTTCCGCCGAGGCCACCGCCTGCCTCGAGGACGAGCACGTCTGCCCCGGCCTCGAGCGCGCCGAGCGAGGCGCTCGTCCCCGCGCAGCCAGAGCCGACGATGATCACGTCGGCCGTGTCGTCCCAGCGGGTGATGTCGTTTGCGCGGAGGGGACGCACGTCTGTCTCGTTCTTTCGTGCCACGGCTCTCGTTTGTCCAACGTTGAGGGGCGCATCCTATCGAATCTCGAGTCCGTGTTGGCGGCGAGTCGTGAGCGGGAGGAATGGACGCCGGTGTTTTCCGGACGGGCCGGATGGCCCTGCGGTAGGCTGGAAGGACCCGCGGAGCGCACCGATTGTGGCGCTCATGTGAACGGAGGTGATGCGAATGGGGGCGGTGGAAGAGCAGAACAAGGCGTTGGCGCGCCAGTTCCTCGAGGTCTTGACGCGGTCGGATGTCGCTGCGGCCGATGCGCTCTGCGACGACGAAGTCGAATTCTGGGTGGGAGGCAGCCTCCCGTTCAGCGGTAGTCGGGGAAAGGCGGAGGCGCTCCGGGGGATCGAGGAGGTGGTCGGGTGGTTCCCAGAGGGGCTGCACTTCCAGGTTCAGGCGATGACCGCCGAGGAGGACCGCGTCGCGATCGAGGCGACCGGGGAAGGTCCCACCGCGTTTGGATCGGTGTATCGGCAGGAGTACCACTTCGCGATGCGAGTCCGGGATGGCAAGGTGCTCGCGTGGAAGGAGTACCTCGACACGGAGAGCGCGCGCGAGCATCTGGTCGTCGAGGAGGGGTGAGCGGAGTCGGCGCCGTGTGGTGGCTGTTGCGCTGGGCGAAAACCAGAAGAATTGAGGAGGGGGTTCGATGAGGATGCATTGGGGATCGAGTTGGGTGACCGCTGGGCTGACGATGGTGGTGTTCGGGGCGTCGGTGTCCCTGGCGGTCGCGGCGCCTCCGGCGTCCGATGCGGAGGCAGCGAACGCGCCGGAGGACTACCGGGAATTGGCGAGCGTCAAGGCGTTCGAGCAGCTCCGCGCTGCGATCGACGAGCAGTTCGAGATGGTGCTCGCCGATGCCAAGACCGAGCGCGAGGTCTGGGGTGGGATGCGGGCACTGCTGCGTATCCTCGCGATGTCGGCGGATACTTCCCTCGACGCGAACCCCAAAGCGCCGCACTTCGCACGGATGGACACCCAGATCCGGAAGGTTGGCGGGGACAACCCGGACGCCGAGTACGACCACGTGTCGCTGGACAACGAGTGGGACTACGTAATTCGGGGAAACATCGGGACGGTCCGCCACGTGGGCTTCACGATCCTGGGCGGCCGGAAGGCGGGTCGCTCGAGCGCCATCGGTTATTTGAATGAGCAGACCCTCGGGGCGAACGAGGACGGGGACTTCGAGATCTACCTGACGAAGACGCCCGTGGATCACCCCAATTGGATCGATACCACGGATGGCATCAGCTCGATCCTGGTCCGGCAGTACATCGGCGATCGGGATGAAGAGGTCGAAGCGACCTACGACATTGAGGTCGTCGGGCGGGCACCCTACGAGGACATCCCGTACTCGACGGACGCGGAGGTCGCCGCGCGGATCACCGGGATGGAGTACGGGTTTCGGTTCATGACCACGATGCACCGGACGATCCTCCCGGAGATGTTCGACTCGCCGAATCAGTTCGTTCGGTCCACGTCGAGTGACTTCGGCGCGGACATCAGCAGCAATGACAACCTCTACATGCTCGCCGCCTATCAGGTCGGAGAGGACGAAGCGCTGATCATCGAGACCGACCCGCTCGACGTTCGCTACTGGAACCTCGCGGTCGAGTCGCGTTGGCACGAGACCGTCGACTACCTGCAGCGACGCACCCATCGGAGTCTCGACGACGTGGTTGTCGATCCGGATGGGAAACTCCGTTTCGTGCTGGCGCACGGGAAGACACCGCACCCGAACTGGCTCGACACGGGTGGGTACAACGAGGGGTTCTTGACCTTCCGCTGGGTGGGTGAACGGGACAGCGTCACGGCGCTGCCGACTGTGATTCGTGTCCCGCGCAGCGCGGTGGAAGAGACGCTCGCCGACCGGATGGGCGCGGCTTCTGGCGCCGCTCTCGGCGCCGCCCGCGGTGACCGCTTGGCGGGCGGGAAAGCTGCCCCGGCCGGCAGGTAGCAGTACTCAGGGAGCGGACCGCGGGGCCGGCTCGGTCTTCGCTGTCGATCGTTGGGCTCTTGGGAGGGATCGTGAACCGAATCGAACGTGCGCGTGCCGCCTGGCGGAACCGGGGGCAGGCGCGCCCGTCGTTCGCGGCGCCTGTCGACGTGGGGCAGGAGTCCGTGTGGGACTATCCGCGGCCGCCTTGTCTCGAGCCGGACTCGAGACGGGTCACGGTTTCGTCCGACGGGATTGTGCTCGCGGACACGACGGGGGCGGTGCGCGTGCTCGAGACGGCGAGCCCCCCGACCTTCTATCTCCCGCCCTCGGATGTCCGGCAGGAAGCGCTCGTGCGGGTTGCGGGCGAAAGCTTCTGCGAGTGGAAAGGGGCTGCCGCGTACTTTGCGCTCTCCGCGGCTCCGGCCCGGCCGGTGGCGTGGTGTTATGACGAACCGTTCGAGGAGTTCGCTGTCCTGGCCGGTTGCTTCTCTTTCTACCCGGCTCTCGTCGCCTGCGAGGTCGCAGGGGAGCATGTGCGGCCGCAGCCCGGTGCGTTCTACGGGGGGTGGGTGACGGACGAGGTCGTTGGTCCGTTCAAGGGAGAACCGGGGAGTGAGTCTTGGTAGGTCGGTCTGCGGGAGCATCTTGGCCTCGGCGGCTCGCGCTGGCCCTGGTCGGGGCGGCAGCGCTGGGCGTCGCCAGCTTCGCCTATCTCGGCTCGCTCGCGCGTGCGGCGGACCCCGTGTTTGTGATCGAGCACACGGTGGAGATCGACGCGCCCCCGGACCGCGTCTGGCGGGTCTTGACGGACCTCGAGGCCTACCCGGATTGGAACCCGTATGTCGTGGGGATCAGCGGTGGGCAGGCGCTGGGGGACACCCTGACCTTGACGATCGTGCAGCGCAACTGGGACGGCCCGCTGACGCTCTTCCCTGTCTTGTCCCGCCGGGAAGCGCCGCGGACGTGGGGTTGGCACGGGAGTGTTGGCGTGCCGGGCCTCCACGAGACAGAACACTATTTCGTGCTCGAACCGCTCAGCGGCGGCCGGACGCGGTTGGTCCAGCGCGAAGAGTTCCGGGGGTGGTTGCCGGGGTGGATGGACTCGGAGGAGCACCGCGCGCCGACGCGGGAAGCGTTTCAAGCGATGGACCTCGCTCTGGCCGCGCGGGTCGAGGCGGCATCGGGGAGTCGGCGCCTGTGAAAGGCTCGGCAACTTCGGCGCCCGTCGCATCGACCCTGTGACACAATGATGGGGAGTAGAGAGGGAGAGTTGCGATGACCGAAGAGCACCGCCCGGAGAGCGCTTACGAGAAAGCCAAGTTTTCGTCCGGCGGCAATATGAAGTGGATCATCTTGCGCGGGAAATGGGGCCTCTTCATCGACAGCGCGATCCTTCGGATGACGGGATACTCGCTGATGACCAAGCAGTACGCGCTCGCCAGCGGGACGGCCTACCAGCAGACGTTGTTGTTGACGACCACGGGTGCGAGGACGGGGCAGCGTCGGACTTGTGGTCTGCCGTACTGGGACATCGATGGGGCGCGTGTGGTCCGGGGCAGCAATGGTGGGGGGGCGACGGATCCCCATTGGGTTCACAATATCCGGAAGAACGCCGACGCGAGCATTCGGACGGGCTGGCGGAGCCGGCCCGTCAAGGCGCACGTGGCCAGCGGCGAGGAGCGCGAGAAGCTCTTCGAACAACTCGACGCGGTGAGCAAGAGCACGTCGATGTACCAGAATATGTGCGCACCCCGTGAGTTGCCGCTCGTCGTCTTGCGCGAAGTCTGACCATCCTGGCAAGGGCTTCGACCCAGGCGGCAGTGCCGCGTTGGGGGCTCCGTCTCGGCTCGAGGCCGTGACGCGCACTTGCACTGAACCGAAGAGGTTGAACAACAATGGATCCGAAACGAACGCCCGTCCTCGTCGCTGTTGGCCAGTCGACGGAGCGAGAAGAGATCGTCAACGCGGTGGAGATGGCGGCACGCGCCTCGGAGGCGGCGCTCGCGTCGGCTCCGAGACTTCGCGATCACATCGAACAGGTCAGCATGGTCTCGGTGGTGTTCTCCCAGGTCAGCGCGCGGCCCGCGAGTGAGCTCGCGGCCCGACTGGGGCTGGCGCCGCGGCGGACGGAGTACACGACGCCGGGCGGAAATTTGCCGCAGTGGATGGTGACCCGAGCTGGGCGTGAGGTGGCAGAAGGGAAACTCGACGCGGCGTTGATCGCCGGGGGGGAAGCGACTCGATCGATGCGCGCGGCCGACCCGAACGCGGACTTCATGGGGGCGGGGTTGGCGTCCGAAGGCGCCGAGGCCGAACCGGACCCGGTCGTCGGACCAAGCATGGACGGCGTCATGGGACCCGCGGAGCTGTCGATCGGGTTGGTCCGGCCGACGGAGATCTATCCCATGCTGGAGAACGCGCGCGCCCACGGGGAGGGGCGTGGCTATGCCGAGCAGCGTCGATTCCTCGGCCCGCTGATGTCCCGGTTCTCGCAGGTTGCCGCCGATCACCCGTTTGCGTGGTTTCGTGAGGCGCTCTCACCCGAACAGGTCGCGAGTGTCACGGACTCGAACCGTTTGATCGCGGAGCCGTATACCCGCTGCATGAACGCCTTCCCGAACGTCGATCAGGGGGCGGCGGTCGTCGTCACCTCTCTCGAGACGGCGCGTGCGCTGGGGCTCGAAGATAGCTGCCTCTTCTTGTGGGCCGGCGCGACGAATCAGGAGTGTGCGCCTGCGACGCGCCCGGACCCCGGGCAGGCGCCGGCGATGAGGGCCGCGGCTTCCGCGACCTTGGCGGCGGCTGGAATTGGCGTCGACGACCTCAGCCTGATCGACCTCTACTCCTGTTTCCCGGTCGCCGTGGAAGCGGGCGCGGAGGCGCTCGGTGTGGCGCTCGATGACGCGCGCGGATTGACGCTGACGGGCGGGTTGCCGTTCTTTGGAGGACCGGGCAACAACTACTCGATGCACGCGATCGCGACGTTGTGGGAACGGCTGCGTGAGGCCGGCGGTCTCGGCTACATCGGCGCGAACGGCGGCTTCCTCTCGAAGCACTCGATGGGGGTGTACGGGACGACGCCTCCGCCCAACGGGTTCGTGGCCGTGGACACGCGAGAGGCCCAGGCAAAGATCGACGCGAGCGCGATCGAGGTGACGACGGAAGCCTCGGGGGAGGCCACCGTGGTGACGTCGACGGTCGTCTATGACCGGGCCGGAGGGGTCGCGGACGTCCCGGTGATCGCGACGCTTGACGACGGGCGACGCGTGGCCGCGCGCGCCGACGAGTCCTCGCGCGAGGCTGCCGCCCGGGAGGGGCTGATCGGCGCGCGGGTCCGGCTCGAGGGCAGCCCGCTACGGTTCCACTGCGAGCGGTGATCGGACCCGGCAATGCGGTCGTCCGGGGCGGGCATGAGGTCCGCGAGGGGACGATCGCTGTCGCGCGTCGTGAGCGACCGTGCGATCAGGAGTCCAGCGTGGTGCAGCTTCGAGAGAGCGTCGCGACGGGGGCTGGGACCGGCGCGTGCGGGCGCGTGCCCGGCGCAATGGGCGAGCGCGTATGACCCACACCGCAGGCGCGCGCTTCGCCGCCCGTGTGGCGCTGCTCCTCGTCAGCCTCGGGCTTGCTGTGCTGCTCTGCGAGCTCGCGTTGCGCGTGTCCTCGCCCGGCGGAGGTTTTGGTGCAGCGGAAGAGCTCCCATGGTTGCGTGGCGCTGATCGCACCCAGTTGTTTGTTTTAGATCCTGATTTTGGCTTTCGTCCAGCGCTCGGCAATGAGCTGTTCGACGCGTATGGGACGCATCGCAACGAATACGAAGTGGGAGAGCGAGCCGGTCGAGAGCGTGTGTTGTTCCTGGGGGATTCCGTCACAGCGAGGGGGCACATCGTCGAGGCGCTTCGGGAGCGCTATGGCGAGGCGGGCTTCGAGTACTGGAACGCGGGCGTCGACTCGTTCAACACGGTGCAAGAGGTCGCCTTCTACCGACAGTTCAACGCGGCGATCCGGCCCGATCACGTCGTCCTGACGTTTCACCTGAATGACCTGGAGACGACGCCCGTCGCGTTCCGCGATGAGCGTGGGGACCTGATGGTCTATGCGCTCAATCAACCCGCCCGGCAGGTGAACCGTTGGTGGTTCGAGCACAGTCACCTCTATAGGCTTTGGCTGGGATCGGTCCAGGACACCGCGGGGCGCTTTGACACGCTCGCGCGTGAGGCGGAGGGCGCGCTGTCCTCGTTGCAGGCCCAACTCACTGAGGATGAGATCCGTCTCACGGTGATCGTCCTGCCGCTGTTCGAGCAACCCGCTCGGTGGTCGGCGGGCCACAAGCGAGCGAGGCGTCGGATCCTCGCTTTCCTGAAGCGTCAGGGCATCGCGCACGTCGACCTGCTCCCGGCGCTTCAGCGGGCGTTGGGGGATGGCGTGGGGGTCCAGGAGGTTCCGGGCGACACCTTCCACCCGAGCCGGGGCGTCGCGCGCGTCTTCGCTGAGGTGCTGCAGGAGGCGGGCTTGCTCGGTGCGTCGAGCGACGCGCGAGGCGTGGCTCCGTAGCGAGGGCTTCGTGTTTTCTCCCTGGGCCGACCGGCGGCTGTAGACTGCGCGACGGTCGGGGACATCTTGATGAGAGAGGGGGCTACGTGGCCGTTGAAACCAAGATCACCTTTTGCAGGATCTGTGAAGCGACCTGCGGGCTGCAGGTGGACGTCGAGGACAATCGTGTCGTCGATATTCGCCCCGACCCCGAACATGTCGTCAGTCAGGGGTATGCCTGTGTCAAGGGGACGCGGTATGCGTCAACACAGCACAGCCCCGACCGACTCCTGAACCCGATCAAGCGTGTTGGGGGCGAGTGGCATGACATCTCCTGGCAACAAGCGATCCACGAGATTGGCGCGAAGCTCAAGAAGTTGATCGCAGCGCATGGCCCGCAGACCTTCGGACACTTCGTGGGCTCCGCGGGTGGCGCGAACGTGTTGGCCCCGATGTTCCGCGGTGCGCTCTACGCAGGCGTTGGTTCGAAGCGGATGTATGGCACGGGGACCTGCGACACGATGAATAAGTTTCGTGTCAATGAGGACATGTATGGCTCGCCGATGAGGCTTGCCCACCCCGACGTCGAGAACACCGAGTTCATGATGATCCTCGGGGCGAACCCCGCCGTCTCGGGAAATACGCTCTACCACTTGCCGAGGGCGACTTCCCGGCTGCGCGAGATCGGGAAGCGGGGCGGTCGCGTGGTGTTCGTGAACCCTCGCCGCATCGAGACGGCCGCGGCTGGGGAACATCTGTTCATCCGTCCCGACACCGATCTGTTCTTCTTGGCGGCCTTTGCCAACGAGCTGATCCGAACAGGCGGGATCGACCAGGATCGCGTCCGCCATCACATGGAGAACTTCGACGCGTTCGCGGCCTGTGTCGAAGGATGGACACCAGAACGCCAGGCAGAGGTGACCGGGATCTCCGCATCGGTCGTGCGGGACCTGGTTCGGTCGTATCGGGAGGCGAACGGGGCAGCGCTCTACATGGCCACCGGCGTCAACCAGGGTCGCAGCGGGACGCTGTGCTTCTGGCTGCTCGAGTGCATCAACGCGAGCTCCGGGAATCTCGACCGTCGCGGCGGAACGCTCATGGGCCAGGGGCTCGTGGATATGGCGAAGCAGGTCACCGAGGATGCTCAGATGATGCTCGGCTACGACCGCCATGATGGTTTGCCGACGGTGAGTGGCCAGCAGCCCTCGGGCATGCTGGCCGATGACATCCTGAGCGACCGGTCGGACCGGGTCACGGCGCTGATCGTGGAGGCGAGCAACCCGCTGTTGGCTTGTAGCAACCCTTCGGGTCGGCTTGATGAGGCGCTGGAGTCGCTCGAGCTGCTCGTCTCCATCGACCTGTTCCGCAACGAGGTCGGAGACCTGGCGCACTACGTGCTGCCTGCGACGTCGTGGCTGGAGCGTCCTGAGGTCCCGTACGCCCTCCAGAGCCTCGCGGGATGTTGTCCGACCCCTTACATGATCTACGCCGACGCCGTGCTCGAGCCGCCGCCGGGCGTTCGTCACGAGTGGTGGATCTATACCCGCCTGGCGGCTGAGATGGGGGTGACGCTCTTCCAGAACCGGGCGGTCAGCGCGCTCGCGAAGTCGGCCGCGCGCATCGCTTATACCGGCGTGGGCCGTTCGCTGCCCGGCCCGGAGCTGTTGATCGATGGGATGCTAAAAGGGGGGGGCTTGCCGGGTCGCAAGGTGATGTCGAAGGATCACCCCCATGGGCTCCTGTTGCCGGAGAACCCCGGCGACAACTTCTTGGGGACGGACCGCGTGTTGAAACCGGGTGGCAAGGTCGACCTCGCACCCCCCGACTTCGTGGAGGCCTTCGAGCAGCGCGCGCTCGCGCTGTTCGAAGACGAGCGCAAGAACGCGGACCGCATCAAGTTGATTGGTATCCGCCAGCTGCGCAGGATGAACACCTCCTCTTCGAACAGCCCCGAGCTCGTCCGTGAGTCGACGAACTACGCCTATCTCAGCGTCGAAGACGCGGAGCGGATCGGCGTCGGTCAGGGGGATGAGGTGGAGGTCGAGTCGGAGTTTGGGAAGATCGAGATTCCAGTGCGCGTGACGGCCGAGATGATGCCGCGTACCGTCGCGATCCCTCAGTGCTGGGGGCACAAGGGCGCGGGGGGCCTGCGGCACGCAGCAGAACACCCTGGCGTCAACTCGAACCTGCTCGCGGGCGATGGCGCCGCGAACATCGAGGCCTTGTCCGGGATGTCTCACCTCTCGGGGATCTTGATCGACATCCGCAAGGTTGGGGACGGGAACGCCCCAGCCGCGCGAGCGCGGGTGATATGATGCGCGCGATTCGGTGTCAAATTAGGGAGGCAAGCCGTGGCGACTTTCGATCGGTCTGAGGTGGAAGAGGCGTACCGCAACTTCGTCGCGGTGGGGGACTCGGGCGACTGGAACGCCTGGGCGGACCTGCACACGGTTGACGGCGTTTGGGTGGAGTGCCACCTGGGCACCTTTCGGGGGCGTGAGGCCATCCGGGAGGGGATCGTGAAGGTGATGGCGGCCGCGCCGCCGGACATGTTCTTTCCGACGCCCTGGCACCTGATCGAGGGGAACCGGGTCGTCTACTACCCCGTCCAAGCGTTGCCGGATCCGAAGGGTGGCGACGACAAGTTCGAGTTTGCCTGCGTCACGATCCTCGAGTACGCGGGCAACGGTGAGTTCTCCTACCAGGAAGACGTCTACAACCCGCGGGCAGGAGAGGCGACCTTCAAGCGTTGGATCGAGGCGGGAGGCGTGCTGCCGTCCGGGAGCAACCTGGTCTGAACGGACGGGCGTGCCGCGCCGCGTTCCCGCGCGGTGATTGAAGGAAGTACCCATGAGTGAGTCCATCGAACCGTTTCGCGTCGAGATCCCCCGGGAGGCGCAGGAAGACCTGCGGCGCCGTCTGGAGTGGACGCGGTTTCCTGACCAGATCCCGGGGACGCGCTGGGATTACGGTGCGGAGATCGAGACGGTTCGAGAGCTGGTTGCGTACTGGCGTGATGACTTCTCGTGGTCGTCGGTCGAGGACGAGCTGAACGCGCTCGAGCACTACAAGACGACGATCGATGGTCAGTCGATCCACTTCGTGCACGCACGCTCTCCTGTGCCCGAGGCGATGCCCCTGGTCATCTCCCATGGCTGGCCCGGTACGGTCGTCGAATTCTTGAAGGTGATCGGTCCGCTGACGGACCCCGAGGCGCACGGGGGGCGTCGAGAGGACGCCTTCCACGTGATCTGCCCTTCGTTGCCTGGATACGGGTTCTCGGAGCCGACGCGGACGACCGGGTGGGACGCCGTCCGCATGGCAGACGCCTTTGCGGTCTTGATGGACCGGCTCGGCTACGCCCGTTACGGCGCGCAGGGGGGTGATTGGGGCGCTTTGATCACCACGCAGATCGGCTTGCGAGACGCCGACCACTGTTGTGGCATCCACTTGAATATGCCGTTGGCCTCTCCGCAGGGAGACGTCGAGTCCCTGAGTGACGCGGAGAAGGCGGCGCTCGCGGACATGGCGCAGTTCAACCGGATGGAGACCGGCTACCAGGCGATTCAGGGGACGCGGCCCCAGACGTTGGGTTTCGGACTCAACGACTCACCCGCCGGACTGGCGGCCTGGATCGTCGAGAAGTTTCGGGCGTGGAGTGACTGCGGTGACGACGTGTATCGGTCGTTCACCCGTGACGAGTTGCTCGCCAACATCAGCGTCTATTGGTTTACCGGGACGATCACCTCTTCGACCCGGCTGTACTACGAGGTGACACAGGGCGGCCGGATGAGCCTGGATCACCGAGTGGAGGTGCCGACGGGTGTCGCCCGCTTCCCGAAGGAGGTCATGCGGTTTCCCCGACGTTGGGTCGACAACCACTACAACGTGACCCACTGGACCGAGATGCCACGCGGCGGCCACTTCGCCGCGATGGAGGTCCCGGACCTCTATATCGAAGACGTTCGCAGGTTCTTTTCGACCCTGCGTTGAGCGACCCCGACGGGCTCCCGTGCACGATGGGGGCCGCGTCATCCCTGGCCGCGTGGAGATCGCAGGCCGACATTGGAGGAAGACTCGTGCCGAATATTGCAGTCGAAGACACCATCGAATCATCCGCGGACGCAGCGTGGGCCAAGCTCGCAGACTTTGGTGGGCTCGGAGCGTGGGCGCCCGGCGTGACGGAGTGCAAGCTGGAGGGGAGCGGTGTTGGCTCCGTGCGTCGGATCACGATGGGGGGCATGGAGATCGCCGAGCGGCTCGAGAGCCTCGATGACGCCGCTCGAACGTTGACCTACTCGATCACCGAGGGGCCGATGCCGACGGAGAACTACCTCGCGAAGATCGTCGTGACCTCGACTGGCGACGCGTCCTGCGCGATCAGCTGGTCGGCGTCCTTCGACGCGCCCGGGCTCTCGGAAGAGCAGGCGGCGGGTGTCGCGCAGGGGGTCCAGGGCTCCTACCAGGGGATGGTGGATGCGCTGAAGCAAGCCGTCTCCTGACGCGCCGTTCGGGAGGCCCCGACGAAGACCGACGAGCGCGCCTCGCAGGGGATTTTCCAGCGGGGCGCGCTTCTTCGTTTCAGGGCGGCCCCCCGCCGTGCCCGCAAGAATGGCTGTTCCCTTCCCCGGTGGGTCGCATAGAATCGTCGCAACCATCGCAGGGGAGACGGAAGCATGAGTTTTGATCTGGTCATCAAGGGCGGCCGTGTCATCGACGGCACGGGTCTCAAGGGTTTCATTGCCGACGTCGGCGTTCGGGACGGTCGGATCGCCCGGATTGGACGGATCGATGAACCCGCTACGCGCACCATCGACGCCGATGGGCTCTGCGTGACGCCTGGCTTCATCGACGTCCACACGCACTACGACGTGCAGCTGGACTGGGACCCCATCGCTTCCCCGTCCTCCTGGCACGGCGTGACGACGGTGCTCGCAGGGAACTGTGGTTTCACCCTCGCGCCAGCGAAGCCTGGTGATGTGGACTGGCTCGCGGGCATGCTCAGCCGGGTCGAGGGCATGTCGCGCGCGGCGCTCGCAGAGGGGCTCTTGTTCAACGGCGGCGGGCACGGTGAGTTCTGGGGTCGCTTCGAGAACAAGATTGGCGTCAACGTGGGTGGGTACGTCGGTCACTCGGCTGTGCGGCGCTACGTGATGGGTGACGACGCCTCCGAGCGCGAGGCGACAGCGGATGAGATCAGCGCGATGCAAGAGCTCGTGCGCGCCGCGATGCGTGAGGGCGCGATCGGCTTCTCGACATCCCAACTCGACATCCACGTGGGTGAGGACGGGAGAGAGGTCCCCTCGAACCACGCGTCGCCGGAAGAGATCATCGCCTTGTGCAGCGTCCTCAAGGAGTTCGACTACGGCGCGGTCGAGTTCATCGTCCACAGCTTTCAGCGCGGCTATGACGAGCGTGACCGGAAGCTGTTGCTCGACATCTACGAGGCCTGCGGGAAGCCCGTCGAGCTGGGGCCGCTGGTCCCGACCTCGCAGCACCCGATGTCGTGGCAGGAGGTGCTGAACTTCTGCGAAGAGGCGAACGCGCAGGGGATGCGCTTTCACCCGATGTGCGCGGTTCACAAGCTCGAGGCGCACATGCGTCTGTCTGACACTTTTCTGTTCGACGAACTCGAGATCTGGCGCGACACGCTTTGTCTGCCGGAGCCCGATCGCTGTAACGCGCTGCGAGACCCGGAGGTCCGAGCGAAGCTGCGCGACGCGTGCGAGAACCCGGGCGAGGGGGTGACGTTCGTGATCGATTTCGCGAGTCTGCTCGTCGAGGAGGCGACCACGCCGGAGAACAAGGCGCTCGAAGGGAGGAAGGTCGGAGACATCGCGGCGGAGCGGGGCGTCGACGGCCTTGATTGCTTCCTGGACCTGTCTCTGTCCGAAGATCTGCGGATGAATTTCGAATCCGGGGGCTCCGCGGAGGCTGATGAGTTCATCAAATTGATCAACCAACAGGCGGTGACCGACCCGAACGTGATGGTCGGTTCGAGTGACGGGGGAGCGCACCTCGCCTCGTTCGTGGGTGCGGACTACACCACGCGTCTGCTCACGGAGTGGGTCCCGGACACGCTCACGCTCGAGCAGGCGGTCTATCGCCTGACGGGGATGCCGGCGGGAGTTCATGGGCTGCGCGATCGAGGCGTCTTGCGGGTCGGCGCGAAGGCGGACATCACGATCTTCGAGCACGCGAAGCTCGCGGCTGGAAAGGCCTACCTCGTAGAGGACTTTCCGGCGCAGTCCGGACGCTACGTCGTAGACGCTGAGGGCTACCACTACACGATCGTGAACGGGCAGGTTCTGATGGAGGGGACCACTCACACGGGTGCCCTCCCCGGAGAGGTGCTGCTGGGCGCCTAGCGAGGCGCCTTACGGCGTGTACCAGATCGGAGAGGACCAAGCGCGCTCCTGCACGGTCCGCGGGGTGTCCACGTGGGCACAGCTCGCGGGGCGGTCGGCTTCGGGCAACGCGATGCATTGGTGCTGTGAGTACCGGCAGGTCGGGTTCTCCACCGCCCGGACGTAATAGACGCTCCGGCGGCTCGGGTCGAACTCCGGGTCTCGCCAGACTGCGCAGAGATCGTGGTGGCCGCTCCCCGACGGTTGGCAGGTATCGAGATCGACGCTGGCTCCGTTGTCCGGCGTGCCCGCGACATCGTAGACCCGTTGGTGATGATCGCCGTCTTCGCCCACCCAGCCCTTGATCACCTGGACTCGCTGCAGCGGTGCGCCCGCGGCGGCCGGCGTACCCGGGTCGGCTTGCGCAAGGACGAGGAAGCGTGGCGCTGCAAGGGCCTCTCCGGGGCGGGTGTCCGGCGGCAGGTCGCTTCCCATTGGGACCCCTAACGCGTCGGCGACGCGGAGGCGATCGGGGGTGTCGCACAGGTCTTCGGGGTAGTCCCAGGCCCCATGAAGGCGTACGCGCATGCGTGGGCCGCTGGTGCCGAAGACCTCACGCCGTTGCATCGCGTCGAAGATCGCGTCGCGAGTGTTCTCCGTCGCCCAGACGCCGATCAGTCCCCCTGGGTTGGTCGACAGTCCCCCGGTTTGTCCTGCAGTGTCCGAAACGCGCTTCTCCGGGGTGTTGTCGGCTTCACCCAGGTGTCCTGGGAAGGTAGCCTCGTCGACGGCGCCTCCGATGGCGTTGTGAGTGTCGGTTGACGCAGAGAGACCAAACTTGAAGGGGTTTACCCCGATCTCCGACTCCTGGCGGAGTCCCTCGATCAGCGCGGTGCGGACGTAGCTTTGTCGCGAGAGGCACGACGGCCCAAGGTGCGGCACCCAGTCGGCGCCCGGGCCCTCATAGCAATCTCCGGGTTCGGTGGTGCCGCCCTGGTTGCGGAAGATGCCGTTGGTCATCTTCTCGAAGTCGCAGAGCTCATCCACGCCACCTTGCACGCCGGGTAGGCCGTTTCGGCACTCCGAGTCGCCTTTGTGCTGCATCACCTCGACGATCGGTTCCACACGCATGCGCATCCGGGCGAGGTTGGCCTTCTCCTCCGTTGTCCACGCGCCGGGGTAGTTGAGCGAGAACATTCGGCCGTTGCTGATATTCATGTTATGCGGGATTGCGAGTACGTCGCATCCGTTCTCGGCGTCGAGGCAGGACGAGGCGAGCCCCTCCCAGAGGTCGAAGTCGCGCGGCGCGTCGATGAAGCTGAGCGGCGTCTCGGGGACCTGCTCGTTGCGGAAGATGACGTTTCTGTGCAGGTTGGACCCCATCCGGAACGAGCTGTACTCGTACCCGACGAAGGTTGTTCGTTCGCAGGGCTCGTTCCAGGCATGGGCGGCCTCCTGCGTCTCTCGCCAGAGCGACTGTTGGTGGACTGTGCAGCGAGAGAGGTCTTCGCCGCAGGTCTCCTCGTCGAGCGACGGAAAGGGGAGGGCGATCATCTTGACGAGGGCCCAGGGGTGCCCCTGCGAGCTCTCGATGGCCTGGCAGACCTCGGTTTGACTCCAGGGCTGGTCGCTCTCGGAACAGGCCCCGACGGTCCCCAGCATCTCGGCGTGATCGGTGACCGCCATGAAGTCCAGGGGCCGCGCGGACTCGACGCGTCGGGTGGGTTGTCCCGCTTCATCGAGGGGCGGGAGCATGACCCAGCCCTCGAACGCGAACTGGTAGGCGCCGTCGGGTCGCACCGTGACGTCGTAGCCCACGGCGTCGGCGGAGAGCGCGGTGTGGACGTGGAGGTCGCCGAAGTAGGCGTTTCGCAGGGGGTTGGCGTCCGGGCACTGGGGAGCGGTCGCGCCGACGGTGGGGGTGAGCAGGCCGAGGGTGAGGGCGATCAGGCCCGGGAGCGTCCGATGTGCGCGGTCCAGGGGCATCGGTGCGGCTCCTTTGTGAAACGTTGAGTCGGTCGACGGAGCGTCGAATCCTAGCAGGGGTTGAATTGATACGTCGCTCGCGGCTCTGGGGTGGAGTGCGGGAGGCTGCTGCTACATTTTGCGAATGCCTAGCATCGATGTGACGGATCGCGTTGTGATTCAGGCGCCCAGGGAAGCGATCTTCTCGGTGCTGTGTGACTACCCCGGCGTGCGCGATTGGTTCCCGGACTACCGGATTGATCTGCTGACCGACGGCGCAGTGGGTGAGGGGGCACGCCTGCGTCATGAGATGGCTGCTGGGGGCGGGCCGGTGAAGACGCGCTTCGTTCGGACGATTCGCCGGTTCGAGCCTCCCTCGTTGATCGAAGAGAGCTATGACGAGGGCGACCTCTTGGGACTTGGGCGCTGGTCGCTCGAAGACACGGACGAGGGCGCGACACAGGTCTCCTATCACTGTGCGGTTCGATCCAACACGCTCTGGATGCACGTGGGGGTCGCGCTGACCGGTCGTTGGGGGCACAGCTGGGCCTATCGGAAACTGCTCGCGGCGCTGAAGGCGCACGTCGAAGGAGGCGCGTCGGTAGCCTAACGGGCGCCCGCACCGCGGGGGGCGGCCTTGCGTACGCGATAGATCTCGACGCGTGGCCCCGGGAAGAAGACGCCGGAAAAGCCCGATATCGGCACGTACCAGGCGTCGTTGCGCTCGAAGACAGGGGCGGGGCCGCGGGGGGCATTGGGGTCGAACTCCGCCCGGAGCTCCAGCCAGGGGCGGCTCCGCCGCAGGAGCGCGCGGTCGGTGTCCGACCAGAAGAGCTCGTGGTCGTGCGCGACCACCCAGTCCGCGACGCGAGGGTCAATTTGCTTGCGGCCGTGTAGCTCCACACGGCGGGCTGGAGGCGGGAGCGCTGGCTCGCCCCAGCCCCAGAAACGAGTGCCGACGATGAGCGTTCTCTCTCGCGGTTGGATGTGCTCGGCGAGCCACTCGGTCGCCTGCACCCGCGAGTCCGGCATCGCGAGGAGGCGGTTGAGCTGGATGGAGTCGATCAACGGTTCGGTGCACAGGGCCAACGCCGCGAGGGACGTGAGGGCCCCGACGTGGTTGGGCGCGAAGCGGCGAAGAAAGGTGACGACAGCGCCGGCTTCCAAGATCGCGATAGCGGGTAACGCGGGGGTTACGTAGCGGGAGAGGAGCACGGGTGAGAGAGAGATGGTCACGAGCCAGCCGGTGACGAAGATCGCGGAGAGACGCGCGAGGAGAACGCGGCTTCGGAGACCCCAAAGGACCGCGATCGGGAACAGCAGCGTGGCGCCGAGACCGACGCCGTGCCGAAGGGAGAAGGTCGGGTGGTAGAGGAAACCGCTCAGCGCGCCGTACCGATGGACCCAGTCCGGGTGTGAGGGGAGATCGAGGTCGCTGAGGTTCGTTCGCAGGCCCTCGGGGGGCGCGTCGATCCACGTTGGGAAGACGGCGTGGAGGTTGTGGCGCAGCATCTCCTGGGACGCATCGTTTGTCAGCAGGTACGGAGACGTCGCGAGGAAGAAGGCGATGGAGCAGCCTCCCGCGATGAACAAGGGGACCCATAGGGTGCGGAGGGTGTGCCCGCGGCTCCCGAGCCAACTGGCGGCCATGACGGGGATTGCGGCGAGCACGCCGTTGTACTTGGCCGCGGCCGCGAACCCCACCGTGAGCCCCGCGATCGCTCCGCGCCTGGCAGTGGGCGCCTCGGCGAGCCGAACGGAGGCGATCAGGCAAAGTTGGATCGCGAGCGCGAGTAGGACGTCAGGCTTGAGCGCGTGGGAATCCCGAACATGGAGCAAGTTCACCGCGAGCCAGAGCCCCGCGAGGATCGCAGTGACGGACCCGAACGCCCGTTTCGTTGCAGCGATGACGAAGCCGATGGTGACGACGCCAAGGCTCGCGCTCAGCCCCCGCCCAAGCAGGTAGAGGTGCCCGGGGTCGCTCCGCCAGACGCGGGCGTAGTCGCCGCTCGGTACCAGGTTCAACAGCGCCGCGGCGCGGAGCGTAAGCTCACCCCACAACCAGTGCAGATAGACGTAGGCGTGAGGGTAGTTCGACCAGTCGAACTCGAGGTTCCCCTGCGCTGCCAGGACCGTCAGGTCGAGGACGGGCCGCTCATCGGGTCGGGTGCCGGGGTGCGGCAATCCGAAGTCGAGCGACCAGAAACGAAGCCAGGCGCCGAGCACCAGGCAAGCGAGGGCGAGAGCCAGGAAGAGCCAGTTCGGACGCGTGGCTGTTCGCCGGCTCGCGACGTCCGGTTTCGCCATGAGCCGAGGCTACCACTCGCTTCCGGAGCGAGCGAGAGGCGCCGCGTGGCGCCCGCCCCTTACTTCGCCTGCTTGCGTGCGGTGACCAGGAGTGAGCCCGCGATCTCGCGGAGGAGCGGCGCGCGCTCGAGGGCGGCGCCGAGTCGCTCGACCGCGGGGATCAGCCAGCGCGGCGTGAGCGGATAGAGGAAATCGAAGGGGGTCACCGAAATCTGGTCGAGGTCGTGTTGGTGCAAGATCCGGTCGAGCGTCCAGCGGACGAAGGCGACCTCGTCGGGTGAATTTTGGAGGCTCCTGCGCAGGAACGGGATGTTTCGCTCCGCCATGACCTGGGGGTTGAGCAGGTTGGGCTCCGCGAAACAGAGCCGCCCGCCCGGCTTCAGGACCCGTACGAGCTCTTTGAGGGAGGGCTCGAGGGAGAGGTGGTGGAGGACCGCGTTGCCCACGACCGCATCGAAGCAGCCGTCGGGGAAAGGCAGGTCGTTCGCGTCTGCAGCGAGGACGCGCACGTTGTCTCCGGTGCGCTGTGCGGCGACACGAAGCGCCGCAGGCGCCACATCGATGCCGACGAAGTGGACGGCCTCGTTGGCCGCGAGCCGCGCGGTGTAGATCCCCGTGCCGCAGCCAACGTCGAGGATCCGCCAGCCGTCCATGAATCCAGCTGCGCGCGCCAGCCTTTGGCTGCGGAGGTCTTGGCGTCGTCGTCCAGCCGCGGTCCGGTCCGCCCAGTAGAACTGTTCGTCGGCTTCGACGACCTGGTCGAAGTGTCCCCGCTCCCGTCGGCTGCGGGCGCGTTCCTTCTCGAGCCTGTCCTCCGTCGACATGCCGAAGTGTCTAGCACGCGGCGGTGGGGTGTGCCGTTGAGAGGGGGGAGGCGGGGAACGGGGCTTGGGTCATTCGGCGGGCGCTGGGGCCGGCTGGCAGGGAGCGAGGGCCTTGGGGGCCGGTGTCGCTGCGGCGATGAGCTCGGCCAATTCCTTGAGGCCGGGAGGTCGTGTCAACTGCACCGGGCGGGTCACCGCCGGGATCGGGAGCGGTTTGAGGTGGCCGTCGGACTGTTGGACGAGGTCGAGGCAGAGCGTGAACGCGCCCTCTCGCAATGGCGCGGCGAGGGCCAATGTTCCCGCGAACGCCTGTCCGCTGCTTACGTCGTGGTCGAGCGCGGTGAGCCCGGTCTGGAGGGGAGCGGTGTCCTCCTCCTGCCACCAGCTGTATCGCAGGAGGACGAGCCCCTCACGGTAGACGTCGAGGCTCGGCCAGATCCAGGGGCTCGTATTGCGGACGGCGACTTGCACCGGGTTTTCGATCCCTGCTCGCTGGTAGGGCGGGATCCTGGCCTCGAGTGACCCCGCGCCCGGCTCCAGGGAGAGCGGCGCGCGGGGAAGCCCGGTTGCGGTGGTGGGGCCGGGCTTGGACGCGACCATGCCTGAGATCCCGGAGCCGTTTGCCGCCGAGGCCCGAAGCTCGTAGATGCGGCCTAGGTTGTCGCTGAAGCGGCGTTGCAGGAGTCCTTCTGCCTCCCAACGCTTCCAGGCCGCGCGTTGGACTGGCGTGGTCTCGTTCAGCTGCACGACGAAATAGCGCGCGCCGGTGAGGCGGCCGAACTGGAGGATCGCCTCGCGTTGGGGGAGTCGCTGTCCGAGCCGCCGGAGCAGGTAATGGCTGCGTGGCGCGTATCCGGTATAGCCGTTTACGGTCGGTTGTCGGTGCAGTGTGCTCGCGAGTAGCGCCCGCGCCCCAAGGTCCGCGTTCGCGAATGGGCGTGAGAACGGCACTTCGACGACGGGACCGTGGGGGAGCGCGGCGAGCGCAGCGTAGCGTTGCGCGGTCGCCTCCGCGGCCGGCCAGGCCGCACGCGCGGGGATCGAGTACGGGTCGACGCTGGCCGCGACCCCGATGACGGCCAAGATCACGGCCGCATTTCGGGCAGCGAACGATGGGATCCGCTGGAGCGCGGCGATACCGACCCCCGCGAGGAGCGGGAGTGCGACGCCGATGAGAATCGACCAACGGACCGGCCCGCGGAGCATCTCGAAGCCGGGCAGGACGGCCACCATCAGCTGAGTGGGGAGCGGGATCTCGACCGTTCCAAGCTCCACGCTCCCGCCGAACATCAAGACGAGCCCGAGCCCGGCGATCGCCCAAAAGGCCCACACAGCCGCCCGGAGCTCTCGCGTGAAGAAATCCCGCCGAACCGCGGCGGCGCCCGCGCCGAGCGCGAGGAGGAGGACGCCCGCTGGGATGTCGTAGGCCGGGTCGGGCGCGAGCGTCGTGGGGGGCGGCGACTGGAGCCACGTCGGCACCTGTGGGTGGAGGAGCTCCCAGACGCGCCCGAGCCCCACCGAGAAGAGGGGGTCATAGCTCGGGGCGAGGTCCGTCGCGGCACGTGCGCTCAGGTAGGGGAGCGCGCTCGCTCCGAAGGCGAGGTAGCCGGGGAGCAGACTCATCAAGATCGGCGGGAGGCGTCGCCGCCGCGCGGCGTCGCCGAACGCGGTCAGCAGCAGGAGCAAACCGCTGCTGAGCGTCAAGAAGTAGGCCAGGTAGAAGGAAGAGAGCAGCTGCAGCGCGACGCCGACCGCGAGGAGGACACGCTCGCCCATCCCGACCTCGCGATAGACCGCGCGCAGCAGCAGGATCCAAATGGCCGGGAACCACTGCACACTCGAGAGCTGCAGGTGGGAGATCTCCGTCGTTCGCCAGGGCATCATCACCGCGGCCGCGCCCGCCACGAACCCCGCCGTGTTCGAGCCCGTGAGTGAGCGGACCCCCAGGAACGAGGCCGCCGCGAGCCCGAGCGCGGAGAGGATCAGTGCCAGTTGGTGGATGCCGATCGCGCCGTCGACCAGGCCGCGCAGCGGGAAGGTCTGGAGCGCGACACCAAACAGGTGTTCGGACCCGGTCAAGGTGCGACTCGCGGGGTAGAAGGCGTTCGTGTCGAGGATCGTCGCGGGCGCTTCGAACGCCGTGCGCTGGACCCAGTCCAGGATCCACGCGTTGAGCCGGCTGTCCGCTCCCTCGGTAAGCAGCTGATCCGCGTGGAGCGCCGCGAAGTCCGCGAAGTGCGTCTCGAGCGTCAGCAGAATGGGCCCATAGCGCCAGCCGATCAGCGCGACCAACCCCAGCACGGCGGCGAGCGTCGCCACACCCGGCCGGGTGCGAGCGGTTGGCTGATCGTTGGGCCGGTCTTGCAAACCCCGGGAGCTCCTCGTGGCCGGTACAGCGCTGAATGTAGCGCGTGGCGTGGAGGCCAATGCGGTATCTTCCCGCCGCTCTGTGGGCGTCGGCGGGCTGGGTACGGTCCCTTCGAAGGCCCGCTGAGGCAGGGGTTGCCAGATGCGAGGCAGGGAGATTCTTGATCCGGTGAACGTCGTCGCGCGGGCCGAGAGGCTGTAGTGGTTGTTGCGCGGATCCTGACGCTCACCCTCTCCCTCGCGGTTGCGCTCGTGGCCGTTGAGCTGGCGGTTAGGACCGTCGAGCACCTCACCGATTTCGACGAGAGCGCGGTCTTCGCGGACGGGGCGCATCAGTCCGAGACGCGTCGTTCCGCCAACCCGGTGCTCGTGTGGGAGCTCGATCCAGCGGGTGCGGAGGTCAACGCCGCCGGCTTCCGCGACCGCGAAGTCCGGCGGGCCCCGGCGCCGGGTGTGGTGCGCGTGGCGTTGCTCGGCGACTCGGTGGCGTTTGGTCATGGCGTCCCCATGGAACAGGGGGTGGCGGACCAGCTCGAGCGGGCGTTGGGGACTGGCTACGAGGTGTTGAACTTTGGGGTTGGCGGCTACAACACGCGACAGACGGCGGAGCATTACGTTACGCGCGTGAGGCGTTACGAGCCGGACGTCGTCGTCCTCCTCTATGTCCTCAATGACGCGTTGCCTGCGGAGCGCATGGCGGCGTTGGCCGACCTCGTGGCTCACATCCGCGGCCAGCCCGAGTCGCCGCCGTTGGGGCTGCATCTGGTGAGCCACGCGTCGCGCGGATTGGACGTGTTGCGGGGGCAGGACGCTGAGGCGACGGCGCCCTATGTCCGAGAGACGCATGGGCAGGAACATTCCTGGCGGATGGTCGAGAGGGGGCTCGAGCGAATCGGTCTGGTCGCGAAGGAGGACGGTGCGCGGCTCCTCCTCGCCATCGTGCCGCTGTTGTTCGACCTCGACCCTTATGCCTTTGAAGACGTCCATGCGCAGGTCGCCGACGCGGGTCGTCGCAAGGGGTTTGCCGTGATGGATCTCACGGGTGAGTTGCGTGATTATGCCCCGGCCGCCCTGCGGTTGGACCCTAGAGACGTCTCGCACCCCAACGCGTTGGGGCATCGGCTCATCGCTGAAGCGCTCGCCCCGGAGGTCGTCCGGTTGTCATTGCCGTAGCTTGTCGCTCGATGGGAGGTCCTCTACCGCGCGGCCAGGTCCCCCTCGTCATGCATGATGAACGCGGGGATCGCTGTGATCTCCCACGCTGAGGACAGGGAGGTGCATGCGCCGGTTTGAGGGTCAGGGTGACCGTCCGCGAGCTCATGCAGCGCCTGGAAGAGCCCCGGGCAGGTGTAGCCGAGGAAACGCGCGGCGAGCGACGCGAGGTAGTGACGCCCCATCATCTCGTAGAAGTTGTCCACGTCCCAGTAGCCTGCCAGCACACCTTGTACGGAGCCATCTGGTTCGAGGGTCGCCTCGAGAACGGCGTCGCGGATCCAATACGCTGACGAGATCACCTGGATCTCGATCTCGAGCCGCAGGTCGACCGGGTCCGTCGTGAGCACCCCGTCGCGGATCCGCCCTGGGGTCGCAGCGCTATGGAAGCGAGAGTCAGCGTGCGGTTCGAAGGTGCCTCCTGCCAGAAGCTCGCCGGTTGCGCCGGTCGGGACCTCGTCCTCGCTCGAGTAGAAGCGGACCGAGACTTCGTCATCGTTCATCGGGTCGTCGAGCCCTTCGATCTCGACCAGGACGGTGAAGGAGCCCGTCCGGATCGCGGTGCGCCCCGTGTCGTCGATGAGGTCGCCTTGCTGATAGCCCCGTGTGCAGCCTACGACGCGCCACATCTGGTGGTCGATCCCGGGCGCTCCGGAGGGGCTCGTGAAGTCATCGTGAGCACACACGCCACCCGCGGCGACCGATGACGTCTGCGCGTCGAGGTCGACTCCGGTCAGGACGCCCGGCGCAGCGAGCGTCATGAAGCCCGGGTCGGGGTGCGCGCCGGGGTCGTCGCAGTCCGTGGCGACCTCTCGGTCGTGGAGTTCTTCCCACTGCTTCGCGTTCAGGTTCAAGCCCTCTGGGCAGGCCGCCGGGTCGGGTGCAGGAATGACCATCGAGAAGTCGGACAGCACCAGCCCTCGCGTCTCGCCTTGTGCGGCGGTGCGCGCCTGCTCTTCCGTGGGAACCTCCGGCGAGCCACAGGCAGTCAACAGGAGCACGAGTGCCAGCGCTCGGGTCCTCTCCCCTCGTTTTGCAGCCGAGCGCTGCGTCTTCGCGGACCATGACGTCATCATGTAAGGCTCCCCCCCCAGTACGGCGAGTCCTCGCGGGGCTCGCCCGTCTTCTCTCCCAGAATACGCTGATCCGCGACGAGGCATGGCCTGAAATGAGGCCTCTCGGGACCCCCTCTCGGCACCCTGGGGAAACCACGCCAGGTCGCGGTTTGGTAGGATCAGCGGGCGCTGTCGGGCACGTGCCCGATCAAGAAGGAGTCAAAAGGATCGATGGATCGAGCTTCCGCCATTGTCGTTGAGAGCTTTTCGGACAAGACCTTCGCTGAAGCGGCCGCAGAGTTGCTGGCGTCGGAGGGAATCGAAGCCTTGGTCGTCTCCGACGACGCGGGCGGACTGCTCCCGAATCTGGACTTTGCCCGAGGGGTCCGCCTCATGGTGGCTCCAACGGACGTCGAGCGGGCACGGGGAATCCTTGCGCCGGTCGATGACGCTGAGGCGCTAGGCGACCAGTGACCGGCCGGGGACGCGAAGCGTGGGCCTGCCTCGCGTGCGCCCCAGTCACCTGAACATCAGTCGATGACGAGCGCGGGCATCGCCCGCCCTGACCCTGAGAGCAATACGGCGGAGACATGATGCGCTCCGACGAGGAGAACTGGATGAGCACCGCACCCTATACCCTGATCACCTCAGACACCCACGCGGGTGGCAACCACAAGCAGTACCGCGAGTACCTCGACCCGAAGTACCGCGATGAGTTCGACGAGTGGCGAGGGGCCTATTCGAACCCGGCTCCGGAGCACTATGGCATCAAGAAGAAGCGCAACTGGGACCTGGAGACGCGCACCGGCGATCAGAACAGCCAAGGCGTCGTTGGCGAGGTGATCTTTCCCAACACCGTGCCGCCCTTCTACCGAAAGAGCATCGTCACGACGACCCCGCCGAAGCCGGAAGACTACGAGCGCTGCCTCGCGGGTATCCAAGCCCACAACCGCTGGCTCGTGGACTTCTGTGCGGAGTCGCCCGAGCGGCGCGCCGGGATCGGCTTGATCCTGCCGAACGACCTCGATCAGGCCGTGAAGGACATCGAGTGGATCGCGAAGGCGGGGCTCCGGGGCGGCGTGTTGTTGCCGTTGATCCCCGAGGATTGTTACTGGCTGAAGAAGCTGTACGACCCCGCTTGGGACCGCGTTTTCGCGGCGATCCAGGACCACGACCTCGTGATGAACCAACACTCGGGCCAGGGACTCCCGGATTACGGTGACGGCGCGGTCGCTGAGGCCATCTGGATGTCCGAGGTCGCGTTCTTCTGCCGGCGGGGTTACGCCCACCTGATCATGAGCGGCGCCTTCGAGAAGTTCCCGAAGCTTCGGTACATCCTGACCGAATCGGGTTGTTCGTGGGCCCCCCAGACCCTTCAGTTGCTCGACCGCATCCATATGGGGATCAGCTCGGGGTCGATGGGCGAGATGTACTACGAGGGGTTGGAGTGGGTCCTGAAGGAGCCGCCCAGCTTCTACGCCAAGCGCAATTGCTGGTACGGCGCGAGCTTTCCGAGCAAGGCGGAGCTCGAAGGCCGCGACCTCGTTGGGATCGACAAGATCTGCTGGGGGAATGATTACCCCCACTATGAGGGCACCTTCCCGTACAACATCGAGTCTCTCCGCCTGACCTTCCAGGATGTCCCGGAGCACGAGCGCCGGATGATCCTCGGGGAGAACGCGGCGAAGCTCTACGGGTTCGACATGGACGCGCTCCGGCCGCTTGCCGAGAAGCACGGCCCGACGCCGGAGATGCTCGACAGTGGCCTCGATCCCAAGGACATCCCGGCGGACTCGACCTGTTACCTGTTTGCCGCCGCGCGTCGCGAACAAGCCTCGCAGCAGGGGGCGCAGGCGTAGGTTGTGATCGCCATTTCGGTGGCAGGGTGAGTTCGTAAGTGGGGGCGGTCGGTCGGCGCAGGCTGTATCGGATCCTGCTGCTGGCTGCGGGAGCGGCGGTCTACTCGGCGTCTCTCTCGGGTGTCTTCATCTTCGATGACATCTTGGCGATCGAGCTGAACCCGCATGTGCGGACGCTCTCCCCGCTCTGGTATGCCGCGTGGGCGGAGTACGAGTCCCCAGTCTCGGGGCGCCCGCTCCCGGCCCTGTCGCTGGCCGTGAACTACGCGCTTGGGGGGCTCGACCCGTTCGGCTACAAGGTCGTGAACCTGGCCTTGCATCTCGGGTGTGGGCTCGCGTTGTTTGGCGCGGTTGGTGGTGCGCTCCGGATGCCGGCTCTACGTGCTCGCTTCGGCGCGCGCGCGGACGAGCTGGCCTTCGCCGTGGCAGGGCTCTGGTTAGTTCACCCGCTGGCGAGCGAACCGGTCAACTACGTGACGCAGCGGACCGAGTCCTGGATGGCGCTCGCGTATCTGTCGATGATCGGTTGTACGGCAAAGGCGGTCATCAGCCCGGCGGAGGGGCGTTGGCGTGGGGTAGCGGTCTTCGCTTGCCTGATGGGGATGGTCTCGAAGGAGGTCATGGTCTCGGCCCCCCTGCTGCTACTGCTCTTCGAGCGCGCCTACCGTGGCGAAACGGCGTCCAGCGTGCTGCGCCGTCACCGGTCGTTCTACGGAGCGCTGGCTTTGACCTGGGTGCCCTTGCTGGTGCTCGTCGCGTGGACGTTCCGCGGCGACACCGTTGGCTACGACGAGGGCGTTAGCGTCTTGGATTACCTCTGGAATCAGGGCTGGGTGTTGCCGCGGTACCTCCGGCTCGTTTTTTGGCCGACGGGGCTCTCACACGATTGGGGCGTCCCAAGGGACGTCTCCTTCCTGGAGGTTTGGCCCGGCGTGCTCTCGGTTATGCTCTCGTTTGGTGTCGCAGTGGTGCTCGCGCTGAAGCGCCCGACGGTGGGGTGGCCCCTGCTGTTCGTTTTTGCTGCCTTGGCCCCGACCTCGAGCGTCTTGCCGATCGTGACCGAGGTCGCGGCAGAGCGCCGAATGTATCTCCCGCTGGCCGCGCTACTCGCGCTCTTTGTGGTGGGCGGGGTTGCTGTGCTCGAGCGTAGAGGGTGGGGAGGCTGGCCGGCCGGTGTTGCGTGGCTGGCCCTGGTCGTGGCGCTCGGCCTCACTACGGCCGCTCACAATGTGCTTTATGGCAACCCGCTGCTGTTGTGGCAACGAGTCGTCTTGGAGTTTCCGGACAACGCACGAGCGCATACGAACGTGGGGCAGGTGCTCATTGCTCAGGGGCGCGTGGAAGAGTCGGTCGCGCCGATGCGGGCGGCGATCGAGGCGGACCCTGAGTATGCCTTGGGACACAACGAGCTGGGGGTCTCGCTGGGACTGCTCGGGATGCATTCGGAGGCACGCCAGGCGTTTGAGCGGGCTCGTACGCTCGATCCCGCCGAGGCCAAGGCTCATGTGAACCTCGCGATCCTTGCGATCGGGAACGGGAAGCGGGACGTTGCCCTGCGTCTTCTGCGCCGGGCGCTCAAGCTCGCTCCCGGCTCGCGCATGGCGGCGATCCAGCTGGCGTGGCTCTTGGCGACATCCGAACAGGGCGGGGAGCGCCGAGCCCGGCGGGCTATTTCGCTCGCAGAGCACGGTGTTGGGGAGGGAGAGCTGAGCGCTCGTAACCTTGACATCCTGGCAGCAGCCTACGCGAGCGCCGGTGATTTCGACCGCGCGGTCAGCGCGGCGTTGCGCGCGCATGGCCTCGCGTTGAGGGACGACCAGATCGCGCTCCGCGCCGCGATTGGGAGGCGGCTAGAGCGGTATCGCGAAGGGCAGCGCTGGATTGAGCCGTAGCCGCCGCGCCGGGACCGGGTGTGCGCGGCGGTTTGCTTTGGGGGCGGTGTCAACCGGCTAGGAGCTTGTCGCGCTCGTCGTGTGTTCGGTTCGGAGTTGCGGGGTGAGAGCGACCGCGGCGAGGTTCAAGAGGGCGAGTGCAGCGAATGCCGGCTGATAGGTCCCAAGCCAGTCGAAGCACAGGCCGCCCAGGACTGCACCGGCGCCGCCGCCGATCATGAGGGTCGGGAAGATCGCCCCGTAGATCTTTGCCATGTATTCCAGGCCGAAGCAGTCGATGATGACGAGAGGTGTGACGACGTCGCGCGCCGCGTACGAAAGCCCGAAGAGCACCACGAACAGGTAGATCGTCCAGTTCTGTGGCGGGAGCAGCAACACGAACGAACTCAGGGCGATGAGCGCAAGGAGCAGGGTCAGCCCGTGGCGGGGCGCGATCCGGTCGCTCACGAATCCGAACGAGAGTTTGCTCGCGATCCCCAGCCCCACGGCGGTGCTCCAGCGTTCTACCGCGACCTCGCGAGAGATGCCCGTGTCGAGGAGGTAACTGATGAAGTGTTCCGTGATCGCGACCGCGTAGGCAAAGTAGGTGAAGTGGATGAAGGCGAGGATCCAGAAGCTTCGCGTTTGCAGCGCGGCGCGGACGTCCATGCTCGGGGATGACGGAGTGTCGTCCTCGCCCTGTGCGAGCACCGGGGCGTCGCGGGGCGCGGGGTGGATGAGGGCGGCCGGGATGAGCAAGGCGAGGGTCGCGAGCGCCGTCCACCGGACGGCGTCGCGCCAGCTCTCGTCTGCAGCGAGGCTCGCGACGAGCGGAACGATTAGCATGCCGCCGAAGTTCGACGCGGTGTAGACGAAGCCGAGGGCGGTCCCGCGGGAGCGCTGGAACCAGCCCGACACCGCGTGGCTGACCGTGATGTCGCCGACACCGGAGATGCCGACACCCAGCAGGAGCGTAGCGCCCAGCAGCTCGGCCCAGTGCTCGACGAAGCTCAAGAGCATTGCAGCGCCGCTGAGGATCGAGATGCTTACGGCGAAGACCGGCCGCGCTCCGAAGCGCACGAGGAGCATCCCCACCACAGGTCCCGTCAGCGCGATGACGTAGTTCCGGACCTGACCGGTCGCCGCGTATGCACCACGTCCGAGCGCGAGTTCACTCGTGACATCTGGCTGCAACGCGCCATAGAGATACTGATAGCCGAGCCCCATATGGCAAACGAAACACGCGAGAACGACAGAAAGAGCGCGACGGGTGTGGTTGGGAGATTGAGCCGTTGTGGAGGAGATAGTGTTGCCTCGTGCGCTGTCGATCCGTTCGCGCGCTACGCAGCGCAGATGACCTGTTTGAACGCGCGGATCGTGACCCGTTCGAAGAGTCCTGCGCCGCGGT
>Ga0315331_10000285_pt1 | contig 33317 bp, 28 predicted proteins | sample M160m34915metaG_FD_203456 | JGI IMG/M metagenome (GOLD analysis project Ga0315331, IMG submission 203456) | Ammonia-oxidizing marine archaeal communities from Monterey Bay, California, United States - M1 60m 34915 | ecosystem: Environmental > Aquatic > Marine > Intertidal zone | place: USA...
GCCGAGCAGCGGCACGTGGTGGTGGTCGACCTGCTCGGGCCGCTGATCATGCGGGTGGCCCAGAAGCTCAAGGTCGAGCCCCGGCATCAGCCGGGCCTGCTTCACGGATTCTCCGACGATTATTTCGACCGGGTCGATGCGGTCGAGTTCGCGGTCCGCCACGACGACGGCGCGAATCTGCGCACACTCCACGAGGCCGACCTCGTGCTGACGGGCGTGTCGCGGACCTCGAAGACGCCGCTCTCGATGTACCTGGCTCAGCGCGGCTTCAAGACCGGCAACGTCCCGCTCGTGCCCGGGCTGGACCCGCCCCAGGAGCTGCTCGAGGTCGACAAGCGGCGCGTCTTCGGGCTGACCGTCGATCCGGGCACCCTGCTCTCGGTGCGCACGGCGCGGCTGCGCTCGATGCGGGCACCGTCGGCCACCGATTACACGGATCCCGACCAGGTGGTGCTCGAGCTCGACCGCGCGCGCAAGCTCTTCCGCGGTCGCGGTTGGAAGATGATCGACGTGTCCGGGCGCGCGGTCGAGGAGAACGCGTCGAGGATCATCGACGCCTACGAGGATTCTTTCGGCGAGCTGCGCCGCTAGCACCTCGCCGCGGGGTCGATCGAGGGACATCTCGCGAGGAACTCGCCGGGGCTCCAGACGACGCAACCGGCGCTGCGGGCACGACCCGCGACCCGCCGATCCCGTGAGACGACGATCGTGCGTTCGGGGTGTGGGGTGCGCCGCGACCGGCGGACGATCCAGTCGTCCGCGTCCTCGACGAAGAGGCTGTGGACGAACGGGCCGGCCGGGGGCGTGATGTGCTTTGTGACGGGCTTTGTGACGGGCTCGGCCCAGACCGACCAGGCTGGCCGCGGCCCGTCGAAGGCCACCCAGATCTCGTCCTGTGCGTCGGGCCATCCGGTCGTGCGCTCGAGCAGGCGCTCGCGTTGGCGTCGGCCCCACCAGGCCGTCTCGCGCTCGTCGCCCTCGAGGACGGCGTGTAGGACGTTGAACCCGTCGACGAAGATCACCCGGCGGTCGGGCGTCGCGTGAGCCTGGGACACGGCGGCTTCGATCATCGCGTCGAGCGTGTCCCGCTCCGCCATCGGCGTGTCGGACTCTGGCGCGCCGTCGCCGCCCATCGGGTCTCCCCCTCCCACGCGCCCCGGCCCGGGTAGGCCGACGTCGCCGTCGCAGCGTACCCGCTCCGCGCGAGTTCGCCGCCGTCACGGATGTCGCTGCGGATCGGGGAGGAGATCTCGCGATGGCCGGGCATCTCGCCGAGCACGGCGTCGAGTGAGCGGTCCCGGGTGTGTTCGAGTTCCCCTCCGAGCTCTAAAACGGCCCAGCCGAGACCGAAGAGGATCGTCGTCAACATGACCATCCCGACCTCCACGAGGCCGTCGGAGCGGGTAGCGGCCCGCCCCAACGGCGCGTCGAAGGCCGCACGCGAGATCTCGAGCCGGGGGGCCGGGGGCGAGACCCCGCACCGGCGCGGCCGGGGGGCGAAGGCGAACTCAGTCTGGGGGGCGGTGGGCATGGCGGGGGGGCTCCTGGGCAGTTGGGGTTCGAGGAGTAGGTTGGGGGTGGGCCGTGACAGCTCCGGTCACAGGGAAACGGGCGTCGCTTGCAGAGGCGGCGACGCTGCCGTATCCAGGACCGATGGAGGCAGTCAAGCGACAGAGCGGTCCCGGGAGCCGCCGTGTCGGTCTGGTCCAGATGCGCTGCGAGCCCGATCCCGCGCGCAACCTGGCGCGGGCCCAGGACGCGATTTCGGACGCGGCTCGGGAGGGCGCCGAGGTGGTCTGCCTACCCGAACTCTTTCGTACGCCCTATTTATGCCAGAGCGAGGACGCGGCGCGCTTTGACTGGGCCGAGCCCATCCCCGGGCCGACCAGCGAACGGCTCGCCAAGCAGGCGGCGGACCTCGGGGTCAGCCTCGTCGTCTCGCTCTTCGAGCGTCGTGCCGCCGGGCTCTATCACAATACGGCGGTCGTGCTCGACGCCCGGGGGTCTCTGGTCGGTCGCTATCGCAAGATGCATATCCCGGACGACCCGCTCTACTACGAGAAGTTCTATTTTACGCCGGGGGATCTGGGCTTCGCCGCTCACGAGACCGAGGCCGGCCGTCTCGGTGTGCTCGTGTGTTGGGACCAGTGGTTTCCCGAGGCCGCGCGGGCGACGGCGCTGGCCGGCGCGGATTTCCTCTTCTACCCCACGGCGATCGGCTGGCAATTCGACGAGGGCGACGCCATCGATGAGGCCCAACTCGACGCCTGGATCACGGTCCAGCGGGCCCACGCCATCTCGAACGGGATCTTCGTCGTGGCCGTGAACCGCGTCGGCCACGAGCGTCTCGAGGGAGCCGACGGCGATGGCATCCGCTTCTGGGGAAGCTCCTTCGTGGTCGACCCCTTCGGTCGGGTCCTGGCGACCGCGCCCGCCGACGACGAGGCCGTGCTGGTGGTCGACTGTGATCTCGGCGCGATCGAGCGCGTGCGCCGAGACTGGCCCTTCCTGCGAGATCGCCGGGTCGACGCCTACGGTGGGCTGCAGGCACGCTTCCTGGACGCCTCGCCGGAGCCGGAGTGTGAAGCGCCGTCCGGGCGGGCCTCGCGTGACGAAGTATCCTCGCGGACCCGCCGGGATTGAACTCGGTCGAGCTCTCGCCGCCCTCGCGTCGTTGGCCCGCGGAGTGGGCGCCGCATCGCGCGACCTGGTTGTCCTGGCCACATAACGCCGAGACCTGGCCCGGTCGGCTCGGCGCGGTGGAAGATGCCTTCTGCGAGATCGTCCGGGCGATCGTGCCGGGCGAGTGCGTCGAGATCCACGTTCTGGACGCGGCGATGGCGCGGCGCGTTCGCGAGCGGCTGACCGGGGCCGGGGTCACAGACCTTGCAGCGGTCTCGCTGCACGTCGTGCCCACCAACGATGCCTGGGTGCGAGATCACGGAGGGATCTTCGTCGAGGTCGCGCACGAGGAGGGCCGCCGCGAGCGCCGGCTGCTCGACTTCGAGTTCGATAGCTGGGGGGGGAAGTATCCTCCCTGGGATCTCGATGCCGGGGTGGGACGTGCCATGGCGGAGCGGTCGGGAGTCGTGCGCGAGCCGGTGGACCTCGTCCTGGAGGGCGGGGCGCTCGAGGGCGACGGGGAGGGCACGGTCCTGACGACCGAGTCCTGCCTGCTGAATCCGAATCGGGCGCGGCCCGGGATCGATCGTTCGCGCGCCACGCTCGAGCGCCGGCTCGGGGAGACCCTTGGCGCGCGCCGCGTGCTTTGGCTGGGGGAGGGGATCGCAGGAGACGACACGGATGGGCACGTCGACGACCTGACGCGCTTCGTGGCGCCGGGACGGGTCGTCAGCGCGGTCGAGCCGGATCGGTCCGACCCCAACCACGCGCCGCTGCGCGAGAACCGGGAGCGGCTCGAAGGGATGGAGGACGCGTCGGGGCGGCGCCTCGAGGTCGTCGAACTCCCGATGCCGCCGCCGCTCGGGGGGCCCGAGGGCCGGCTGCCGGCGAGCTACGCCAACTTCTATTTCGCCAACGCGGGCCTGCTCGTGCCGGTCTTCGGGGTCGACACGGACCGGGAGGCGATCCGGCTCTTCGAAGCGCTCGTTCCGGATCGGCCGGTGGTCCCGATCCCGGCTCGAAACCTCGTTTTAGGGCTGGGGGGCGTTCATTGCCTGACGCAACAGGAGCCGGCCTGACGGGCTGCGGGGCGACGCCTGTTCGGGTGTCCGCGGAACCCTCCGGGGCGGAGGGTCGCTCTCGGGGAGTGTGCCGTCCTCGGCGCGGGGTTGATCCTGCGATCACCTTTCCATCGACCAGTACATAAGTTAAAACCCGGGGGCATCGGCAGAAAGGCGCTCTTCACGGGTCGGGCTCTGCGACCGGAGCCACCGAATGCTCGACGAAAATCGTAGGCTTCTACTCACAGCCATCTGCCAGAGAGGGAATAGCCATGGATGTTTTCCGACATGACATCGTCATCGTCGGCGGTGGAGGCGCTGGGCTCCGCGCCGCCATCGAGGCCGCGGAGAACCACCCGGACGCCTCGATCGCGTTGGTTTCGAAGGTGTACCCGATGCGCAGCCATACGGTCTCGGCCGAGGGCGGCGCGGCCGCCGTGGCGCGCGACGACGACAACCTCGAACTGCATGGCTTCGACACGGTCAAGGGCTCGGATTTCCTGGGTGACCAGGATGCGATCCAGTTCTTCGTAGAGGAGGCGCCCAAGGAGTTGGCGCTGCTCGAGAACTGGGGCTGCCCCTTCTCGCGTAACGAGGACGGCACGGTGGCGACCCGCGCCTTCGGCGGGATGACGACCAAGCGCACGTGGTATGCGGCCGACAAGATTGGCTTCCACATGCTGCACACGCTCTTCCAGCAGTCGATGCGATTCCCGAATATCGTCCGTTACGACGAATATTTCGTGTCCAAGCTGCTGGTCGACGGTGGGACTTGCCGCGGCGTCGCGGCGCTGGATATCCGGACGGGCGAGTACAAGACGATCCTCGGCCGCGCGGTCATCCTGACGACTGGTGGCGGGGGCAAGATCTTTCCCTTCACGACCAACGGCACGATCAAAACCGGCGACGGCATGGCGCTCGCCTACCGTGCGGGCGTGCCGCTCAAGGACATGGAGTTTGTTCAGTACCATCCGACGGGGCTGCCTGGAACGGGCATCCTGATCACGGAGGCGACGCGGGGTGAGGGCGGCTACCTCCGCAATAACCAGGGCGAGCGCTTCCTCGTCGACTACGACTACGGCGTTGGCAACAAGGCCGAGCTCGGACCCCGAGACATGATCTCTCGCGCGATCGTGCAGGAGATCGAGGCGGGGCGCGGCTTCAAGGGGCCCTACGGCGAGTACGTCCAGCTCGATCTGACACATCTAGGTGAGGAGAAGATCAATTCTCGGCTGCCCTTCGTGCGCGAGCTGGCCAAGACCTATGTCGGCGTCGACCCGGTCCACGAGCCGATCCCGATCCGACCGGTCGTGCACTACATGATGGGGGGCGTCGACACGGACATCCACGGTGCGACGAGCCTGCCGGGCCTCTATGCGGCGGGCGAGACGGCCTGTGTTTCGATCAATGGCGCGAACCGGCTCGGATCGAACTCATTGACGGAATGCCTCGTCTTTGGGGCAGCGGCGGCTCAGCACGCGATGGACTTCGCGGGCGGGAGTTCGGAGGGCAACGAAGCGGCCCTGCGCGCCGAGGCCGAGGATGAAGCGGCCCGCGTCGAAAACCTGCGAGGACGTCGGAAGGGTGGGGAGAAGATCTCCGAGATTCGACGCGAACTGAACGGGATCATGGAGGCGAGCTGCGGCGTCTATCGCCAACAGGACTCGATGCAGGCGGGTGTGATCGAAGCCGCCCAGCTGCGGGGACGCGTCGCGGACCTGCGGCTGGAGGATGACAGCAAAGTGTTCAACACCGAGCTGATCACGGCGCTCGAATTGGCGAATATGGTCGAGGTGGCGGAAACGCTGGCCGTATCCGCTGCCCATCGCAAGGAGTCGCGCGGGGCGCATACCTGCAAGGACTTCACGACCCGAAACGACCAGGATTACCTCTACCACACCATGGCCTATCACGACCCGGCGGGACCCCGCCTGGGCAAGAAGGACGTGGTGCTCGGTAAGTGGGTGCCCGAGGAGCGGAAGTACTGATGCCGACCACTGAGAAGACGATCGTCCTCACGCGCTTCGACCCCGACAAGGACGAAACGCCCCGCAAACAGGAATATCAGGTTCCCTGCGAGCCGAGCTGGAAGGTTCTGGACGCAGTCAACTTCATCAAGGACGAGCTCGACTCGACCATTTCCTACCGCTGGTCCTGTCGCATGGCCGTCTGTGGCTCTTGCGGGATGATGGTGAACGGAGAGCCGAAGCTGACGTGCAAGGCCGCGCTCGACGAATACGGAAGCCGAGTGGAGATCGAGCCGCTCGCGAATTTCCCGATCGTGCGAGACCTCGTCGTCGAACTCGACGGCTTCATGCATAAATTCGAGAGCGTGAAGCCCTGGATCATCCGGGCCAAAGAACGCGCTGCGGACATGGAGAATCTCAACGAGAAGGGGACCTACTCTCAGTCCACCGAGGAACTGGCCGACTTCAAGCAGTTCAGCATGTGCATCAACTGCATGCTCTGTTATTCAGCTTGCCCGGTCGTCGCGAACGAGCCGGAATTCCTCGGGCCGGCGGCGATCGCCCTCGGCCATCGCTACAACCTCGACAACCGAGACGAGGGCACGGAAGAACGTCACGAGATCTTCCGGGGCGAGGGCACGGTCTTCAGCTGTTCCTACGCCAACGAGTGTTCCGAGGTCTGTCCCAAGAACGTCGACCCTGCGGCGGCCATCAATCAGGCCAAGTTCGGCGCCGTGATCGATTGGGCAAAGGGGCTCGTGCTGCCCCGAGGAGGTTCGAACTGATGGGAGCTGCTCATCCCGAAGCGATGGCCCCGCCGAAGCCGGGTCGCACCCGCACGGCCCCGCCCCAGATGCCCTCGACCTGGTGGAGCGCCCCGCGCATCCGGACCTATCTGCTCTTCGACGCCACGGGCTTCATCTATTTCCTGGTCGGCTTCCACGCGATCCACATGATCCGGGCGCTCGGTGAGGGCCCCGAGGCCTGGCAGGCAGTGATGTCGAGCCTCTCGCATCCGCTCTATATCCTCTTTCACGTGGTGGCCCTGGCGAGCGTGATCTTCGTGGCCGTGCGCTTCTTTCGGCTCTTTCCGAAGGCCCAACCGCCCTCGATCGGGCCCGCCAAACCGCCGCCGGGCAACGTCATTCACGCGATGCTCTACGTCGTCTGGATCGGGATCACCCTCGTGATGTCCCTCGCACTGTCGGGAGTGATTTTCTAATGCGCACGCTCCTTCTCAAGCTCGAGCCCCTGATCTGGTTCATGTTTGGCCAGGGCATCCTGATCGGGACGATGCTCCTGACCGGCTGGATCCTCGTGATCGGCATCCTGATGCCCCTGGGCATCGTCGATCCCGCCAACCTCGACTACACCCGGGCCCACGCGCTCGCCACGTCCTCGCTCTTCGGCATCCTGCCGATCGGCCCGCTGCTTCTGGCCGCGCTCCTCGTCCTCCCCCTGTGGAAGGGCGCCCACCACGTCCGCTCGCTCCTGATCGACTTCGGCGGCGGAGAGCGCGACAGCTTCGTAGCAACCGTGCTCTACCTCATCGCGATCGTCGGAAGCGGCATGGCGATCGGAGCGGTGGTGGGGCTCTAGCGCTCCGCTATTTCAGGCGTGAGATCTACCGCTGGCCCCGCATCGAGCAGGGTGAGCGCCTCCTCCAATTTTCGATGGGCTCTGGGTAGGTCGAAGTCTTCGAGCAGGCTGCGGAGGGGAAGGAGTCGTTCGCGGCATTCGTGCTGGCTTGCGCCGGCGTGTCGCTGGACACGGCTGAGGTCGACTTCGGCGTTGATTTGCCAGCTGGGCGCGCCTCGATTTTTTTCGTGTTCGCACGCGCGCTCGAGGAGTGCGATCGCGTCGTCGACCTCGCCGAGAGCGAAGGCGCCCAGGCCGGCGTAGCGAGCGAGCGATCCCAAATAGAGGACCCCGTATCCCCCTGTGCCACCAGACTCCGCGGTCGCTCGAAGGCTCTCATAGAGCGGGCGGATCAGGCGAGATTGTTCGCAGTGGATCGACGTTTCGAGCAGAAACCCGGCGATGGCCGTGCCGCCCGGCTCCCGCTCGATGTGGGGGATGTCGGAGGCTTCGATCTTCCCCAGTGTCTGGCCCGCTTTCGAAAGTTCCCGACACTGTACTTGGGTCCACATCAGCGCAGAGGGCCAGGGAGAGTGCCACGGCTGAATTTTCTCGAAAGTTTCGAATGTGGGGAGGATTGATCGAGTTTGGTCTCGTTCCCACGCAAGCATCACTGCGTGACCGAGCGAAACTTGGACGGAATTGGGGTCGGGGTTGTCCCCGCCTAGCGCACGGTATTCCCGGGCGAGAGTCTCGGCGTCGTTGAGCCGACCGCGCATCAGGGCGAGGGTCGTGTCGTAGGCCCCGGGGTACCACAGGTATTGATGGAGCCCGGTCTGAATCGCCGAGTTTCGATATCTCTCGTTCTCGGCTTCGAAGGCGGGGATGTCACCTCGTTCCAGATGGACCGTGAGTGACCGGGTATAGCTCAAGAGAGCGGCTTTCTGGTCACCACTAGCGAGGGCGAGTTCGCGTAGCCGTTCGATGAAGGGGAGCCGGGCGTCAGCATTCGCAGCGCCGTGGAGTGACTCCGCTCGGGCCGCCAGGGCGGCGAGCAGCGCGCTGGGGTCGCCGCTCTGCTCGGCGAGCTCGAGCGCTTCGGTGGCGATTCGCTCCGCCTTTTCCGGAGTGCGGGCCCATTGCAGGGCCTGGGACAGGGCTCCCATCAGCTTGGCGCGTGTGGCCTTGTCTTCGAGGCCCGCCTGGTCGAGCGCCTCTTCGACGAGTGCGATATGCGCCGGGTCATATCGCCCGACCTCGATCGAGAGGAAGTCGGGGGCATATTGGAGGGCGCATTGGGCGAGGTCGCGAGGGGAGCCGATCTTGCGTGCGATCTCGGCGGCTTCGAGCAGGAGAGGATCGGCCTCTTCTTTGGTCGCGGTGTAGACGCGGCAGGCGGCGAGTGCCTGGAGCAGCTGGCATCGGGTCTCGAGTGCGTCGTTCTTGCGATGGCGGGCGATCTCGAGGGCGCGTTCCAGTTGTTGGTCGGCGATGGCGTAAGCGAATCGGTCGATGGCTTGTGCGGCGGCGAGTCGGAGGGTGTCGATGGCACGCTTGGGTTCGCCGAGTGGGAGCGCGAGGACGAGCTGTTCGGCGATCTGTGCGGTGCGGGTGTGGGCGTCGGGATAGCGCCGGAGCTCGTCGGCGAGTCGGAGGTGGAGCTCGCGCTTGCGGTTGGCTCCGAGGGTGGCGGCGAGGGCCTGGCGGAGGAGCGCGTGACTGAACTCGTACTCGCCGCTTCGCTCGACGACGAGCCAGGCGCGGAGTGCGGGCTGGAGATCGTCGAAGACGCTTCGCGCGTTCTGCTCGAGGAGACCGGCGAGCAGCTCGCCCGAGAACCGATCTCCGATCAAGGCGGCGACGGCGAGGGTTCTTCGCGTGGAGTGAGGGAGATCGGAGAGCTGGCGCGCCACGATCTCTCTCCCGTTGAGGGGGAGTGCGGAGGTGAGCGTGAGCGGGTCGGGCGTTTGTCCTTCGCTCGGCATCTGTTTTTGGATAATGCGCAAGAGATGAGTCAGGTAGAAGGGGACTCCTCCGCTGACGTCGCAGAGCATTTTGCCGAGCCCCCGATCGCCGCTCGGGAGGGAACCTAGGAGTCGTTCGATGTGTTGCAGGTCGAGCGGTGCCAGGCGAGTGACGAACGCGTCGGGTGTGCTTCCGATCTCGGCGATGCGCTCGACGCGCTGGTCCTCGAGAGCCGGAGGTCGATGGGTGGCGAGGAGGAGGATGGGGTGATCCTCGATCTCTTCGGCGAGACAGGCGAGCAGGGCGAGCGTGTCGCCGTCGGCGAGATGGATGTCCTCGAACGCGAGCAGGAGAGGCTGGTTTCGGGCGAGGGCCTGGAAGGTCTCGATCCAGCGATTGAAGAGGGTGAAGCGATCGGTGGGTTGGGTGGGTCCGGTCCTGTTCAGGGCGGCGGCGGGATCGGCGGGGAGGACGCCGACGAGCTCGGGATGGACGTCGGCGAGGGGCCGGGCGATGGCTTCGATCTCGGGGTAATGCCCGAGCTGTAGGGCGGCCTTGAGTGCCTGGATCCAGGGCCAGAAGGGAGGGGCGCCCTCGAGCAGCGAGCAGCGGGCGACGACGATGCGGAACGGGGCCTTGAGCTTCTGGCTGAACTCGTTGAGGAGTCGGGTCTTGCCGATGCCGGCTTCGCCGCTGACGAGGGCGACGCGTCCTGCGCCTCGCTCCCGCACGGTCTTGGCGAGTCCGAGGAGGAGGTCGAGGTCGGCGTTTCTTCCAACGAAGGGGAGGAGCTCGGTTCGGTGGGTGGTGTCTTGGACGAGCCGCTGGGAGAGCTTGACGTCGGGAAGAAAATGGTATCCGCGTCCTCGTTTGGAGGCGATGATGGGTTCGGTCTTCGAGTCGTCGCCGATGGCCTTGCGGATCTCGAGGACGGTGGTGGGGATGGCAGCGGCGCTGAGGGTGGCGCCGTTCCAGATTTCCTGTCGGAGCTGTTCCTTGCTGACGACCTGGGTTCGATGTTCGATGAGGTAGCGGAGGACGTCGAGCGCCCTCGGGCTGAGGGGGACTTTCTCTTCGTCCCGGCGGAGTTCGAAGAGATCGAGATCGAGCTCGAAGTCAAGGAAGCGGATATGACGCATCGGGAGCGGGTCCTGGTGAAGAAGAGGGCGTTTCGTCGGAGGGCGTCGCCTCCGACGAGGGCTTTGACTTGGAAGGTGCGGTCGCGCTCCGGAGCAGATCGAGGGTCTCGTGGAGGATGCGATGGGCTCGGGGGAGCTGCTCTGCGAGCTCTGCCGTGTCGGCCGGCTCGAGGTCCTCGATGAGCTCCGCGGGGTCGTCGCCGGCGGCGAGTCGCGCGCGGGCGAGGTCGGCGCGGGCGTAGAGGGCCCAGCTGCGCGCGCCGATCTTCTCTTCGTCTTCGACGGCGAGCCGGAGTTCGGCAGCCGCCTCCTCGGGACGGTCGAGGGAGAGCAGGAGTAGCCCGTGGTAGCGGCGGAGGCTTCCGAAGTAGAGAATCGCTTTGCCCGCGATCGCGCGCAGCGGGGCCAGGGGTTGGATCGCCGTGAGGAGCCGCCTTCGTCGTTCCTCGGAGCCGACGAGCGCGGCGGTCTCGGCGAGCGCGACGAGCTCGAGGAGGCCGACGGGGGAGCCAGCCGCTCGTTCGATTCCATGCTTCGTGCAGTGAGCATCTAGCCGCGTTCTCGCCGAGATCTCATCCCCGGACATGGCGGTGAGCCAGGTGCGTGCCGCGGACCAGACTCGATCGTTGTTGTTGCCGGCCAGGGATTGACCTTCGAATTGTTCCAGCCCGGCGAGGGCCTCTCTTGTCTGGTCTCGCTCGGCCATTCGCATGAAGAGCTGGCAGGCAAAGGTCTGTTGGAAGTTCTGGTCGGTCTGCCCGAAATCGTGTGCGGAGTCGCTGGCGAGGCTCGAATAGGCTTGGACGCAGACCTCGGCTTCTTCCATTCGACCTCGCAGGAGCGCGAGCGTGCAGCGGGCATATTGTCCGTACCAGAGGAAGGGAGGGGTGGCGATCTCCGCACCGAGGGATTCGTGACGCGCCAGCTCCGCTTCGAAGGCGGGGAGGTCTCCGCGTTCGAGATGGACCGTGAGCAGGTGGGTCTGATGAAGCAGACGGGTCGGGTGATCCCCGATTCGGTGGACCAGCGGCGTGAGTTCGCGCAGGAGCTTGAGGCGCTCTTCTGACCAGGCGGCCGCGTTCATGGACTCGACGCGGGCGGTCAGTGCGATAAGGCGCGCTTCCTCGGAGCCGCTCGCGAGGGCGGCGGCGACCGCCTGCTCGGCCAGGGGAGTCTGCTCGCTCGAGTCGGGGGCCCATTGCAGCGCCTGGGACAAGCGGGCGAGCAGTCGGGCCTGGAGCGCGGCGTTTTCCGGCGGGACCGACGCGAGTGCTTCACGCAGGAGTTCGACGAGCTTCGCGTCGTAGGCGCCGACCTCGATCGCGAGATGCTCCGGCGCGAGATCGAGGGCGCATCGGGCGAGGTGTTCGGCGGCGTTCTCGGCGCGGGCGAGGGGGAGGGCTTCGAGGATGCGCTCGCGGGCGCCCTGTCGATCGCCGCCGTGGAGGGTGGCGAGGGAGAGGTCGAGGAGGAGTTCGCAGCGCTCGAGGGGATCGGCGCCGGGGCGTTGGTCGAGGAGTTCGAGGGCGCGCTCATGAAAGAAGCGTGCGCGGGCGCAGGCGAAGCGGTCGGCGGCCTGGCGCGCCGCCGTGCGTGTGAAGTGGAGGGTCTCTTCGAGTGGGCTCGCGGGGCGGGCGGCGAGCAGGTGGTGGGCGATCTCGCCGGGCGGGGTGCTCCCGGGGTAGCGGTCCTGGAGCGCCCGAGCGGCGCGGAGGTGGAGCTGTTGGCGTCGCGAGGGGGAGAGTGTTTGGTAGAGCGCTTCGCGGAGCAGCGCGTGGTTGAACTCGTAGCGACCCGGTCGCGTCTCGCGGAGGATCCAGGCATGAATGGCGGCGTCGAGCATTTGGCTCAGATCGACGGGCGTCGCGTCGACCAGGGCGGCGAGCAGGTCCGCGTCGAAGCGGTCGCCGAGCACGACGGCCGTGGCGAGCGCGGCCCGGGTCTCGTCGGGGAGACCCGCGAGCTGGCGCGTCACGATCTCGGGTGCGCGCGCCGGGAACGTGTTGCTCGTGCCGGGGGCCTGCCCGAGGCCCGGGAGCTGGTCGGCACATCGCAGCAGATGGCTCAGGTAGAACGCGTTGCCCCCGGTTCGCTCGACGAGCTCGGCGGCGAGCCGCGGGCGGTCGGGCAGATAGGGGTCGAGGGCCTCGAGGACGTCGCGTTCGCAGAGCGGCGCCAGATCGAGTCGGTCGACCCGAGGCAGCGCCGCGAGGTCGGCGAGCAGGGCCGTCGTCTCCTCGTCGGGCGCAAAGGGGCGCTGGGTGGCGACCACGAGCAGCGGCGTCTCTTCGATCGCCTCGGCCAACCAATACAGCAGGGTGAGCGACTCGCGATCGAGCTGATGGAGGTCGTCGATCGCGAGCAGGGTCGGCCGGTCGGCGGCGAGAGCGACCAGCACCTCGGTCCAGCGTGCGAAGACGTTGTATCGATGGGTGCGGGCGGGGCGCTCGGTCCCGGGGCCCTCGATCTCGGGGTAGATGCGCGCCAGCTCGTCGGCCTGTTCGATCAGGGCCCGCCGATCGGGGTGGCCCTCGCGGCGGACCGCGTTCAGTAGCTGGATCCAGGGCCAGAAAGGGGGCGCGCCTTCGGCGGGTGCCGCGCGGGTATGGAGCGAGCCGGCCGGAGGCTCGAGGCCGCGCCGCAGCTCGGAGAGCGCGCGGGTCTTGCCGATCCCCGCCTCTCCCGCGATCAGCACGACGCGGCCGCTGCGGGTGGATTGGGTCGCGCGAAAGGCGTCCTGCAGGATGGCCAGCTCGCGGGCCCGGCCCACGAAGGGGAGCTCGCCGAGCGGGCTGATGGATCGGGCCAGAGCGCCCCCGGCGCGCGTGATCTCGCCTTCGAAGCGGTAGCCCCGGCTGCGATGGGAGTGGATGAAGCGCGGCTCGCGGGCGGTCTCGCCCAGGGCCCTGCGCACCTCGAGCAGGCAGGTCGGGATCGTGGCATTGCTGAGGGCGGCGCCGTTCCAGACGCGCTCTCTAAGGAACTCCCGGTCCAGCGCCCGCTCGCGGTTCTCGATCAGACAGACCAGCAGGTCGAAGGGCCGGCGGCCGAGGGGGATCGGCGTGCCCGCTCGGGAGAGCGTGCGCAGGTCGAGGTCGAGCGTGAAGTCGGCGAACTGGATGCGGTTCATCGGGCAGGCACCCCGGGTCTGGTCTGAGTCGAGCGGTCTCCTGGAGAGGCAAGAGTGCCGAGGCTTCCCCGGCAGGGATCGGCGAGCGTCGATCAGCCTCGCGCTGATGAAAGGGCTGGCCCTCCGTCAAATACCCTACGTGACGCTTTGATCAGTATACGATCAGAAGCGTCCAAGATTGCCCCGGACCCGGTCTAACGGTGCCGATTCCCCCTGCGGGGTGGCCGGGCGTCCACCCAGACGCCGCCGAGCGCCTCGAGCATCTGGAGGCAGCCGGGGCAGCCCATCAGACCGACCGTGAAGGGGCCGGTGGGGCGGGCGCTCAGGTAGCGCCCGTTCGAGCGCATCGCGCGTCCGCTCGGTCGCGTGTCGGCCCCGGGGACGGCCCCGATCGGGGTTCGATAGGCGAGGTCGAGGGGATAGCCGTCGATCGAGGCCTGGACCTGTTTGGCGCGCGTGCGCGTCTGGCGGCCCTCTTCTCCGATCGTGACGTCCGCGTGGGGGGCGCTGGAGAGCGCCAGAGAGAGCGCGCCGACGAGCCCCAGGTAGGCAGCGAGAAACCGCCGATTGCGTCGGGGCGCAGGGGCGCGAGTCCGTCGGTCAGTCTGGAGTGCTCGCCGCATGGGGAGGGGTCCTCTATCGTCTGCCCGCGCTACGCGGGCCGTGTGCTTTTCGTGCTCGCGGGCCGCTGGATGTGGCTAAAATAACTCGCCCATGCCCGCATCGTGGCGCGATCAGGCGATTCGGCCGGGTTCAGCCCCACATCAGAAGAACACGTTTCCCGCCCCCAGGCGGGACGAGCGGGGACGCGATGCGTGCCCCCAGGGAGGCCCCATGAACTTCGGGTTCACGGAGGAGCAGGACCTGCTTCGCGCCGAGGTGCGCAAATTCCTGGCCGAGAAGGCCCCGCTCGAGCGGGTGCGCGAGGTCGTCGAGGAAGAGGGCGGCGCGGGCTACGACCGCGCGCTCTGGGGGAGCATCGCCGAGCTAGGCTGGGTCGGGCTGAGCCTGCCGGAGGCCCACGGCGGGGCGGGGCTCGACCTCGAGACCCTGCTGGTCGTGCTGGAAGAGACCGGGCGCAGTCTGCTTCCGTCGCCGCTCGTCTCGACCGTGATCGCGGCCAAGGCGATCGAGCAGTTCGGCTCGGCAGAGCAGCAGGCCCGCTGGTTGCCCGGCCTGGCCGACGGCTCGAAAGTCGGCACGTTCGCCTTCCTGGAGCGCAGCGACAGCTTCGCGCCCGAGGGCGTCGAGACCCTCGCGAAGCCCGACGGAGAGGAGCTGATCCTGTCCGGTGAGAAGCTCTTCGTGACCGACGCGGGTGCGGCCGACCTCTTCGTGGTCGCCGTTCGTTCGGGCTCCGACGCCCAGTCGATCACGCTCGTTGTGGTCGAGCAGGGGAGCCCGGGGGTCACGGCCACGGACTTCGACGGGATGGACCTGACCAAGCGCCTCGGTCGGCTCTCTCTCGAAGACGCCCGGGTGTCGGCCGACGCCGTGCTCGGCGTGCAGGGTGCGGGCTGGCCGGCTGCGTCCTGGTTGCTCGACCTGGGCGCGGCGCTCGTGACGGCCGAGGCCGTCGGCGCGGCGGAGGCGGCGCTCGAGCTCACGACGGCCTTTGCCAAGGAGCGCGTCCAGTTCGACGAGCAGATCGGCAAATTCCAGGGCGTGAAGCATCCGCTGGCGGAGATCTACGTCGACGTCGAGTCCTTCCGTTCGCTCGTCTACTACGCGGTCTGGGCGCTCGACCAGGGGGCCGAGGACGCGGCGCTCGCCGTCTCCCGAGCGAAGGCCTATTGCTCGGACGCCTTCGCCCAGGCCGGCATCCTGGGCGTCCAGCTCCACGGCGGCGTCGGGTACACCTGGGAATACGACATCCAGCTCTACCTGAAGCGTGCCAAGTGGGTGCGCCCCGTCTTCGGCGACGCCGACTATCATTACGAGCGCGTCGCGCGCTTGGGAGATCTCTAGCGATGGATTTTCAGCTCAGCGAAAAGGAAGAGGCGTTCCGCGGTGAGGTCCGCGCCTTCCTCGACGAGAACCTGCCCGAGGGTGAGGCCCGCACGCCCGAGTCCATGGCCGATTGGAGCCGCAAGATCCGCGAGAAGCGATGGGTCGGCTTCTCCTGGCCCGAGGACGTGGGCGGGGGCGGCGGCTCGATCATGGAGCAGGTGATCCTCAAGGATGAGATGGCCCAGCGCAAGGCGCCGTCGCTCGGCACCTGCTTTATGGGGCTCGCCTGGGTCGGCCCGGCGATCATCCAATACGGGACCGAGGCCCAGAAACAGAAATACATCCCCGACATCCTGGACGGGAAATACCAGTGGTGCACGGGCTACTCCGAGCCCGACTCCGGCTCCGACCTGGCGAGCCTCAAATGCAAGGGCGAGCGCGACGGCGACGTCTACGTCGTGAACGGCCAGAAGATCTGGACCTCGATCGCCATGTGGTCGAAGATGATGATTCTGCTCGTGCGGACCGACGCGGCGAGCGAGAGCAAGCACGATGGCATCACCTGCCTGCTCGTCGAGATGGACACGCCCGGGCTCGAGGTCCGGCCGATCAAGAACATGAGCGGGGGCGCCATGTTCGCCGAGGTCTTCTTCGACGACGTCCGCGTGCCCGTCGAGAACCGGCTCGGCGACGAGGGCGAGGGCTGGAAGGTGACGATCTCGGCGCTGGCCTCGGAGCGCTCCTCGATCGCGGAAGTCCACGGCCTGATCCGCAAGATCGACGAGGTCAAGACGCTCGCCCGCGAGACCGTGCGCGGGGGGCGCGCCATGAGCGAAGACCCGGGCATCCGGCGGCGCATCGCCGAGGCGGAGACGAAGGTCGAGGCCATGCGGCTCAACGGCATGCGCTTCCTGACCAAGCAGTTGAAGGGCGAGCCGCTCGGCTCCGAGACCTCGATCAACAAGCTCCACCGGGCGAGCCTCGAGATCGGGCTCGGCGAGCTGGCGCTCGAGATCCTGGGCTCGAGCGCGACCCTGATGGGCGGGGGCGACCCGACCGTCGACGGCGGCAGCTGGGCGCGCTTCTCGCTCAACTGGCCCGAGGTCGTGATCGGCGGCGGCACGCCGAATATCCAGCGCAACATCATCGCCGAGCGCATGCTCGGCCTGCCCAAGGACTGAGGCCGCTCGCCATGAAGGAAGCGCTCGAGGCGCGTCTGCGCGAAGGCCTGGCCGCGACCCACGTCGAGGTGATCGACGAGTCGCATCTGCACGCGGGTCATGCCGGCGCGCGGGACGGGGGCGGGCATTATCGGGCGGTGATCGTGAGCGACGTGTTCGAGGGGCTCAATCGGGTCCGCGCCCAGCAGCGCGTCTACGCGGTCGTCGACGACTGGATGGGCCGCGAGATCCACGCGCTCAGCATGCAGACCTTCACGCCGGAGGGCTGGGCCGAGGAGTCCCGTTAGGCGGACTTTCTCGCTCGAGGTCGGGGGAGAGAGCAGGTCGGAGACGCGTTCGACACGCTCTCGGCCTTCTGCCAGACTCGGACGACCCCCCGCCGAGAGGCCGAGCATGTCGACGATCCCGGAGCACGTCCCGGCGGACCGCGTTTTCCCCTTCGATTTCCGGCTCGATCCGCAGATCCGGAGCGACCCCTGGCGCTTCTTTCACGGCGCCAACGCGCTGCCCGAGATCTTCTATTCGCCGGATCTGGGCGGCCATTGGGTGCTGGCTCGGGCCGCGCTGATCGACGAGGGCTGGTCGCGGCCCGACCTCTTTTCGGCGAGCCATGTCAGCGTCCCACGGATCGAGAACCCCTTCCGGCTGATCCCCAACAACCTGGACCCGCCCGAACATCGCCCCTACCAGCAGATCTTCACGCGCCAGATGTTCGCGCCACGGATCATCCGGGCGCTCAGCGACGATTTCCGCCGCTTCACGCGGGAGCGCATCGACGCCTTCTACGCGCGGGGCCGATGTGATTTCAATGCCGAGTATGCCCAGCCCCTGCCCGTTGAGATCTTCATGCGCATGGTCGGGGTGCCGACCTCGCGCCGCACCGAGTTCGATGCCTCCGTCGAGCGGATCTTCCGTGGCACGACCTCCGAGGAGGTCTATCGCGGCATGACGGAGGTGGCGGCGCTGCTCGACGACTGGCTCGACGAGGAGCTGGCCGATCGCCACGCGCCGCGCGAGGCCCATATGCTTCAGGCGATGTTGCGGGCCGAGATCGACGGACGACTGCTCGATCGAGCGGAGCTCTCGAGCATCGCCACGATGTTGATGCTCGGCGGGCTCGACACGGTCACCTCGGCGACGCTCCATCAGGTGGTCTTTCTCGCCTCGAACCCCGAGGCGCGACAAGCGCTGGTCGACGATCCGAGCCGGATCCCGCTGGCGGTCGAAGAGCTGCTGCGTCGCTTCAGCGCGGCGAACCTCGGCCGCACGGCGGCCCGCGACTTCTCCTTCCACGGCGTCGAGATCAAACAGGGCGATATGGTCCTCTTCTCGACCTCGATCGCGGGGCTCGACGAGACGCGCTTCGAGCGCCCCTTCGAGGTCGATTTCGCGCGGCGCGGGGTCAAGGGCGACTCGCTCGCCTTCGGCACCGGCATCCACATGTGTCCGGGCCACACGCTGGCCCGCGCGGAGCTGGCGATCACGCTCGAGGAGCTGCTGCCGCGGCTTCCGAACCTGCGCCTGGCGCCCGATGCCCACCTCGAATACGCCTCGGGCGGGACCGTGACGATCACGAGCCCCGTGCCGCTGGAGTGGGACGTGGCCTAGCAGACGGCGCCTGCTCGTGTCGGCCTCCGTTCTTTGGGCCGCGGCGCCCGCGCAAGGCATCACGCCGCATGGGTCACGCGTCGCGTCGCCCGGGGCGAGCGCCGGCTGCAGACCGCGGCGGCCAGCTCGCGCAGCAGGCCGTCGGTCTCTTCGAAGCCGAGGCACGCGTCGGTGATCGAGACGCCGTAACGTAGCGGTGCGTTCGGCGACCAATCCTGCCGTCCCTCTTCGAGGTGGCTCTCGATCATCACGCCGAGCAGCCCGGGCGCGCCCCCCTCGACCTGGCCTGCGACCTCGCGGAGCACCTCGGGCTGGCGGCTCGGGTCCTTACGCGAATTGCCGTGGGAGCAGTCGATCAGCAGGCCGCGCCCGCCCACGTCTTCGGCGACCCGGGCGACGCTCTCGGCGTCGTAGTTGGTCGTGCCGCGTCCCCCACGCAGCACGACGTGCGTGTCCGGGTTGCCCTGGGTCTTGACGACGGCGGCGCTGCCGTCGTCGTGGACGCCGAGGAAGGAGTGGGGGTGGGACGCGGCGGTCATGGCGTCGACGGCGACCTGATGGCCCCCGTCCGTGCCGTTCTTGAAGCCGACGGGCATCGACAGGCCGCTCGCCATCTCGCGATGGGTCTGGCTCTCGGTCGTGCGCGCGCCGATCGCGGCCCAGGAGATCGCGTCGGCGAGGTATTGGGGCGCGAAGGGGTCGAGGAACTCCGTCGCGCAGGGCAGCCCCAGGTCGTTGATCTCGAGTAGTAGGCGGCGCGCCAGCATGAGGCCCTCGCGGACGCGGCAGGAGCCGTCGAGGTGGGGATCGTTGACGAGCCCCTTCCAGCCCACGGTCGTGCGCGGCTTCTCGAAATAGGTGCGCATGACGACGACGAGCTCGCCCTCGAGCTCTTGCGCCAGTGGACGCAATCGCCGGGCGTATTCGAGTGCGGCCTCGGGGTCGTGGAGCGAGCAGGGGCCGACGATCGCGACCTGCCGGCGGCGGTCGCGACCGTGGAGCAGGTTGCGCAGCGCGCTGCGCGTTTGCAGGACGACCCGCGCCGCGGTGGTCGAGATCGGCAGCGACGTCTTCAGCTCCGCTGCCGGGGGCAGCGGGTCGATCGAGATCAGGTTGCGGTCTTCCAGGGAACTCATCAGATCGGTCTCCGTTCGTTCGTTCGTTCGGTCTGGAGCCCCGCGCTCGCCGGGGCTCGAAAAAGAAACGGCCCCGAGAGGAAATCCTCTCGGGGCCGTCAGGAAGCGTGGGTCGCGCTTTGTTGGATTTCTCTTCGCTAGCGCTCGATACACCTTCTGACGGCCCCCGAGGCAAACCAGCCTCGGGCGTCGATAAAGAAGGGATACGAATAGAATTCCGGCGACATGACCTGATCGGTATACACGTGGTGGAACGGCTTGGCAAGCAAGCTCTTCGCATCGGGCCAGGAGCGTCTTACGAGCGGAGGCTCCGTCGAGGTGCTCGCACGGGGGGTGGCGCTGCGATCGCTGCGCCGCTTCCGCTTAGCGGCCAGCCGCCGCATTCCAGCCGGCGATCAGCGCCGCGCTCTCGTGGATCGCGCCCTCGCGGACCGCATCGGCCAGGGGGAAGGGTTCGGGCCCCTCGGCCGCGACGTCGCGCCAGGTCTTTGTGAGGGTCGTCCCTTCGCCGTTGGGTGCCAGCGCCCAGTCCTCGATCATGGTGAAGGTCTGGTTCTCTTCGATCCGTGCGCGGGTATAGGGCGCCTCGAGTCCGAGGGCCGTCGTCACCTTGATCACGAGGAGGGCGTCGCTCGAGGCTTCGGGGAGTCGCTCCAGCATCGAGGTTCCCATCTCGCCGCGGCACCAGATGGACTCGCCCGGCTCGAGGGTTCCGCCCTCTACGGGGGAGGGGAAATAGTCGAGGATGCGCTCGGGGGTGAGGATGAATTCGCGGACCTGTGCGGGTGTGGCCGCGAGCTCCATGATCTCGGTGTGGACGATTTCGGGTTGGGCTTCGCTCATGAGAGACCTCGCTCGGTTCGGGCTGGCGTGAAATGGATGAGGACGGTGACCCATCCAGACGGCGTGGGTGTGACGCACATTGGGCGGGCCAAGCCTAGTGCGTTCCCGGCGGGCTGCGAGGGCTCGAACTCGGCCGGCCTCTACCGCACACTCGGCTTGGAACCGCATCGCAAGGAGTGCTCCCATGCCGCTGGATGAATCGATCTGGGCCGAACGTCCCTTCGGGCCCAACGCCTTCTCGCTCTCCGGGCGGATCGCGCTGGTGACCGGTGCGGCGCGTGGGCTCGGGCGCGCGACCGCGCTGGGTCTGGCGCGCTGCGGTGCCGACCTGGCGCTCTGCGACCGTGAAGCGGAGGACCTCGCGTCGTGTCGGGCGGAGGTCGAGGCGCTGGGGAGACGCTGCCACACGGGGGTGCTCGACGTCCGAGAGGAGGAGGCGGTCGGCGGCTTCGTTGCCGAGACGGCGGCGGCGCTCGGGCCGATCGACGTACTCGTGAACAACGCCGGAGGCGGCTTCTGGTCGCTCTTCTTGGACGTGAACGCGAAGGGCGAGAACGCGCTCGTGCGCGAGAATTTTGGATCCGTCACGGCCTGCATCCGACAGGTCGTGCCGCATATGCCGGCAGGCGGGTCGATCGTGAACGTGACCTCGATCGAGGCCCACCGGGCGGGTCCCGGCTTCGCGATCTACTCGGCCATGAAGGCTGCGGTGGCGAACCTGACGAAGTCGCTCTCGATGGAGCTCGCCTCGCGGAAGATCCGGATCAACTGCGTGGCGCCCGACATGATCCACACGGCGGGCGATGACGTGCTGGCGGCAGACGCGAGTCCGCTGCTCGAGGGGGTCGCAGAGAATACCTGGCCCGAGGCGGGGCATCCCGACGACTGTGCCGCGGCGGTCGCCTTTCTGGCGAGCGACGCCGCGCGTTTCGTGACGGGCTCGACCCTCCATCTCGACGGTGGCAATCATGCGGCGGGGGGCTGGAAGCGCCGCGAGGACGAGCGCTTCGGTTTGTGAGGCGTTCTCTTTGATGTTGATTGTGGGCGGGATGAAGCGTCATGGCCGGTGCAGGCCCGCTGCTCGTGGAGATCAGAGCAGCGTTGCTGGCAGACTCAGAGCGAGGTCGAAGTGACGCCTTCGGGGTGGGGGCGAGGCCGGCTCATGCGTCCTTTGCACGTCGACTGAGCAGGCACTGAGGAGCGCGGCGGTGAGGCCGAGGACGGCGTGAATCGCTTGCTTTCGTAGCGGCATGGCATGGTTCTCAATTCCCGTACCGGGGGGCAGTACCCGGTGCAAAGCCAACTTCGGGCAAGGCGGTGAACGTCTCTGTCGATTGCTTCGCGAGCGACGAAGAAACACCCCGGATGGCATATGGGAGGAGTCGGGGCGGCGTCTCAGGGGGTGGATCGTTTGGGTAGACTGGGGGAAAGCGGAGGAGACTCGATGCACGCGTTCTTGACCCACATGCGAGCGAAGGCCGGTAAACGAGACGAGGTGATCAGACTGACCACGGTCATGCTGGAGAAGACGCAGTCGGAGGAGGGGATTCCGGTCTACGTCTTCTCGACCGCCACGGAGAGTCCCGACGACTTCTGGTTCTACGACATCTACGAGTCGGAGGCGTCGCGCAAAGCGCACGAGGCGAGCGCGGAGTTCGCTCGGACGATGCCGGCCTTGATGGAAGTGGCGGAGATGGTCTCGGTCACGCCGCTGGTGCCCTATGGGCCGATGAAGATCACGCCGCCCGGCGCATCCTAGACGACGAACTCCTCGAGCCAGCGGGAGAGATCGACGTGAAAGCCGGAGGCGTTCTTATGGCCGCCGCCTCCATACTCCAGCGCGACGCGTGAAATGTCGAGGTCACCGATCGAGTAGATCGTTGCGTAGACCTCGGCTCCCTCGACGCGGTAGACCAGTCCCCACTCGTCGCCGAAGGCCGCTCGCTTCGCGAGTTCGTGGCCGATCTGGGCGCGATTGGTCGAGGCGTTGACCGCCTCGATGCGACGGGTGCCGAGGGCGATCGGGCGAGCGTGATCCAGGCGTCGCTCGACCTCCATACGGTTGGCGCGAAGGATCGGCGCGCCCTGTTCGACCAGGCGCTCGATGGGCTGGGCCGAGAGTTCGTCCCAAATCTCGTAGGTTCGGGGGTAGGACGCGATGGCGGCGTTGACGGCGTCGGAATCGGGGAGTGTCCAATTCCACAAATCCTGGTCTTCGACGTAGCGGAGCAGCTCCGGGGTGGCGTCGTCCGGATGGAAATATTGCCAGGCCAGGACCGAGCCCGAGCGGAGGAGGTCGAAGTGCAGGACGTGGCCCTCGGCCTCGAGCGCGTTGACCTCGGAGGCGCCCGTCCACAGGCGGTCTCGGGCCGTCACGTGGTGGTCGAGGATGATGACCTGGGCGGCGACCTCAGCGAGCTCGTGGAGTTCGTCGAGCGCGGGCGCGATGTCGACGAACGCGACGACGGCATCCTCACAATCGGCCATGCGGGCCCGGTCTTCGTGGCCTCGTGCGACGAACCAGGCGTCTTCGCCCCAGGCGCGCCGAACGGACCAGGCGGCGCCGAAGCCGTCGGGGCAGCCCGCGTGGTAAAAGCAGAGTTTCTTCAATTCGGTGGGTCCCGTGATTGCCCGAGTGGCGCTGCGTGCTCTTGGGCCCCAAGGCCGTTTTGGTGAAGCGGGTCCGCGCGGGCAGGGTGTCCGAGGGGGAGGGAGAATGTAGCGAGCCCGGGGGGCTCGGGAATCGGCTCTTCGAGGCGATTCATGACGAGGGGCCTCGAGCTGGGGTAGCCTCCCGTCTCCCTCGGAGACCTGATGTTCCGCCCCGCCGAACGCATCGCCCTTGCGGCCCTCGACCGGCCCCTGACCCAGGCCGAATGGCTCCAGTTGGTCGAGGGGCTGCACGCCGAGCCCGGCTTCTGGTGGCTCGATAGCGCGCTCGAAGACGGTCGGCTCGGGCGGCGATCCTTCGTCGGGGCAGACCCCTATTTGCGGCTGAGCGCGCGTGGGGGGGAGGTCGAGATCGAGGTGCGCCGCGCCGTCCGGGCGGGGTTGGACCGGGGTGGCCATCGGTTCGACGGCGACCCGGTCGAGGTTGCGCGTGCCTTGCTCCCCCGAGCGGACTCCCTCGTACACTCTGCTCGGACCTCGGGGCGGGCGGGGAACCGTCGCTGGCACGAGGTGGCGGGCCTCTCCTCGGGTCTCGACCTGCCCTTCCTGGGCGGCGCGGTCGGCTATCTCGGCTACGAGCTCGCCTCCCGGTTCGAGCCGCGACTGCGCTTCCAGAATACGGACGACCTGGGGCTCCCAGATCTGAGCCTCGCCTTCGTCGATCGCGTGCTGGCTTATGACCATGAGGCCGGGCGGCTCTGGGTCGTTGGGATGGGTTTCGGGGATGCGCGGGGGACGAGTGAGGCGGGGCCGCGTCAGAGGGCGGTCACCCGCTCCCGACAGGTCGCCGACGCCGGCGCAGCGCGGGTGGAACGAATCCTGACGAAAGTGCCCAGGCGGGCCGCCGCACCGCCCGAGCTCGACCCGCACCGCGCGAGGCCGGCGATGTCCTCGACCGTCGACGCATCGGGCTACGTGAAGGCCGTCGACACCGTGCTGCAGGAGATCGCCGCGGGCAACGTCTATCAGGCCAACTACAGCCAGCGGCTTACGCTCGAAGTGCCGACGGATCCCTGGGCGCTCTACGGCGCGCTGCGGCGCCGCAATCCGGCTCCCTTCGCCGCCTATCTCTCGCTACCCGACGCTGCGATCTTGTCGAGCTCGCCCGAGCGCTTCCTGCGGCTCGACGACGCACGTCACGTCGAGAGCCGACCGATCAAGGGGACCCGGGCGCGAGGCAGGGACGCTGCGGGGGATCGGCGTCAATCGAGGGAGCTCGCGCGGAGCCTCAAAGATCGCGCCGAGAATCTGATGATCGTGGATCTCGTGAGAAACGACCTGGGTCGGGTTTGCACGCCGGGTTCGATCGCCGTCCCGGAGATGATGGAGATCGAGGCCTACGCCGCGGTCTTCCAACTGGTCTCGACGGTCGCGGGCGAGCTGGCGACCGGGCGAGACGCGTTCGACTTGCTGGCCGCCACCTTTCCGCCCGGCTCGATGACCGGCGCGCCGAAGCTCGCCGCGATGACGCTTCTCGAGGAGCTGGAGAGCGTGCGGCGGGGCATCTACGCCGGCGCATTGGGCTATTTCGACGTGCGCGGCGGGCTCGACCTCTCGGTGGTGATCCGCACGCTGGTCTGTCAGCAGGGCAGGGCCCATCTCCACGTCGGTGGGGGGATCGTCGCCGACTCCTCTCCGGAGGCCGAGTTCCTCGAGTCGCTCGATAAGGCGAAGGCGCCGCTCGCCGCCGTGGCCGAGTGTGAGGCCTCCGACGAGGCGCCGGAGTGAGCCGAAACATCTATGTGGACATCGACGACGTCCTCGGCCGAACCGTCGAGAGCTTGATCGACCTACTCGAGGCGATGCACGACCGCCGCGTCGAGATCGAGGCGGTGAGACATTTCGACCTCGAGAGGTCTTTCGGTCTCGATGCGTCCGAGATCCGGGCCTTCATGACGCGGGCCCACGACGATGACATGATCGAGGCGATCGAGCCCTGGAGCGGCGCGCGCGAAGTGCTCGCGGGCTGGACCCGCGCGGGCCACTCGGTTCGTCTCGTGACGGGTCGCCCACCGTCGACGAATGCGGCGTCTCGGCGCTGGCTCGAAGAGCACGCGATCGCCCACGCGGAACTCCACCACCTCGATAAGTGGGCCCGCCCGACCTGGAACGAGGCCGGCCTGCCGGCGCTTCGCTTCGAGGATCTGCCCGAGCTGGGCTTCTGTTTTGCCATCGAGGACAGCCTGGATACGGCGGTCCGGCTCGTCGAGGAATTCGGCCTGACCGTCGCGCTGATGGATCGGCCCTGGAATCGAGAGGTGGGCGGACTGGCACCCGCGACGCGTGCGGGGCTCCATCGTTGTGCGGGCTGGGAGGCCGTCGCGGCCTGCTTCGCGCGTCACGAGGCGGGCTGAGCGGGCCGCTCGGCGGCGCGGACGAGGCGGGCGAGCGCGGAGACCACCGGCGTCTGGATCCCGTGCTCATGTCCCAGCCGTTCGACGGCGCCGCAGAGCGCCTCGATCTCCGTCGGCCGCCCTGCGCGTAGGTCCTGGAGCATCGAAGACTCGTGCCTCGCGGTGGCGGGGATCAACTCGTCGTGGAAGGTCGTCAGATATTGCTCGGCCCCGGGCCAGGCGACCTCGATCTGCGCCGCATGCAGCACGGCGAAAATTTCACGGATCACCTCGTCGACGAGGCGGCGCGTGGTGGGATCCCCGGTCAGTTCGCCGTAACGCCGCCCGGCGAGCGCGCCGAGCGGGTTGAGGGCGCAGTTGTAGAGCATCTTGGCCCAGAGCGTGCCGCGCATGTCACGGCTCGTCTCGGCGGGTAGACCTCCCTCTGTGATGCGCTCCGCGAGCGGCATGAGAACATCGACCGGCTGCTCGAAGAGGCTGCCGAGCGCAAGCGGTGCCGCGTGGGCGGTGACCTCGACCTCGCTCAGGCCGCGTCGGTGAAAGCCCGTGATGACCCGGGCGTGAAAGAGCTGCTCGGCGGGCCAGAAGGGGAGGAAGGCGGCCTCGTTGCCCCAGCCGTTCTGACAGAGAAGAAGTTTCGTATCGGCCACCAAGCGGGATGCGAGGGGCTCGAGCGCGCGGGCGATCTCGGGTGCGGCGAAGGCCTTGGTGCAAACGAGCAGCCACTCCGGCGGCGACTCGAGGAGCCGCTCGGCGTCGCGTTCGAGCGCGAGCCACGTCGCCGGAACCTCGCGCAGGCCGAAGAGCCCGGTCAGACGCAGGCCCTTTTCGCGGATCGCGGCGCGGGTCTGCGGGTCGCGCCCGAAGAGGGTCAGCCGCTCCTCGGGCCGGGCGAGGGCGGCGGCGAGTCCGAGGCCGACCGCTCCTGCTCCCCAGATCGCGATCCGCACGTCTGTCTTCCCCTTCGCGGGCCGGGTTTCGGAGTCTCGGGCCTGGCGTGGCTGGGTGGCTCGATCGGCAGTGTAGTCTGACACGACTCGGCGAGGAGGGGGAGACGTGATCGCGGCGCGGCCAGGGGCCCGGGTCCGATGGTGTCGTGCGCGGGCAGCTCCTAAGCTGATGTGCCGTGGGGGGAATGGAGAGCGTGTCATGAGCGAGATGAGCTACGAGCAGGCGGTTGCGAAGATGACGGGGGAGGGCAGCCCCTTTGAACTCGTTGTCGAAGAGGTGAACGGTCTGTCGATGCCGGTCTTCAAGAACCGGTTCCGGTCGCTGCGAGAGGTGCTGCAGAAGTCGGTCGAGTTTGGTGACGCGGAGCTTGCGGTCTGGGATACGGGCGAGCGCTGGACCTTCGCGGGGCACGAACGGGAAGTGGCTTCCGTCGCGGCGGCGCTGGCCACCAAGCACGGCGTCGGCAAGGGGAGCCGCGTCGCGATCCTGGCCGCGAACCGACCCGAATGGATCTTGACGGCCTGGGGCACGCTCGTGCTCGGGGGCTCGGTAGTCGCGATGAATGGCTGGTGGCAGGGCGACGAGATTCGTTACGGCGTGGAGCTGGCCGAGCCCGACCTACTCTTCGCCGACGCCGCGCGGCTCGCGCGCGTCGCGGGCCAGAACCTCGACGTAGAGACGGTCGTCTTCGACGAGGGCTTCGACGCCTACGCGTCCTTCGACCTGGAGGCACCGCTGCCCGACGTCGCGATCGCCGAGGACGAGATGGCCGCGATCATGTTTACGAGCGGGACGACGGGTCGGCCCAAGGGCGCCATGATGTCCCATCGCAACTTCATCGCGTTCCTGCAGATGAATTTTTGCAACGGGGCGCTCAAATACCTGCTGAGCCCGCCGGACGCCGAGCAGGCGGCGCTCCCGCCGCTCGTGGGCATCAACTCGAACCCGCTCTTCCACGTCTCGGGTTTTCAGTCCGGTGCGCTGATGGGGCCCGCGACCGGGACGAAGACGGTTTGGACCACCGGTCGCTTCGATCCTGTGAAGATCATGCAGCTCACCCTCGACGAGGACGTGACGCGCTGGGGGGGAATCACGACCCAGCTCTGGCGCTTGATTGAACACCCGGACTTCGAGCCCGAGAAGTACCGGCAGGTGCGCTCGATGGGCGGCGGCGGTTCGGCCTTCTCCCCCGACCTGCAGCGCTCCCTGCGCGAAAAGCTTCCGCAGGCCTGCGGCGAGTTCAACGTGGGCTACGGGCTGACCGAATGCGGCGGGCTCTGCTCGATGGCGATCGGGCCGCTGCTCGAGGCCCACCCCGACACGGCGGGGCGGACGATCCCTGGCAACGACATCGCGATCTTCGACGACGAGGGGGAGCGGCTGCCCGACGGGGTCGACGGCAATATCTGCGTGCGGGGTCCGAACGTGATGCTCGGCTATTGGCGCAACCCCGAGGCGACGCAGGAGGCGTTCTTCGAAGACGGTTGGCTACGTACCGGGGATATCGGTCAGCGCCGCGACGGCCTGCTCTTCCTGGCCTCTCGCAAGCGCGACATGATCATCCGTGGGGGGGAGAACATCTATCCCCTCGAGATCGAAAACCGCATCGACGACCATCCGGATGTGGAAGAGGTCGCAGTCGTCGGTGTCGACCATCGTGAGCTCGGTCAGGAGGTGAAGGCGATCGTCGTCCCGAAACCCGGCCGGACCCTGGATGAGCAGGCGCTCAAAGATTTTGTGGCCGAGACGCTCGCCTATTACAAGGTGCCGAGTTACATCGAGGTGCGTACGGAGCCGCTCCCGCGCAACGCGACGGGTAAGGTGCTGAAGCCGGTTCTGTTGGGCGAGGCTGAGAATACTTTCGAGGAATAGCCCCGATTGGGGCGGAGAAGGGCGGGTTCGGCACCTCGCGCGGATCCGGTATGTTCCCCGATCACACGAGCCCCGCGGTCTCGCGCTTCTGCCCAGCATCGGGCGGGCGCCACGCGAGGGAGGGAGGAGCATCAATGTCGAAGGGACCCCTTGCGGGCGTGAAAGTGCTGGAAGTGGCGGGCATCGGCCCGGGTCCCTTCTGCTGCATGATGTTGGCCGACATGGGCGCCGAGGTGACGCGCCTCGATCGCGCTGGCAGCGTCAAAGAACAGGATCCCGACAAGCCCTCGGTCGACGTTTTGGGGCGCGGTCGTCGCAGCGTGGGCGTCGATCTCAAGCAGGCCGACGGGATCGAGACCGTGCTCAAGATGGTCGAGCAGGCCGACGTCCTGGTCGAAGGTTTTCGGCCCGGCGTGATGGAGCGCTTGGGGTTGGGCCCCGAGGTCTGTCTCGAGCGCAATCCGAAGCTCGTCTACGGGCGCATGACGGGCTGGGGACAGGAAGGCCCGATGGCCCAGGCCGCGGGCCACGACATCAACTACATCGCGCTCGCCGGCGCGCTCGAGGGGATCGGGCGGCCGGGTCAGAACCCGGTGCCACCGCTCAACCTGGTCGGGGATTTCGGGGGCGGCGGCATGCTGCTGGCCTTCGGGATCGCCTGCGCGCTCACCGAGCGTGCGCAGTCGGGCGAGGGACAGGTGATCGACGCGGCCATGGTCGACGGGGCGGCGACGCTGATGGCGTTCTTCTACGGGATGAAGGCGATGGGTGGCTGGGGATCGGGCGGGCGCGGCACGAATATCCTCGACACCGGGGCCCATTTCTACGACACCTACGAGACCGCCGACGGTAAGTACATCTCTGTCGGCTCGATCGAGCCCCAGTTCTACGCCGAACTGCTCGAGAAGCTCCACCTGTCGGACGACGATCTGCCCCACCAGATGGACAAGTCGGGCTGGCCCCTGCTGAAAGCCCGCTTCGAGACGCTCTTCAAGACCCAGACCCAGCAGCAATGGTGCGATTTGATGGAGGGCACGGACATCTGCTTTGCGCCCGTGCTGTCGATGGACGAGGCGCCCGAGCATCCCCACCTGAAGGCACGAGACACCTTCGTCGAGCCCGGCGGCGTGGTTCAGCCGGCGCCCTCGCCGAGGTTCAGCCGAACCTCGCCCGCGCTCGATCGCCCGCCTGCCCATGCGGGAGAGCACAGCGACGAGGTCCTGGCCGACTTCGGGTTTGCAGCCGACGAGATCGCTCGTCTGAAGGATGGAAAGGCCGTGGCGTAGTGGACACGCGGGCCACGCGGTTCCTGGGGGAGAAGTCGCCTCGGCCACCGGCAGCTGGATAGGTTAGAGTCCGCGCAACCAGCCGAGCCGACACTCTGTTCGGCGGTAAGGGGGTCTTGTGAATCCGAAGGTCGCACTTGCTCTGATCGCGGGGCTGCTGGTCCTGATGTTTGGCCAGCGCTTCTACCATAGTGTGCCCGCCGGCCATGTCGGCGTTGCGATCTTCCTGGGCGAGGTCCAGGAAAAACCCTACGTAGAGGGGCCGCATTGGGTCTTGAACCCGCTGCTCTCGTGGGTCGATCTCGATGCTCGCCAGGACACGTTCAAGATTTCTCAGCTTGAGATGCCGACCCGAGACCAGCTGCTTTCGAAGGTCGACCTCTCGATCCAGTGGCGCCTCGACCAGTCTCGTGCGCCGGACATCTACCGCGATACCGGCGACAAGGACCGTATCATTGCGGTCCACTTACACCCGAAGACGCGCTCCTTGGTGCGGGAGCTGGGGACGCGGATCGAGCGGGCGGAGGACCTCTTCAAGGACGAGGTTCGAGATAAGCTCGCCGCCGAGATCGAACGCGAACTGAAGGCCTACGTGGAGCCGAAGGGCATCTTGGTGGATTCGGTCCTGCTGCGGAACATCAACCTGCCACCGGTGCTCGCCGAGGCGATCGGCCGGAAAAAGGAGCGAGAGCAGGAGGTTGAGCGACAGCGCGCCGAGCTCGAGCGCGTGAAACTCGAGCAGGAACAGCAAGTGGCGCAGGCGCAAGCCTCTCGTAGGGCCGCCGAGGAAGATGCCAAGCGTCTCCGAATTTTGGCGGAAGCAAAGGCATACGAGGTCAGGACGATCAACGAAGCCGCCTCGGGCAACCCCGCCTACATCCAGCTCCAAAGCCTCGAGGCGCTGAAGAAAATGGCCGAAGACCCCGCGGCCAAGCTCTACTTCATGGACTCGAACGCCCCGTCGCCCCTACCCCTGCTGAATATGGGGGACGCGGTGGGCAAGCGACGCTGAGCCACCGCCGCGGGTTGAGAGGAGCGGGGTCGCCGGGCGCCATCATCCATGCATGGCATGGGGGAGACCCCTGTCGGAGGGGCTGATCGGTGATCTAAAGGTTCTTTCGCGCTCCGCGGGAGAGAGACGGGGGCACGATGTATACGATGGCCGATCCGCTCAACCATGCGGTTCGCGTCGGGGCCGACCAAATCGCCACCGTCTGCGGTGCGGACCGGCAGACCTACGCAGACCTCTGGCGCCGATGTCGTCGAATGGGAGGGGCGTTGGAGGCCCTCGGCATCGCGCGGGGCGAGCGCGTCGCGATCTGGGCGGACAACAGTCCGGCCTATGTCGAGGTCTACGCGGGAGTCCCGGCCCACGGTCGGGTCGTCGTCCCACTCAATACGCGCCATGCCGAGCCCGAACTCGTCTATGCGCTGAGCGACTCGGGCGCGCGGATCCTATTGACCGATCGGGAGCCGGGGAAGCTGGCCGATTGTGTCGAGCGGGTGATCCGTCTGCCCGAGGACTACGAGGCGCTCCTTGCCGCGGCAGACGAACGGCCGCTGGGGGAGGGGGTAGTCGAGTCAGACCTCGCGGGCCTGTTCTATACCGGAGGCACGACGGGGGCGTCCAAGGGCGTGATGCTGACCCATCGCAACCTGATCGCGAATACCTTCCACTGGATGGCGACGATCCCGCACGCGTCGAGTGACGCGATGCTCGTCATGGCTCCGCTCTTTCACGCGGCAGGGTCCAACGGTGTGCTGTCGAATATCTGGACCGCGGGTAAGCAGGTCCTGCTCCCGTCCTTTTCACCGGAGGGTGCCCTCGAGTTGATCCAGGCGGAGGGCTGCACCGGGACGATCGGGGTGCCGACGATGCTCTCTGCGATCGCGGAGGAGCAGCTCGCGCGGCCCCGTCAGACGGACTCGATGCGCTGGATCGCCCACGGTGGCTCCCCCATCGCGAGCGCGCTGCTGCGGCGGGTCCACGAGGCGATCCCGTCGGCGGAGCTGGTCGAGATCTACGGCGCGACGGAGCTCTCGCCGCTGGCCACCGTGGCGCGCGACGAGCAGGATGCCCTCGACTCCGATCGGATCCGCTCCTGCGGGCCCGCGATCGTGGGCGTTTCGGTCGAGATTCTGGCCGAAGACGGTTCGCTCCGGCCCAGGGGCGAGGTCGGGGAGGTCGTGGTTCGCGGTCCCACCGTGATGGAGGGCTATTGGAACAAGCCCGAGCAGACGGCTTCTGTGCTTCGCGACGGTGGCTACTGGACGGGCGATCTCGGCTACATGGAGGGGAACGGTGATGTCTATCTCGTCGATCGCTCCAAGGACATGATCGTCTCGGGAGGCGAGAACGTCTATTCGACCGAGGTCGAAGAGGTGCTCTATCAGCATCCGGCCGTGCTCGAGGCGGCGGTCTTCGGCGTCCCCGACGAGAAATGGGGAGAGGCGGTCCACGCTGCGGTTTACCTGCGCCCCGGGAGCGAAGGCGTCACGGCCGAGGATCTGGTCGAGTTCTGTCGGGCGTCGCTGGGGGGATACAAAGTGCCCAAGGGCGTCGATTTGCACGACGACGTCCTGCCCAAGTCGGGACCCGGCAAATTCCTGAAGCGCAGCCTGCGCGCGCCCTACTGGGATGGGTACGAGCGCGCGGTGCACTGACGCGGAACCTTTCGCTGGACGCTTGCCGCGCACAGCGGAGCGGGATTGCTCCGTGTGCTACTTCCAGGCGAAGAGCGGCTGCTCGTAGTGGCTGACGCGAGTGGCTCTGCCGTGGAGGGCGACCTCGCGCATCTGGAAGAGGACGGCGGCGGTCGGGCTGTGGATCAGCGTTCCGAGCATGGGGATCGAGAGCACGGGTCGATCGCTCTCGGGGATCTCGCGCAAGACCGGGACCGCCGGCTTGTCGAGTTCGTCCAGGGGCACGACGTGGAGTCGCTCGACCTCGGCCGGGTCCGGCTGCAGGGGAGCGGTCGAGTCGGACCAGCAGACGACCGGGCTCATGCGAAAGCCCGATCGCGTCGGAAAGTCGTCGAGCCGGCCGAGCACATCGCGCTCGTCGACCACGAGGCCGATCTCCTCCCGGGTCTCGCGGAGCGCAGCGGCGACGGTCGTCTCGCCTTCGTCCAGGCGTCCGCCGGGTAAGGCCCATTGTCGGGCGTGGCGCTTGAGGTGGGCGGGTCGCCGCGTGAGAAAAAAACAGGCGCGGCCCTCGTCGTCCGGTGTGATGATCAGCGCGACCGCCGCGGGACGCAGTTCGGGGCGCTCTTCCGCGAGCTCGACAGGGTCGAAGGATTCGAGGTGGCGAGTCACGCGGACGCGGAGTTCGGGCTCGAAGAGGTGGCGTCGGGGGGGCACGATCGGGGAGCATAGGGCGTTCCCGGCGTGATGGGCGCCGCCGCGTTTGGGATTCGGTCGTCGCGTTTGGGCTTCGGTCGTCGCCCGGGGCACGCGAGTGGGAGGTGAAGGGGAGATCGTGGATCGGTGTGGACTCGAATCGACGGATTGGCCGGCCGCGGAACGCCTCGCTCAGGTGATGCTCGAGGGCGTCGTCCTCCATCGTCTGGAGGGCGCTGCCGGGTCGGGCGTCGAAATCGTGGTGCGCGAATGGGGGGCAGACGGGGGCGAGGCGAGAGAGATCGCACTGCTCCACCACGCGAACGGCTTCTGTGGGGCGACCCTCGCACCGATCGCCCGGGCGCTTTCGGATCGCTACCGCGTGTTCTCCATCGACGCCCGTGGCCACGGCGACTCGACCCCTGTGCGTGCGGGCGGGAATCCCGATCCCTATCACTGGGACGCTTTGGCGCTCGACTTGGAGTGCGTGACCGAGCAGCTGATCGCGCGGACGGGACGCGCGGCCGTGGCGCTGGCCGTGGGGCATTCCTTTGGCGGCGCGCTGCTCCTGCGCGCGGCGTCGCGTGCGCCCGAGCATTTCGAGCGACTCTTGCTCTGTGATCCTGTGATCCTGCCGCCGCTACCGCCTGGGCCCCCGCCGAGCG
>Ga0315331_10000286_pt1 | contig 33244 bp, 55 predicted proteins | sample M160m34915metaG_FD_203456 | JGI IMG/M metagenome (GOLD analysis project Ga0315331, IMG submission 203456) | Ammonia-oxidizing marine archaeal communities from Monterey Bay, California, United States - M1 60m 34915 | ecosystem: Environmental > Aquatic > Marine > Intertidal zone | place: USA...
TTCTGTCTTATCTTATCAATTAACATTTCAACATCTATCATACGTTCTTCTATAAATTGTAATTGCATATTTAGTTTTGAAATTTCTGGAATCTCTGCATTAACGTGAGTACGCAATTCTTCTTGTGTTTTTGAAAGCCATTCCACTAACATATAAAGCTCATTTACTTGTGGACTGACCATCGTGCCTTTAGGAACACCGTCTATAAATTCATTGGCTGCTATCATATCTTGTTGCATTAACTGTATCTCTGTTTCCACTCGATTTAATCTTTCAATTACCCCAAAATAGCTCATGGTTCCGATTGCGACTGCTGCCAATATTGCTAAAAGATTTTTAGCTGGCATACTTATGTTAGTGGCTTCTGATAATTTCATAGTTTAGAATGATTCTAATTTAGAAGTGGGTTGTCGTTGGCTGCTTTCAGTTCGTTTATTTTTGCATCAAGATATTCAATGGCTGCACCATTAATTGCAATATCTCCTTTAACAGCTTCTAATGTTGCTGCAAGAGAACGAACAGCTTCTAATGCTTCGTCATCTCCTTCATCTATACTGTAAATCAAATTGTTAATACGATTGTTTACATCGGTTAGGTCAACTGTTTGATTGACCACATAATCTTGTCCTTCAAGTGCGTTTAGTCTTGTCTGGAACTCACCCCAAGCATAAAAACCTCCACCAATGGCACATACAACGCCAATAAGGCTCGCATAGGTGCTAAGTTTATTAATTAAGTCTGGCATCCATTAATCCTTTTAGTTTAATATAAGCTGCATCAGTAGCTGACTTAGCTTCGTTAAGTTTAATTTGATATTGAACAACAGGATCAGTACCTACTAGGTTAACCTGTGTTCCGTAAATAGTTTTGTCGTAACTAGCTAAACTTACTTGCATAAAGAAATCTTGATTACCTTGTGGTAATTGTCTGGTATCAAACAATGCCTGGTTCATGTCAGCATAGCTAGACATATCAGGTTGCATAGCTATCATTTCTCTACTAACAACTTCATTAATAACATTCAATGTAACATTTGTTTGTTGTATGCTATCTTTAATCTGAGACTTGATAACTTTCTCTAGTGTAGCTATTTTAATATCTAATTCAGATTTTAATTCTGGTTCTGAAACATCCTCTTTGACAGCACTTGGTTCTTCAAGTGGACTTCCCTCAACATCTGCGACTTCAGTTGGCTCCTGCTTATCTTCCTCTTGTTGGGTAGGACTTTCGGTTTCAATAGGTTCGTCTGCAACAATGCTTTCGCTATTGGGTTGTTCTTCAATTTCATTTGCTTCTTCCTTTATTGGTTCAGCTTCAACAATTTCTTCATAGTATTCTTCTACTTCCTCTATGAACTCTTCCTGCATTTCTTCTGTAAATTCTTCTACAAACATTTCTTCATCTATAGAAACCATCTCATATACTTCTTCAATAGGTGGTGGTTCATCAAAGAACTCTACTTCTTCAAATATAATATCTTCTGGAATAAATTCTTCCATGATAGGTTCTGCGTAATAGTCATCTTCAAAGAACTGTTCTTCAAAAAAAAAATCGTCAAGTGCTAAGTATGTATCTTCTATTTCAAATTCTTCTTCTTCAAATATCTCAGGATTGAATGAGTATTCAATATCTATGAACTCAGGTATGCCTGGTTCTTCATATAGATATATATCAGTTAGATATAGGTCATCTAAATCATCTTCAAATGTATCTATAAAGTTGGCAACTTCAGCAATCTCATCCTGTGCAGGACAAGTGGGTGGGTTCTTTTCCCAACAGTATTCAACTGTGGTAACTGTTGTTGAAGATAAAACATTATAGTTAAGTTTAAGTTCTGGGTCTCGTACATCAACGCCAGCATGACCACCGTTATAAGAGGCGTTGCCTTGTATATCAAAACTAAATCTAGCAGTTAATGTACCATGTGTGTTCTCTGCATTAGGTGCAATAATTAATGTATTAGAATAATTATTAAACTGATAGTTATGATTGGTTGTATCTTCTAAAGTTATACTTTGTGTTGTAGTATCAATACCATTAGTTGCAGTTTGTGTCATCGTAACGGTTGATGCTTGAGGATTCCACCATCTTATATCTGCAGATAATTCTGATGTTAGTCCTTGTTGTAATTCTTGTTCAGTTAGTATGCCTTGAGAATTAATTGTAGATTCTGCAAAAGCGTTATCCTTACCAGTCAAATATATTGATTCATTTATATCAGAACTATCTGGGAACATAGTTCCTGTCCAACTACCATCATTCCATTGCTGAGATATTAGGTTGCCTGTAGTTACAGGATTACCAGTTGTAATAGTTGTGGTGCTTGTAGTGTCGCCTGGATTGGGAAAATTTTCAATAGTTACAGTATCAGCACTACTTGAGAATGTTAGTAGGCTCGCCATTACTGTCAAGTATATAGCTTTCTTTATCATCTAACCCCTCCAATATTTTAGCGTCTACCTTTTCCATGTATCTAAGAGCTTTTGTGTACTCCTCATAGTCTGGTCTTTGTTTGTCGTACTTGTTCCATTCCGCTAGAGCTTCACTCCCAATTTTACCATTAAATGGACAGGGAGTTCCTGCATGAGCCATGCTTTGAAATACTCTTGCATCTTGACAGAGTATAGATACTGCTGCGACTTTCATATTAAAATCATAGAGAAGTTTAGATAGTTTCATTCTCTCACAATTCATATCACGTTTAGTAACACCAATAGATGCACCTAATCCAAACTTTTGTAATCCTCCAGAGACCCCTACAACACACAAATCCTGCGACATGGCTGATATACTAGGTGCAGATGCAGAAGGAACTACTCTAGTATCTCCTGTATAACTATTGTTATTGGTTGTTGCATTTGTAGTAGTGTTAGAAGATGAACCACTTTGATAATTTGTTGTATTTTCAGTTTCAGAATTGTAACCACCTGTAATTGCAGTATTTGAACCTGTGGAATTTACTTGATCGTTTGTGGTTGACCCACTTGAAGTTACATCATTGTCTGCCATAGCCTGATCCATTAAGGATCCAAAGATCCACAGCATAATTGCAGTTACGCCTACGACTATAATTGTGTTTTTCATATCTCTTGTCCTGGTTCTTGTTCTTGTTCAGTCGAGTATCGGCTTTCACAGAAAAACTCATACCCTTTCATATCTCCCTTTTGATTGTGGTTATCAAAAAGGTCTAATGTGAGTTGAACTTTATTGTGAAATAAAAACTCTTGGCAAGTAGGTACGGAATCAAATGTAGCTTTATCGTATTGTGTATAAATAACTTGTTCAGAACTACTGAAAAATAGCATTGCGGTGATTATGAAGTACATTCACAATCATTTCTTTTTTAACATCTTAGCTGCTGATCCTACGCCCTTAATGCCAAATGACGCTGAGATAGCAATGTATAATAAATGTTGGTAGTATTCAGGAAGCTCTTGTAAAGCAACGAATCCACTTTTAACAAATTCTTGACAACCAGGAATGAAAACTAAAACTGCTGGAGCAAGTAGGACAACTAAACTGACCTCATCTTTCCAGCTATCTTTCATTTGGTCTACTGCCGATGCTTCCCACGACACTTTACCTGCGATCTGCTGCTCTTTAAGTGCAGTAGCAGCTTTAATCTCTGTAAGTTTTGCTTCTGATTTGGCTTTCTTAGTTTCTATTACGCCTTTAACCATATCACCAGCGACCCCTAGAAGGGGTTTAATCAACATCTGTAACATAATATTTCCTTATAAGTTTTGGATAATGCCGCTTAGTTCTAAGCAACGTGCTGGAGTTTGTTTGTTCCAGCGTGAATCTCTCATCTGTGTAGCAGCTTCTTTGAAGTCGCATTTGCCAAGTGCAGTAAACATCTTCTTAAATTTGCCTACTCCTGCTTGTCCTAGCTGAAAACACATTTCCGTCAAAACGCCTGTTATAGCGTGTTTCTTGGGTTCAGGTAGCTCCGACCATTCAGTGTTCTCTAAATGTTCTCCTATAAGCGAATTTGCTCCATTAAACGCCTTTTCAAAGTCGTTATTAAATAGGTTTTGCCACCCTTCCTCAGATTTAGGTACTTCTTCACCATCTAATATCTTATGACCCCAGCCACCAGTAAGGTGTCCTTCGGTACAATGATAAGGCTCTAACCTATAGCCTTCGTGTGCTTTTATTCTATCTTTAATATCGTTCATTTTATTGTATATCCAGTTGGTTGAGTAGATAAATTTGGGCATTTTTCAGGTTGATTGCCTGAAAGAATATCGTCTAAATTTTTGTTTAAATACCACACCACCGAACCAATAATGCTATCTCTTGTAAAAGTTTCTGACACTTCTTTCAAAGAACAACCATATTGTAAGAGTAAAGATACTGCTTTTCCAGAACTTCTAAGTTCTCTGTCTAGTGTAGATTCTGATTTTTTTGTTTTTACCCATATTCCTACTGGCAAAACACCAGTATCAGATATGTCATAATCTATTGTGGAAACTATAGGCATAGTGTCAATAAGCATACGCACATTGACGGATCTCATCCTATTTGGCACTTCCATTCTCGCCACGCTACTCATAATCCCTTTCTATAATCATTTCGAGGTAATGTATAGCCTTTTTAATATCTTCCTTTTTACCCTTAAATTTGTGCCTACACACGTACTTTATGACGTTGCCTTCAGCGTATGGAAGGTTGTTCATATTAATAAACTCTGCAGGTTGAATAATAAACCTTTTGTAGTGATCTCCACTTTCTTGACGTTCTAGTGTTTTCATGGACACACTTTATTCCATCTTCCACCTTTATTCAATACCATTGGTAAAAGTTGCGGTTGGCTATCTATAATTATTCCACAACCAATGATCGGTCTATCTTTGAATACTTTGTCATACGCAAAAGCTAATGCGTCTTTATCAATCAAACATCCTACTTGCATCGCCCATAAAAGTGATGATGGGTTTCCCCAATAGGAAATGCCATACTTGGTATGATAGTGTCCTTGAACATAACAAGTGCCTTGCTTTTGTCCAACGGTTAATATGTTTGCTGATTTACCATGATGAAAATGTACGTCATTTCCATTAGGTAGTTTTATTGTTAGTTCGCTATGCCATCTCCAACCTCTACCCACTTCTAAGACTTCGTTGTAGTCTCTCATGTAGGCTTTGGGTAAGCCAGCTTTGAAAGCTCTTCTGTATGCAAGGCTTCCGTGATTTGAATGTAGTAAGTCTACTTTGGGAAAAAGTTTTTCAATAGCATGAATAGCTTCCCTTGCTTCGTATAACTCATCTCCTGCACTTGGTAAGTCAGGGTCTTGACCGTGAAAGTTAAGACCGTGTTTATCTGTTTCATCGCCAATGTGAACTACACGATCAGGTCTATACTTCTTTTTGATCGCAGTTAAAAAAGGAATCAAATCTTCATGGTGATAAGGACAATGAGTATCTGAAATAATCAATATACATCTGTTTGACATATTTGATTTTTATTCGATTTGCACTAAATGTGCAATACTACATAATTGTCCGAATAATCAAAAATAACATCTGTGCGAAAACAGTAGTACCTATAAACCATACCAGACCTCGTAATTGTCGCATATCTCTTTCGATATGGGTAAGATGATTGTCCTTTAAGGTATTCATCTTTTGGTCTAACAGTTCTAGCTTACCCTCTATACGGATAATAGCTTCTCTGTTTTCTTGTTCCATTAACTATCGTCTCTAGCTTTTCTGTTTTTATAATCAGAACGAGCTGTTACTAACGCTACAAAGTCTGCTTGATTAGATGGAATGGAATCTGTAAATGAATCATCATCCATTAACTTTTGAGTCCATTCTTGTCGCATACGTTTCCAACAGTTGTTGATTTTACCATCAACTGCATCTTGTATCCAAGCATCTAGACCAGCATTATCTGTGTCGTTGTATAAATCATTAGACAGAATTGTTTGTTGAAGATCTGTCAGTGTGACTTCTTTTTTATGATTAGCCATATTTTACCTCCTTTAAGGTTGATTGTTTCATCATGCTATCAAACATATTGATAACCAGGTTTCACCACTACCATACATGACATTCATCTGTGCTGCCCCATGAGCGGAAGTTCTTACTTTAAAGAGCAAAGTATCACTTGCATCCATATCTACTATCCCTGCACTACTAAAACTTGAATTGTTGTCTGCAGAATATTCTTTTGTTGGATCTACTAGATTCATGTAATAAGTTCTATTAGAAGTAACAAATACACCTCCATACATCCATTGAGTAGCTGTATCAATATCACTTAAATCTACATTAGCTGTTACCATATATTTTCCTGTAACAGGAGCTGTAAAGGTGCTGGTTGAAGTATTAAAATCTGAATTAACATCATATACCTCAGAGCCAAATACGATAGTCACCCATCCTGTTGCCATATCATTTTGTGTAGCATTAGGAACAGCAAGGACGGCTGGTTGTAGTGGTTTGGTTACATGACCAGCAGAATCTATTGATAAAGCAGCACCTGCTGCACAAGATAAACTTCCATCTTTGATTGCTAAACTATCAATAGTTACACCCGATGTGGATGTTTTCTCTGATATTGTATCTACTCTTATTTCACTCATCTTATTCTCCTTTTAGTGCTGTTACTTCAGCTTCTAATGTTTCTATTCTAGTCATAGCTTCTTGTAATGCTTTGATAGCTTTCATGTAAAGAACAGTATATTTAATACCTTTAACATTTTCTTTTTCTTCTTTTACATCACCTATTGCTTTACCTTCTGGTATAGTATCTCCATCTTCATAAAGAGTTCCAAATTCTGAGGAACTTAAAACGTCTGATGAATTTGGTTTAGCTTCATCAACTAATTTAGGGCAAACGGATTCTAATTCTTGAGCTACCAAACCTATTTGAACTTTTGCTTTATCCTCACCGTATTTTCTAACATCATCTTTTCTTTTAAAGTTTCTAACTTTAAGAGATTTAATATCATTCCATTGAGAATTAGCATCGGTTATGTTTTGTTTAATTCTTTCGTCCGAATATGCTCCATAACTATTATCGTGGTTCTTAACATCTCCATCACCATAAACAACAAATCTTACATTCCAACTACTTCCATCATAGGCTTGTCCAACAAAGAAAAAGTTATCTGATCCACTATCAGGATCATCAGCACTATATAAAACTTGCATACCATAAGGTGAGGATGCATGAGCATTTTCAACTTTAAAGCTATAAGTATTTTCACTGCTTTTCATATGAAGTGTTGCATCAGGACTATCTTCAAGAATACCAACACGGTCAGTACCACTATTTACAAATATTGCGTGACTTTGATTATTAGACTCTACTCGGAAGTCTATGTCACCTGAATCTTCATTAAATACAGTCAAATCTTTTTTCATATAGATTCTGCTTGTACTTGTACCATTTACCATAGTATCAAGATAGAATTTACCACTTTCATTACCATTAGATGCATCTTCAATTCTTGAATACATCATAAGATAATTTTCTTCTTCTTGGGCGTCATTAGTGTTGGCAAAATCTATTCTACCAACTAAATCTTCATCCGCTGCAGAACTAGAGTTTCTAAACATTCTAATATAAGGCCCGTGACTAGCATCAGCATCTGTTGATATTAGTGAGAGTGTCTTTTCATTACCCGATGTTGTAATTGTACTTCCAGCTGTTGCAGTAAACGCACCATCTTTCAATGTTACACTATCTATGGCTACGCCATTTGCACTAGTATTTTCACTAATAGTGTCTACTTTAATTTCACTACTCATCCTTAGTCTCCTTTAATTCTTCTTTTAATATGTTGGTATATCCTTGATTTGCAAATCTAAGGTCTTGCATTTGTTTAGATACACGGATTAATTCTTCCAAAGCTGCTTTAGCTTTAGGGCTTATCTTAGTTTCGTCATATTCTTTATCGTCTAGTTTAAACATAAATTATCCTTCTAATGCTGCTATTCTTGTTTCTAGTTCTTGTACTGTTTTTACAAGTAATGGCACAAGTTTTGATTGATCTATACCTTGAGGTTCAATAAAAGTTTGCTCGTCTCCATCTTCATCTATTTCAGTTCTTGTTGCATCTTTTGCTCCACGCACAGCTTCAGGAACAATACTTGATACTTCGTGTGCTATAAAGCCATCCATTAAAGTATTTGTATCATCAGCAATCCAATTAAATCTAGCAGGTTTTAGTTGTTTTAATCTTGTTGTAGCATCCCAAGTGTAATCTACATTTTCTTTTAATCTATAATCTGAGGAGGTAGCAAAAGCTGTGTTACTTCCATCATTAGTTATCCCACCTACAAGAGTTCCACTTGCGTTTATACATCTTAAATTATGTATAGTGCCAGTATCAGAACTATTAGTATGAACCATAGCATTTAAAGCATGACTAATTGTGTAAAGATTAAATAAACCAGCAGAAGATGTGCCACCTATTGATACATTACCAGTACTTGCAATAGACACTCTCTCAGCACCACCATTGTAAAATTTTAATGAGTTTTGACTATGATTATAAACTATACGACCAGCATCATTGTCACCATCGTCACCCCAGTTAATACTGCCATCAGAAGTGTTGCCTGATAAAATTGTCATACCACTATCAGCAGAACCTTCTATAACTAAAGCATCTGCCCAAGCATCAATAGAACCACCACTATCTGATTCTCTAATATGTAATCCAATACCTAAATCAGGAGTGGTTATCATTCCCACTCGGTTATTGCCACCATCAACAAATAGCATATGAGTATTACCATTAGATTCTACTCGGAAGTCTATGTCTGCTGAGCCTTCGTTTATTGCAAACTCTCCTGCTGTAATAGATGCTATGTTTGCACCGCCAGATTCTATTACTAGCGTATCATCTGTATTAGACGATATACTGGTATCTGCATCATCATCAAAGTCAATTTTATTATTAACTCCGTCTATTTGTATTCCTGCCATTTGTTTCTCCTTATATTACGACAACAGTAGAATTAGAACCTACTGTAATAACTCCTGTTACACTTACTGGACCGACCATAAACATATTCTGGCTGGTCAAAGTAAATGTATTAGATATTGTGTTTGAATGTATAAATGAACCGCCAGCACTCTGCAAGGCAAACGCCCCTGCTGATGAGACCTGTAGTCTCTCTGTGCCGCCAGTATCTAATCTTATTGTGTCATCATCAGAACCTTCTTCTACTTGTATTTTAGTATCGTTGTCTGCATCTACGACTAACTCAGATGATGAACCTTGTACTCCTAATTCCACAACTAAAGGTGTACCAGTACCAGCAATGGTATTGGTTACATTTACTGTGGTTAAAGGATTAGAATAACTTGATGATGAAATAGTTCCTGTAGTTATATTTCCAGCAGAATCTTTAATTCTTATCTTACGACCTGGATCATATACACTTGTTAAGTCAGTACCACTTGCACTTATAGTAATAGTATCTGCATCAACTCTAGCTACTGTATAAGAACCATCTCCATCGCCATATTCATAATAGCCTTCTCCTAATTGGTTATAAGCTGATCTGATACTTGCAAGGGTTTCACGTGCTGCATTGTTAATGTTAGAAGGAGCCATACCTTCTGCCCAGTTAACAGTTTGTGTGTCAGTATTACTACCTGCTGTTGTACTATATTTACCTACTCCAGTACCTGCCATATTATCTCCTAGTTATAAAAATCTTTAAATCTTTCCGTTATTGTTTTTTGTAATACATCTTGATTTTTCATCAAAAATAAATTACGTGCAACATTTTGATCTTCTTGTATTATTTTTTTTATTAATTCACCTTTAGCAAAACGACTTGCGTTTGCGTATTGTGGTGATTTTATTATTGTGTTAATTTTTTCATAAGTTTGTAACTGCCTCATATATTGCAATAACTCAGAATATTGAGAGCTAGTTAATTTTACGCCACGTAAATTTCGTGAAGGCATACTTACACGAATTTCTAGTTTTTCCATTTCATCAAAAACAGAATCAACAGAGGTTGTCTGTGAATAGAAAGGAGAAACAAACTTTGGTCCCAATGTGCCAGAATATACTTGAACAAAACCAAAAATGTTTCTACGAGGTGGCAATTCTTCGGATAATGTAGGAATTTGGTTCCTCATACTATCCATTAAATTTTGTGTATCTCGTCTCACTGGATCCATTTGATTTCTTACATTAGCAATAACTCTTGGTACAAAGCTAGTAGCTAATCTACTGATAAAATAACCACCTGATCTTTCTGGATCAGCTATGGCATCAATAACATTACTTACTCCAGTTAAAAAAGTTTTATTTGTAATGTTATCTGTAAAAGATGCAATCATCATAGATGTCATTGTTGTCATCTTTTCATCAAAATCTTCTATATCATCTCTATCAGCGTATCTAATTAAATCTGCAAAGTCTGCACCTAAACCAAACAATACACCTAAAGGTTCGACACGATTATAAGCAACCCAACGATTACCTATTCTTATAGAATACGGTTGATGATTTTCTCTCCATATTTTGTAAGCGGAAGGGTCAGTCGGTCCTCTGCCTGTAACTATTTCTTGCATACCAAGATAGGTAACGTAAGACATTACTCCTGTACCCATAATCATTTTAGCTCTAGCAATATCTGCGTCAGCACCACCTGCTTTTATAGCTTCTTTATACTTGGATAGCAAAGGAGCAGCAGGAGTTCTTTCTATAGCAAATGTTATAATGTTTGCTGGAGTGTTAATGAAAGGAACAATAAATCTAGCTGCTGGGTATTTAACTACTAAATCTTTAAATACTTTTGCAACAGGACCAGCAGTGTTTGTAAATGTTTGATAGTTAGCTCCTTCTTTTGCTGCCCTTCTTACATTATCAACACTGTCTATTTTAATTTGTAATTCTTTTGCTAAAACGTTATCACCTTCATTAATGGCTTTAATTCTTCTATTGCTTAAAGCTACCAAATCAGCATTTTTAATTTCATCAATTCGAGATGCAAGTTTTCTACCGCTTAAATTTTCTTTTAATCCTTGCCTCATTGCTAAAGCATTTAACTCTTGTCTATATCCAATGCCTTTAAAAAACTGATCTTCTGCAGCAAGAAAACGAAAAGGCATACGAACTGCCTTTCCTCCCACTCCTTTAATAACTCTTCTTCTATTATCTAACTTAGTAAATTGGTCAGAAAAATCTTCATTAACTAAAGCACGAGTACCTTTTCTTAAACCATCTCCAAATCCCTCTAAGGTTCCAAATCCTTTAGCAATAGCTTCTCTTATGGTTACACCTTCTCTACCTTTACCAGTAATTTTAGATATACCAGCAGCTAAAAATCTTTCTGGTACAGTCCATACAGCAATTAACCCATTAGATGTCATATTAACTGCGTGAGTTACAGGATTTGATAATAAAGCATTTAACCAAATTTCTTGTATTTTTTCAATGCCTTTAGCATCAGGAAAAGCACGTGCATATTTATTTAATGCCCTGCTAGTAATTTCTTCTTTAGGAGTTTCTGCAATAGTTCTAGCAAATTCTGTTAAATCTTGTTTTCTTGCACCTTCCCAAAATTCATTAGTTGCAGCTTTTCTTTGTTTTGATGTAAAAGCTGAACCATCTGCCATTTCTTTAAATGCTTGTCCACCACGACCCCAAGAAGCAGAAAGACCAGTAAGTTGTTCTGTCATATTGTTGGCACGTTCTAATGATCTTTGAAATTCTATGTAATCTGCAGGAGATTTAGTGTTGTTTGCTTTTACTGCCGACATATACATATCTTCAATAGAAGCTGTTGTTAATTTTCTAGCAGCGTAAATATATTCAGGTAAGTTTTTCCAATCTATATTTCTATTTTTAATAAAATCATTAGCATCCAAACCAAGATCGTCAGCCAGTTTATACAATTCACTTTCAACATTTAATTTTGGTCCACGTGCAGCTTTAAATAAAGCAGCATCTGCTTTAACCATATCATCTAATATAGACTTAATTGGTACATCGCTATCTATTCTTCTAAGATTTATATTACCTGCGTATTTTGGTAAACCAACTTCTTCTTCTTTGGTTTTTTTTGCAATATCTTCAGCTTTTTCTTTTATTGATGCTGTATCAGCAGTTTCGCTAAAACGCATTTTAGTTTTTTTTATAACGCCATCAGATACTTTTGATATTTCTATATCTGGAACTTTAACAGAAGCAACTACATCTTCTGGTGTTTTTTTATCTAAGATGTCAGCAACAGAGCCTCTTTCTAATTCAGGTTTCTTTGTTTTAAATGCCCTTGCTCCTGCTAAAACTACATCAAACGCTGTAGCTAAACCAGCTCCTTCTAATGCCATTTTCATTCTTGACTGAGCTACACTATCTTCAGGGTTTGCTTTTAAATAATCAGATACTGGGTTTGCAAGATTTGGATAACTTTGAATTAAGTTGGATAATCTTTGTTCGTCAGGACTAAATGCTGCTTGTTCAGCAGCAGCACCAACAACAGTTGCTCTTGTAGCTCCACCTACATAAGTCTTTGCTGCAGGTAAAAGTTTAGTTGCCTTTAATACTTTAGATATACCTGCGTATGGAATTAAAAAACCTGCAATATCTCTTACTATTGATCCACCAAAATATTGTGGTTCAGGTACTTCAGGTAGCCATTCTTTTTGTTTGTCTGTAAATTTTTCATCAGTAGCATATTCGTATATATCATAACCTAATTCTACAGATGACTGAGCTACATCTCTAGCTGCACCAACTATAGTTCTAAAAGCATTTTCACCAAATCCTATTTTTGGTTTAAGAGTATTAGGTACTTTTATTTTTTTTGATTTTAAGTTTTCTGGAATAACAATATTACCATTGTTTTGATTGGCATCTGATTTCTTTTTTAAAGATTCAGGAATTATAATCTCTTGTGCCATCTATCCTGAAGTAAGACCTTGTTCAATAACATATTTTTCTGCTTCTGCTCTTGTTAAACCTTGATTAGCTTCCATTAAGGTTTTTACCGCTTGAGGATCTGCTTCGCTTACTGCTCCCATTCCTGCCATTCCACCTTCGCTATACATACTTGCCATCATTGATGCTAACGGATCCATAGGTCTAACTACATAACCTTCAGCTATTAAAGCGTCTACCGTTGGATCATCTATTCTTAAAGATTTTTGGTCTGCACCTTTTGTTAAAGTAACAAGTCTAGTAGAAGTAGTTTTATTAGCTTCTTGTAAATTTTTTAATCCGTTTAATAAACCTTCAGCAGTTCCTTCACCTTTTTCGGCTGAAGCTAACAATGATATTGCAAGAAGCATAGAATCACTATTAATAAACTCACTAAGATTTTTGCTCTTCATAGTCTTTTCTACTTGATCTTTAACTATGTTTTCGTTTTCTGTTTTTATTTCTTTGTTCTTTTTTTCCTTTTCTTCTTTAGGCAAAGTAGAAGATTCAACATCCTGTTGTTTCTTTTTGTTTTCTAAAATAGCTGAAGTAGAGTCTTGAACTTGACTTTTTATTTCTTGAATTTTTGATTCTACTGCGTCTTTAGCTTGTTTATAATTTCCACCTTTATAATTCTTACGAAATTCAGAATAGGCTTCTTTAACAGTATCTTCTCCTTGTTGTACTAATTCAGGAAAATCATTTTTAAAATCATTAAGACTATAAGCAGTTGGATCTTTTGCCATTCTAAATCTTTCAGCTTCTCTATCCATTTTTCTTTTGTCTGCTGATTGTTGAACATTATTTACAATATTTTCAACACCACCAACCATACTATCTATAACACCACCTTCACCTGTTAAAGATTTAGACACTCCTGACGTAGCAGCTTCTGATGCACCTTCAAAATTATAATTTGTATCTACGTTTTGAAATACAGGATCAGCACCTGCAAAATAACCAGTTACAGGATCAATTATATTTTTAGCAGCCCAGTTTGTTGCTACCTCTCCTGCCTCTGCCATAGGTCCTGTCACAGCAGCTACATCTTGTAGGAAAGGAATCCTGTCTGTTTCTGAAGCAATATGTCTATTGGGGTTTAAATAAGATCCAGGTAAGGGTTGAAAGTTATCTAGCTTTGAAGGTCTTACTCTACCAAATCTGTCTGGCGAAAGTAATCCTGCTCTTGCTGCTTTATTCATCTCAATCCTTTGTCGTGGAGTCATTCTGTCGCCAGTAATAGGATTGACAGTCATGCCAGGTAAAAAAGGTCTACCTGTTGCAGAAGGTAAACTTCCAGCAGTTAAATAATCTGAAGCTGCTTGTGATAAAAGTCCAAATGGATTTTGATGCCACCATGTATGAGCCATATATCCTCCTTATGTTCCTAAAAGTCCTGCTAATCCACCACCTATTGCAAACAGTGGGTTAGTAGACCCTAATAAATTAGCTATATTAGCACCAGCCAATGCTCCTCCTAGTCCTCCAAGAAGAGGATTTCCTCCAGGTTCTGTTCCTGTTGAAGCTGGGAATCCACTAGCTATAGGAGTAACTAACCCAGCGTAGTTTTGAAGTTGTGACATAGGAGCTTGTTGACCAAATTGGAATCTTGCCATTTGATCTTGTAATTGTCTTTTTGCTAAATCTTCGTAAGATGCTCCAACTCCTGCGAGGTTTCCTATTCCTCCAAAACGTCTTGCATCCATTTGAGCTTGTAATGGTGATAGTTGTCCAGCAGCAGCTAATTGTCTTGATCTTTCTTGTTGACTAAGGTTTGCAGCTATTGGTGCGTAGGCTTGAGTTATACCTCTAGCAGCAGCTTGTTGTGCCATAGGACTTGTTCCTGTTCTTCCCATACCACCAAATTGTGTAGCGATGTTACCCATAACATCTGAAGTAATACCAGAACGAATATCATCTAAATATTGGTTTTGTCCAGCACCTGAAGCAAAGTTACCAAAAGTCGTTGCAGCTTGTTGTTGCAAAGCCGATGGTGCAGCTTGTTCTAAGGCTGCTGCTTGCTGTAAATTTAGTGCTTGTTGAGTTTGGTCTGCAAACGGTACTACTGTACTGCCTGGATAAAACTCTCTACCTACACCACTTCTATAAATGTTTTGAGCTTCGCCTAATATATCCTGCAAAAACGGTTCCGCAGGTGCGTAAGGCTCAGTTCTTTGAGTGGTAGTTTGGTCTCCTCCGCCACTTGACATACTTATTCCTCCAATTTCTTTTCTAGTAAGTAATGGGTAATTTTATACCCTTTTTGTTTTAATAATTTAGACCATCCTGGTCTGGCATAAGTTTCAAAGTGCGTACACTTATTATCTTTAGCCCATTTTTCTATATCGTGCAATCTATCTTGCCAAAGTTTTCTTTGTTTCCCTGTGCAGATAAATATATTTGCAACCTTAGAATTAGGTCTTATGATTATCTTTGTAACCACAACACCCTTTAGTTTCTGTTCGGAATCTTCATCCCAAACCAGCCATAGTTGGTTATCACCGCTTAAACAATCCTCGTAAACATCTGAGGTTTTAAAATGATGACCTGAATACGCAAGAGCTTTTGTAATTGAATCATCTACTAAGCTCCAAACGTCTTTAATATTTTCTTTAGGTATCTGTACTACACCAATCATGTAATTTCTAAATAGCTAACTACAACATGAAGATCATTAGCGTTCTCTGCTTGTACTTTTAATTCTTCATCTGTGTTCATTACTAATGGATTACTTAATAGTTCTGTAGTTGTTTTAGCTGCTATATCTTTTTGCTTAAACAAACTAAACACTGTATTTGATGTATTAAGTAAAGTTGCTGTTATCTCACAAGCATTACTTGCATCATCATTAGATACTAATATAGATTTTACAATACTTGTTGTAACCGCAGGTACTGTATATAAAACAGTATCATTAGTTGTTGTTAAGTCTACTTTACTATTTTTATATGTGTGTGCCATCTTCTTTAGTATGTTTCCAAAATTCGTCTAGTGCGTTATGTTCGCAATTAATACAATCGCAATCTTCTATTGAACATTGACCACTGTTTCCACAATGACATTCATGTTCACAATGTTTACAGTTCACGCTAGAAACCATGCTGCTACCTCCTGATTTTCATCGTTATGGTATCTTATTAATTGATTAGTTAAATCTTCTACAATACGTTGGTATTCTTCTGGGCTGTCTATAGTCTGGTAAACATATTGTAAGTCTTGTTTACTTGCCATTAGAATCTTGCAGTTCCTGAAACATGACCACCCATTCCGCCAGTTGGTCCGTGTTGTCCACCTTGCATTCCAGAACCGTGTCCACTTGGTCCACCGAAACCTTGTCCTTGTGATCCAGAATCTTTACCTAAAGCAGAATCATCTTGAGAAGGTCCTGCTGTATTATCAAGACCACTATAATCTCCAATACCATAAGGATCTCTACCAAAAGTAACATTACCTTGTTGATCCATCGTCATAGTAGATTGGTCAACATTCCACGATTCTACATCCTCTGGTTGGTTAACAAAGGAAACTGGTTCATATTGTTCTGTTTCAGAGTTCCACTTGAATTTAGTGCCTTGTGGCATATCCGATATTCCTTTAATTAATCCAAGAATACCTGGAATCATATTGTAGTTAGGAAAATTATATGCAGTTGGATTTACGTCTCTATCTCTACCTCCGCCTTGACCTTGATTAATAAGTCCGTTTGGATAAGTTACTCCAACTGGAATCCCTGTTTCTGATTGATAGTGTGAACCAAATACTCCAGGAGTATAGGTTCCAGTTCCCATTCCTGTTCCTACTCCAGTTCCCATTCCAGTTCCCATTCCAGTATATTGAGTGCCACCGTGTACGCTTTGACCCAAGTTAGGCATTTGGAATTGATTTCCAGACCATTTATTTTGAGCCACTCCTTGAATATAATCTGATTCAGTTGGTGTATAAACGCCAAAAGGTTCTACGTTTTGTATTTGTTGTCCTAGTAGTCCTGCTGATTGTTGTAATTGTTCTAAAAATGTCATCTATATCCTTCTTTAATTGCTTCTACATCTACTCCTTGTGCATCACTCCATGAAGTACCTGCTGCAATTTGCATATTAAATTTAAAATATCGTGCTGACTTATGAAAAGGTATAGTACCTGTTGTGTGCATAGCGGTTACAGGGGAAGTTGTTGTTTGTGAATCAGCAACTCTATTTCTATAAGTCAATGAACCAGTAGCAGATGAAGTATCAACTATTGGTCTTACATGAGTAAGTAATGATCTGTTCTGAGGAAAGATTTCTGTTTCAGCAGTACCTACTTCAGCAGCTAAAGCTGTTCCTTCAAATGTTCCAAACTTATGTGTGTTATCAAATACACCAAATGATCTTAACCCACCTACAAATATATCACTATCAAGTGGTACGTTAATTGCATCTAAGTTATTAGATCCAGTAGAAGGGTAATCATCTAAGTCATCAACAGAATAACCTGGTGATATGTAGTTAAATATCATCTCGTGATCTATTTCAACAATAGACCATCTTTGGTTTTCATAATTATAAACTATAAGTTTATCAGTTGTACCTGAGTCTACTGAAGGATAAGACCAACAAACTAATTTGTTTTTATAATCAACTGCAGCTTTAACCTTTTCTCTGTGTGCAAATCTTAAGTCTCCGTTAAAGAAACGATCTACTTTACCATTGCCAATAGGTTTAGATGTATTACCATCTGTAACTCTAAAGCCATCTTCAGATAAAAAGTAAACAAGGTTTCCAACTTTAATAACTGATTTACCTTGTACTGCTCCTATGTTATCTTCAATTCTTCTAAATGAGAATATTACATTACCACCACGATAATCCATTCGTGTGATTCTATTCTCTTGAAATATCAATCCGTACTGTCCACCAGTTACTCCAGTAACAACTCCGCCTTCAGGAAGTGTTTCTGAATCTGATTGGTTAGTACCTGCTGTCCATCCAGTTGCATCATTGACTGCAGACCATTGTACTTTGTTTCGTGCAGTTGGTTGAAACCCTGTAACAATAAAGTTATTTACAACAGCAGCGTGTCTAAATGATGGAGGTGATCCACTTAATGCTGCAAAGTCTGATGATGAATCTAGTGTCCATGCTTGAGGTGCATTAGCTCCGTTGAATGCTATTACAGTTTCACCAAACTTTAAAAAATCCCAATAGCCATTAGAGTCAACACTAAATGTAGTACCGCCACTTTCATCTACTACAGAGTTAGCAAGTATTCTATAAAGTTTACTTACATCACCTGCAAAGATACTTACATTACCACCGTCAGATGTAAAAGATGCAGCCCCCTGACATCTAGCTGTTAAAGCGTTAGCAGTTGCTTGTGTTACAGCTTTCCAGGGTCTATAACTATTAGAAGCAGGATATACATTCTTTGCTGCTGTAGCTCCAGGATTCAAATGATCTGGCAAGTCTGGCAGCCATTCTCCAAAAGGTACTTGCATTAGTTTACGTTATCAAAGTTGTTAATATTAATTCCTGATCGTTGAACAAGAGGTGAACCGTTATATTTATCTTTTTCATCTGCATCTTCAACTTGTTTCAATGCAGCTTCGTATTGTGATTTAAACTGTGCAACAGTTCCTGCATCCATACCTCGAATAAATGTAGAGGCAAAATATAAAGCACCAAATAAATACACATCAGGATGATTAGTTAGTATGTGATTAGTCGTAGCTGAACCACTTAATGCGTCAAATGCTTTGTAATAAGTTAGTCTTGCAGTATATGAGGAATCTGGGGTAGGGCTAAATCTAAAGTTTGATCCTTCAATAGAGTAAGCTCTTGGTTGTCCAGATTGGTCAGAACCGTTGGTATCTGCTTGATGATATGGACTCATTAAAACTAAAGCCGAATCAGGATCAGGACTTGTTAAGACTAAACTTCTTACTTGCAAAAAGCCTGAAGGTAAAGATTCAGTTGCTGCATCTATTGTAAAAGATGAATTAACTGTTTCCATTGATCTAACTCTTAGTCTGCGGTTAAAATCTGCTTCAGTTAAATCTATAAAATCATCTATCTCTGAAGATAAATCATCCCTTGCTAGAAAGTTTGCTATAGCTGTTTTTAAATTTGAGTATGAATCTAAAGCCATTATAATCTCTTATCTCCTGTTCTAAAGTACATATACTCGTTACTATTGACCATCTCTTTAATTATGTTTGTTTGTTCTTCTTTATTAAGTTTATAATAATTAGAATGTCCAAACCGTTCTTTAGTCTTTAACTTTAAAGCAATTAAAGGTATTTGTGCAATACGTTGAAAGTTTCCTTTTTGTGCTTCAGGTATATGATTGCGAAAAATTTTGTTTTCTTTTAAAATGTTAGTTGTATCTTGTGTGTTCTTAACTACTAGCTTTCTAGTTGCTCTATCAATATGTATCTCTTGATTAGGATTATATATATCTTCCATTATACAACCACTACTGTTCCAGTTATTGTAACTGTAGCTGCGAATGTAATAGGTCCAGCAAATACAGCACTTGTGATGATCTGATCTAAATTAATTTCAGAATCGTGTTCGTGTATTTTTTCACCTGGGGGTGTGTCGCCAATATATTGAACGCCACCAACTGATTGTATTACTGCCATGTTATCTCCTATGAACTAATTGTATCGACTAATGATACCCATACATCAATACTATTTGCTGTACCAGCTTGTCCTTTTAGAACGTCTGAACTTTGTAAAACAAATTTAGCTCCACCTTGTACTAATTCTACTGAACTAGCTGGCGGTATAGATAAATCTTTTACAAGGTATCTAGTTGTAGAACCGCCTTCTGATACCCAAACACTTACTGTAACAGTAGTTGTTAAAATATTAGCAAGTCTTAGTCCAACAACTGCATCATCACTATTTGATGTATATATTGTGGTTGCTGAGTTTGTAATCTGAGCCCCATTGGATTCGAAATCTTGAGCCATGTTTTCTCCTTATAATGCGATTGCCATCGCTACCGCCAGACCTGCTGTAGCTTTTGCATCTAATTGTGTTTGTATTGCTGATGTTACGCCATTAACGTAACCAATTTCTGTTGAGGTTGTAGTTGCTGCTGATACATCACCACTACCATCTGATACTAATGCTCTTGATGCTGTAAGATCTGCCATCTTACTAAATGCAATAGCAGCACTAGATTTAATGTCAGCATTTACAATATTAGTAATTGTATTATTATCTGAGTCTATTGATTTATTAGTTAGTGTATCTGAAGAACTAGCAGTAATACCACCAATGTCTGATAGTACTTCTGAAGTAGATCTACTCTCTAATCCATTAGCTGTGAACCTAGCATATTCATCATCTGCAACACTAGCACTATCAACCTTGACTGCGTTTGTGTTACTAATACCGAAAGTAAGTGTTGCCTGTCCACCAATATCACTTAGTACTTCACTTGCTGATCTACCTTCAATTGATGTACCTGCGACTCTTAAGAAATCATCATCTGCTACACCAGTAGTAAAGATAGGAATATTTGTATTTGATATACCAAAGCTTAATGCAGCTTGACCTCCTATATCACTTAGCACTTCTGAGGTGCTTCGACTTTCAAGACCGTTAGCAGTAAATCGTGCATACTCATCGTCAGCTACACTTGCTGAATCTATCTTAACAGCATTGGTATTTGAGATACCAAAAGTAAGTGATGCTTGACCACCTATGTCAGATAGAACTTCTGCTGTACTTCTGCTTTCTAAACCAGAAGATGTAAACCTTGCGTACTCGTCATCAGCAACAGAACCACTGTCTACTTTAACAGCATTAGTATTGCTTATGCCAAATGTTAAAGATGCTTGTCCGCCTATATCTGATAAGACTTCTGATGCAGAACGACCTTCTACAGTTGTTCCAGCTATCCTTAAAAAGTCATCATCAACTACGCCTGTAGTAAACTTAGGTACATTAGTATTAGAAATACCGAATGTAAGTGTTGCTTGTTTTGCATCAAGTTGAGTTTGTATAGCACTTGTAACACCATCTACATAGTTTAATTCAGTTGTAGAAAGAGTAGCTCCATCTAATATTTCTAATTCAGTTTCATCAATTGATGCACTACCAATAACAAATCCAGTTGCAGTAACAGTAGAGTTAAATGCAGCAGCCCCTGCTTCTGACATATCTAATGTTAAAGCTGTTATATCTGATGAACCATCAGTACCTTTAAATATAATATCAGTATCGCCTGCTTGTGCATCTATAGTTATATTACCAGAGCTTGTTGCAATACTAACTGCACCGTCACCAGTTCCTATATCGTCTGCAGATACAGCAGCAGATACTGCTGAGTTAATATTTGCAAATGTTATTTTCTTTGTTTGACCTGCATCGGTATCAACAATAGCAAATACGTCATCATTTGCTGGAGATGATAATGCGGTTAATTCACTAATCTTACTATCTGCCATTATTATTCCGTTTCTTCTTTTTAGTTTGTTTTTCTTTTTGTTTTAGAAGTTCGACAAGTTCCTTGAACGTCATCTGCCTTGACCTCTATATTTTTTAAATGATCTTCTTTTATGTTTATTCATAGAACTCATCTTTGGATTTCTGCCAATAGATGTTCCATGATGAATAGCCTCATGGTCTGTGTGAGCTTTCCACTTCTTAGCCATTAGTTGTCTATTGGACCACCACTAAAGACTACGCCTACAGCTTGTTCTAATTTAATATTGTCTCCGCTTTCAATTAACAAGTATGTTGCATCTTGTACTTTTAAGTTATCGTTTGGAGTATCAGTTCTTCTATCTCTATACCTATCTTGTCCTCTGTGAGAAAACCTGGTAGCAATCGTCATTGTGTAAGTTCAGATATTCTTGCAGTTCCGTCAGTTGATCCGACTCTTAACACAGCCACTTTTGTTGATGGTGTGACTCTAAAATATTCAGGAGTAAACGCTGGTACTATGGTACTACCTGAAGTTGCAGTTGGTGATGTAGCGTTCATTTCCACATAAGCATCTACTGTTGTTACAACTCTTATTTCTCTAGTTTGTCCATCAAATGCGTTTGATGTTGCAGCAGATGAGCTTCCTACAGCTACAGTTTGTGTCGTTCCTACTTTAAATGTAGTTGGTGATTTGTTGTCAGACATAATTTACTCCGATAATTCTGAAATATACAATGATCCATTACCAGAAGTTCTAATTACAGATATGATATTGCCTGGTGATACTTTAAATATTTCTGCTTCTTTGGCTTGCAATGGTGTCATAGATGCAGTTGCAGTTACTGCTGGATTGTTTATTGATACATGACAATCAGTAGTTGCATACAACCTTACATACCTTACTTGCCCTGATATAGCAGAACTGTTAGCAGCAGTACCTGTGTAATCTACCTTTTGGACTGTTCCTGTTAATTTGTAATACATAATGTTCCTTAAATGTTCTAAAGGGGGAGACTAGCTCCCCCAATTAGATTATTGGTTAATGTCGAGAAGAACACCGTGTGCGGCTTCGTTTCTCATTTCAAGTGTGTACTCACATAAAAGTTGTTTCTTCTCAGAGTCACCAGTTTTTGCTAGGTCTCCGATTTGGAAGTCTCTTAAGTAAGCAGTTGCCATCATATCTCTTTGGATAAGGAAAGCATTACTTTCACTTGTAGTTGCCATTACTCTGTTTGGTACTACTTTAAGATCACCGAAATCTGAGCTATAAACGTCAATAGCTGCAAACTCAGTTCTTTTTTCTGCTTGACCAAATCTAGTAGTGTTAGCGTTGAAACCAGATACAGTTTGTTTTATACTTGGTGGACAAACAAACATATCCATTTCTCCGCCAGATTCGTAAACCTCTTTAACAACTGTTTTAAGAATTGTTTCAGTAAGGTCTCTATCTGTACCAGAGTTAGGTAAGTCAGTACCAGAACCAGTAGAAAGAGAGCCAGAAGTTCCTGCATCACCGTTAGTTTTTAACCATGTAGGAATAGATCCTAATGCTCTAGCAGTTGTTGCATCTCCAGCAGCTTGAACTTGACCTTTAATAAGTGCAAATTCTATATCTTTCTTAAGCTCTTTCGATTTCTTTGCAATTTGGTATGCCATTTCATCAGCACGACCTGCTGCATCTACAGCCGATTGTGTTCCAGAAAGTGCAACCACTTTGTCAGAAATTTGGGTGTAGTTAAACGCCCTTGTTGTAGCAGTTAAAGCGTCAACAGTTGCTTCATCACCTTCGATAACTTTGTTAGCGGCAGGTGTAGCAAGACTGTCAAGTTGCCATTCGTGCTTTGTTGATTTTGCTTTTGTACGAGGTATCGCAGACAAAATTGGGGTATCTTCAGGACTAATGTTATAGATTACATCTATTAAATCCTCTCGAATACCAGTAGTGTCATACGTATCATACAAGTTAGTTGGTTGTGCCATTACAGCCTCCTTCTTGTTATACTAAACTACGGAAAATCTTAGCAGCGTCAGTAACTTTGCCTGTTTTACGTAGTGTTGAGAGTTTTTGACGTTTCTCTTCAGCTAACTGTTGACCTTTCGTTTTAGACACACCGCCTCTTACAACTTTAGGAGCATTGACCGCTTTCTTTTTTATTTCTGGTTTAGCTTTTTGAAGATTACGATAATTCATCGCATCTTTAACTAGCATCACATATCTGTGGTCATAAATAGAGTCAATTTCTTGACCTTTAAAGCCCATGTTAGAAAGATAATCACGCATTTGTTTTCTAAATTGCGTTCCTTGTTCAGGATGATTCATTTCTGGAACTTTTATATTTAATTGCTTTTGTTGTTCATCAAGATACTTTTGAAACTCTTCCATTTGAAGTTGGTTAGTTTGCTGTTGCACTTGTTGAAGTTGCTCGTTTTTCTTTCGCATTTTATGCTCTAGTCTTGCAGCTTCTACAGGATCTTCGTCATATAGTTTTTCGAAGTCTATTTGTGCGTATTCTTGTTGAAGTTGTACTTGTGCGGACTTGTTTAATTCGTCAAGTCTAGCTATCTTTTGTTCAACGTCTTTTTTTGATCGTTCAACAAAGTCACTTGATTGCTGTCTTTCAGCAGCAAGTTCCTGTGTTTTACGAGTGTAATCTGCATTTCGTTGATACCCTTGAATTAACTCATCTTGGGTCACCTCAAAGTCTGTACCATCAATGGTTACAGTATAAATAGGCTCCTCAGAGTTTTCTTGTATATCTTCCGACTCAGATGTTTCTTGGACTATTTCCTCACTTAAAGGTTCTTCACCTTGATCTTTGTAAGGAACGTCACTTGGGTTTACAGTTTCCTCGCTAGAAGTTTCTACCTCTGCTTCTTCTGTTGTTTGTGTAGATTCAGCTACTGCTGTTTCTACAGGTGTTTCTGCAGCATCATCTCCAGTCATCAGACCTTTAATAATATTTCCTGCATCAACTACGTTAGTTGGTTGGCTATCTGCCATAACAACCTCCTTATTAAATGTTACACTCCCTTTTGGGTTGGTGTATTCGATTTAAGTCGAATTTTTTTTGAGCTGATTGATTTGAGTTGCAGCGAGCTTTCCTGTTTCCATTACGGTGCGAAAGTGATTCTCCACTTTGTCAGTAATGTGGTATGCTTGCCATAAGACTTTTCTTACTGCATCCTCATCATGTTTTGTTTGAAGTAGGGCATCTTTGTATTCTGCTTTTAGCATTTCAAATGCCTCTTTAAACAACGGTTCGTCAAGAAGTAGTTTGGCTTTCTCGCCTCTTGAAACTTCTTTACTTAGTTTGCTTTGGTTCATTAGTTACGTTTTGCATGATTTGTTGTGCTTGGTCAAGTTGTTTATCAACACTTTTTTGTGCTTGTTCTCTTAACTTGCCTTGCTGAACTAAATCTTCTTTTGCTAAAACTGCATCCCTTCTGATTTCAGCCTCATTAATCTTGGTTCCGTATTGTAATTCTAATTCTTTAATACGAGTTTCAAACTTCAGTATCATTTCTTGATAGCTTTTTTCTAATTCTTTTATTCTAATTTCACTATCCATTTGTTTTCTGTAGTTCTCACCTTGAACCTGTAACTGCGATACTTTTTCAAATTCTGTTGGTTGCGGTGGTTGAGGAGGTGGCATTTGTTGCATACCTACATCTGGATCTGTAAAGAACAGACCAGTATTTTTCAACCCTGCGTTTTCAACAATTTTTGAAAGTGTGTTGTAAATATTTCTTAGGTTAACCATTGGTCCAGCAGGAGTGCCTTGTAGCTCTAATGCTTTTAATTGAGTTTGTAAGATGTTATTTAGGATTGAAAGTTGTTGATCTCTTGATCCAGTTCCAAGTCCTACGTTAATTGAAACATTACATCTGTTTCTCCACTCCATCGGTCTAAATGGTACGAATGAATTTCTGATTTTTATGATTCTTTCTTTGTCTTGATGTTTAACCACCAATTCAAATATTTTTCCAAACATATCTTTAACGCCTGTTTCGGCAAAGATACGTGCAATCAACTCGACTCTCATTTGAGCTTGGGTTAAAATTACATTAACACCAGTTGCTGTTTTGTTAAGAGAGTCAGCATCCATGCCTTGCGAGTATCTTGTTATTCCTGTACGTTGTTCTCTTACTGTGTCAAGATATTCAAGGAGTGGAAATGCTTGTTGATTAATAGTTTGTGTTTGCATTGGCATCATCACTTGACCTGGCGAACCTTTAGTTCTAACTACGCCACCTGGTCGGTTAGTGAGTAAGTCGTCAAGATTAACTTGACCATCCATAACTGCAACTCTGTTGTTGTTAGTTAGATACATATTATCTAACAACTGCCTCATAACTGTTGACTTAATAAGTTGTAAGTCCTCAGTCATTTCAGAAACTGATCTACCGAAGAACCTATGAGGAACCATGATCGGTGTGATAGAAATAAATGGTATGCTATCGCATAATTCATCATCTAAAATACTATAGCCACCTGTACCAGCCATAGTTACTTTTCTTAATTTCGCAATGCCATCGCCTTCAACATCCATTTTCGCATAACATTCAAAAACTGTTATTTCATCTGTAGATGCTTCGCCTGCATTACTATCATAGTCATAATCTAAATTATTATAACGAGTAATTTTTTCTTCGTTGTATTTATCTGATATATCACTTGGTAAAGAGTTAACTAGGTCTGCATCAAACCCTGCTTCAATAAGCTGTGATCTTGTTTGTGTTGTACGGTGTGCAAGAAAGTTTGCATCTTGTAAACTCTTTGCTCTACGTTCAATTAAAAACTCTTCAGGTGGTATAGCTTCAATTTTAACTTTGCCAAATGTTTCAATTCTTGTAATAACGCAATCATGCAACATAGGAACTGGTTGATCTTCTATTTGCTGCATCAACATAGGATCATCTGTTTGTTCCATCATTTTTTGTTTTGCAGTAATAGCATCTTCGTCAGAATATTCTGAGTGTTCTTTTACTTCAACACCATCTTCATCAATAAGCATAGTGTATTCATCATCACTTAGTTTTTCGTAAGTTTCTTGTTCTCGTTTTTCAGATGTATTCCAATATATTTTTGCAATTCCGTTTTTTTGTATTAATGCGTCTTTGAATAATGTGTAAAGTGCAACAAACCCATCGTTATCTTTATTGAATACGTAATTCAAATAATCAGTTGCCTGTTTTGCAACTTCTTCATCTTCTGCTGTGACAGGATCACATCTAACAACATCATCACTAGCTGCAAATGTTCTAAGTAGTGTTGGTAGAATTGATTCAATTACATCACTGACATCTGTTGAAACAACTTGTGAACGACCTTCTTGCTCGTTACCAAATGGTTCACCAAAATAATATTCTAAAGATTTTTGTCTTTGGGTTGTTATGTCTGAACCAATGTAACCAAGTGAAGCGTTAATTTCTGATTGCAATACTGCTGTGACTTCTGGTTCTGTTAAGGGTTTTCCTTTTGCCATATTAAACTATATACCTTGTATCTACGTTAATTTCTGTTTTCCATTGACTCTTTGTGTCAGGATCTATCGCACAACCATAGCGAAACGCATCAGATCCATGCGAACTCCAGTCGTGCAACGGTTTGTTTTTAAATGTCTGCATCTTATCATCATACTCTTTACGGTATTGTCGCAAACATTCAATACCAAGTTTACACCTATTACGATCAAACCAACACTTATCAAGCGTGTTTCTAACAGACTCAATACCGTGTTGTATTTCTAATTTAGGACATACATCAAAATTAACTCCAAGTTCCCTTGCAACTTCTAATCTTGATTTACCTGTACCTAATTCACGTGCCACTATATCGTGTGGTGCAATGTGTCTACCGTAATTGTATGCTTTTTCTTTTAAAACATCTGCATAATGTGCAAGTGATTCTCCAGACGTTTCGTAATAATCTATAAGGTGAACTTCCTCACCTACTCTTTGTGCAAACCAAATTGCAGTTGAATCACCAATCCCTAAATCCCACCATGTTTCTACATCTACGTTTAGATCGTATTCAACATCTACAATTCGATTCTCTTTCTCAGCTTTTTGTATCTGCTTACCATAATAAGCACCAGATACTGCAGCTTGGAAACTACATTCAAACTCTTGTTCGTACTGATCTTCTGGCATGGTTGCCCTAGCTTCTTCAAGCTCATCAGCATCTATAACTTCTGTTTCAGAAGCTCTATATAAAACCGCCTTCCAGTCTCCACCTCTGCGTTTTGCAAGGTCGTAGACATCCCAGAACTGATTATGACCCATTGGCGTACCAATGAATATAACATAGCCTAGTTTGTCAGAAACTGCAGGTCTAACTACCTCAGTCCAAGTACGAGGCGACATTAAAGCGAACTCATCCATACAGACACCATCAAACCCCAAGCCTCTAAGGGCATCTGGGTTGTCAGCACCGAATATTTGTAAACGTGAACCATTCCATAGGTCTACCTTTAATTCGGTCTCATGTCTACTCCCCCCTAATTTCATTAAGGGTTGGGTGTATTCTTTTAAATAGTCAAAAGCCACGTTCTTACCTTGTCGATAAGTGGGTGCAATGTATGCCAAGCGTTGATTTGGTTTATTTAACGCTGTTTTTATTAAGTGGTTTATTGCAAAAACTGTTTTACCAAACCTACGATGACAACATATAACATTAAAGCGTTTTAATTGATTATGGAGTTCTTTTTGTAAGGGTCGTGGTTTGTAAGGTATTTCAATCTTCAAACTATTCCTTCCATTTAACTTCTATTTCGACTGGCTCGTCTTTGTCTCCTTGTAGTTTTTGGTCTATTGAGGATAGTCTAGGGTGTACGAAAGGTGCAGCTTTCTCGGCAGCCCACATCTTTTTTTCAGGGGATGTTTTTTTGTCGTTCAGGATGTTCAGCATATATTGTAGGGGAGTTTTAGCTCCTTTACGTAGCATTTTTTCTAATCTTTCGTGCTTAGTGCCTGCGGTGACTCCTCTTGGTCTACCTGCTCCTGGTCTCTTGCCTCCTCTTTGTGCCATTATGCTATAGATACAATGATCCCTATAACAACAATAACAACTACACCAGCTTTGATGTAATCTTTAGTTTCCCATAATCGGTAATCTTTTACCCATTCGATAATTGCGTTTATTTTGTCCATAATGTTCTCCTTAGTATGGTTTTCTCTTTTTTTTCATTGGTTAACCTTTCTAGATAGCAAATTTCTTCATTAAATCTTGCCATTCTTTAAACGTCAGGCTTTTTTTTGATCTAAGCCATTCAGGCATAGTATCATCGCCAAATTTAGATTTCTTTTTTTCCGCTATAGAACGTCTAGTTCTTGTTTCTGATGGTTTTGGTCTTGCCATAAACTCTCCTTATTCTTTAGGGAACATATTAAGGTTCCCTGCTACTGTTCTGCGTTCCCCTTTACCCTCAAAAGGATAAACGGTGTGTTGACACCATGATGGAAACATTAATAATTTTCCTACTTCAGGCTTTATAGTACGAGAAAAAGGAGGTCTAAGCTCCTCTAAACCCCTTATTCCAGTCTGTCCGAAGTGAAATTGTAAATATCCGTCAGCTAAACCACTCGAATTGTATAATTTAGAGGCGGTATATTCCTCTCCATTAGCTATTTGAGGTGGTATTTTAGTCCATGTAGTGAAACTTATACCCATAATGGTATCAACCCCATGATCGTGTACAGGATTGTAGTCTCTTTCGTAAGAATGAACTGACCATAGGCTATGAACCTGTGGTAATCTCTTCATTGGCGATGCTCCAATGGTCTTTGTGAACTGTTCTACGTACTCTTGTGACATATTTGCCACAATTTGAACTAAAGGCTTCACCAATTCATCTTCAGAATCCATTTTAAGCTGCTCTCCATGCGATATTTGCCCTACGAGCTTATCTGCGAAAGATTCAGCGTTCTTTTTATGCCTTTTATCCAGATACGTATTGAGATCCTCAACCGCCTTTAAAGGTAGTCTAGTCTCTAAGAATAACACTGATGGTGCTACACTAAATTTTAATGTTAGTTCCATTATACTTCGTTACCCCATACATCCCAGCCAGGTGTTTTTTGTCTTGCGAATAGCTCTATGCGTGGTAAATCACCACATAATTCAACAATTCGATCTCTTACGCAGTCAGGTTTACGAGAATGTTCCCTAATACGATCATCAACGATCTGATGAACGCTTTTAGACACTCTCTTGGGTTTGCCTTTAGTTGCTAATAGGCATATTTCGTTATTTGCCCTAGTCCAATATCCTAAACCCCAGAACCATGTGTCTGACTTTTTATTCTTTTTAACCCAACTGAAAGCACAAGTCTTGTATGTAAAACCCCACTGGTTTATGGTTTTTAAACCATCTTCAAGCATTGGGTAAGTAACCCATAAAAACAATACACAATCAGTTTTAGAAATATTTTCCACAGGTAAATTATAAATATCTTTAACCGTCATGCAAACATAGTGATTTTCAGCAGACTTTTCTTTGCCTTTACCAGACCACGTTTTAAAAGTCCAAGCTGGATCTGCGTAAATTATATTATACCGTTTATTTGGGAGTTCCATTATTGCTTATAAACTGATTTGCATAGGTTTGTAAATAAAACCCCCCTCTTTTGATTGTCTGATTGGATCAATAGATATATATACGCAACCGCCCATGCGTAGATGATGGGGTGGGGTGGTGTAAAACCCACCTAATCAGCTATTCGTATAATATATCTTATGTAAAATAAACAACGTAATAACTAAATAATTATTAATTGGTTTTTATTTTGTGTTTAATTGTAATGATTTAACTTATTCTATTAATTTTATAATTTGTTTAACCGATTTGTCTTTTGTGGTGTAATAAAACGCTAACACAAGCAATTATCCATAACATAATATTAAATGATCCATTCTTATTCTTATTATCTCTTATTACAGTTAGGAGAGAGTAAAGAGGGTTTGCAATAGTATTTATTGTTAGTTTGTGGCGGAAATCTGCCAATATCCAACTCAATGTAGAACAAAGGGTGAACATAGTTCAAGTAATATATAATTAATATCACAATTTAATATATTTTATGTTGTAAATGTATAATGAATAGTATTAAGATGAATTAATTCAAATAAAGAAAGGTTAATTATGAAAGATACAGTAACACAAAGCACATTTACAGATTGGTTTCAGGAACACAGACCAAATAACTTTAGTTATGACGGAACAAAAGCCTTATATGCATATCTTACACAGTTAGAGGAAGATTGCGGAACGGAATTTGAATTTGATCCAATAGCTATCTGTTGCGAATGGTCAGAATATCAAGACTTAGACGAATTAAACGAGGCTTATAACAACGATTTCGATTTTGAGAGCTTATGCGAAGAAACTCAAGTAATAGTTGTTGGTGAGGATCATTTAATAATACAAGCATTTTAATTAAGAGAGGGTAAATATATGAGTAAAATTAAGAAGCTGCTTATAAAAATATATGAAGATGAACGAACCTTTTATTTTGTCATTGCTTTTGGAGTATTGGTTGCTGTTCTCGATGAGTGGTACTTATGAAAGCATTTTTATTAAAATATAGGTTCTATCTTCATTTATGTAATAAGATTTTCAATAGGAGGAAAAAACAATGAACACTACACAATTAGAAAAAGAAATAGTTAATGCTTTAAATATAAACTCTAATGTTGATTGGGATAATAATGAAACTTCACCTAACACGGAGTTTAAAGACTTAATAAAATTTGTTAAAAAATGTTTTAAAGAGCATAGAGGGGGTGAGTGATGAATAATACAATTAATAGCTTACTGTTCGCAATATTTGCAATAGTCTATTTTTCAGGGTTGTTGCATTACCTAGCGGACATTTTAACAATATATTTTATATAGGGGGTAAATATGAAAGTAAATTATAACTGTGATATTTGTAAAAAAGTATATCATACAGAAACTAAACACGAAGGAATGAGTGAGGTAGCTCAAAGCTATTTTGCTATATGTGATCTCGATTTTGATAAAGGTATGGTTTGTCAAAATTGCTATAAAAATAATTCAGTCTTAGCAAAAGAAATTAATAATTATTTAGAGGAGATATAGGGGGTAAATATGAGTAATTTTTTAAAGATTTTAATTATATTGATGATGATTGTTTTATTTTATCAGCAACAAAAGATTTATGATGCAAATTGGTGTTCAAGTGAAATTGAAGTCCTAAAAATGCACCTTTCCGATATTTGGTATATGTATAATTTAGACGAATTAACAATAGAAAAGGGGAAATAATGCCTGATATAACTAAATTTAAAAGTGTATCTGTATCTATAAAGACTGATAACACTTTAGAGGAGCTTTCTAAAACCTTGTTTCCAGTTGAAGTAAGTAAACAGAAAGTTATTGAGTATTTAATTAGTGAACATTTAAAAAAGAAAGGAGAATAAAATGCAAACAGAAATAGAAAGAGAAGATAACATTGTAAATATATCAGAACCTACAATAGCTATTGTAAGTGAAAGACATAGAAATATAATTTTATCTATTCGTAGGAAAGACTATTGGTTGGCAAAAATATGTGTTGAAATACTTAATAAATTAGATTTTATAAGTAAACCTTTAGGAATAAATAACTTTTTTATAGAGGGTGTAGATGAACAAAAACTTAATTAAAGAAATAGAAGAAATTGTTGTTTTTTTTGATAATACTTATGATGGTACAAATAAATTACAAGCAGTAAGGGCTATGTATCAGATTAAAGAGTTAATCATACAAAGCAAAATAGACTTAAAAACAATTAATGAAAGTAAAATGTAATGCAGCCGATATTTAAAAACATAACAAGGGTAAGTAAAGAATTAGGTATTCCACAATATACTTTGAGATATTGGGAAAAGGTTTTTGATATGCCAGCAGTACAAAAGATAAACACAAAAAGGTATTACCGTGAAAAAGATGTTGCTAGGTTAAGGCAAATCAAATACTTGTTGAAAGATGAGTGTTATAGCCACAGAGGAGTCAAAAAATTTCTACAAAGACAACAAGCTATTTTGCAAAACGTGCCGCAAGAGAGTCAAGATGAACCAAATAGGTCATTTAAAGTGGACTTATGATTATGATAAAAATGGTTTAGAGGTTATTTATTGTTCTCAATCTTGTCAAAACATTGAATTAAGTAATCCCTAAACCATTTGTTTTGTTTTAATGTACCGATTAAATAGTTTGTTAGTGTATTTACTACCATTTCTTCTTTTTCATCGGACTCTAAAATTTGACCTTCACAATTTAGAGTAGATAACCATACAAAACTGTGCATTAATTCGTGAATTACAGTATTTATTTCTGTAAGTGGGTCTAAACCTTCCTGAATGGTAATCTTATTGGTTCTTTTCTCAAATAAACCATATTCCTCACACATTTCAGCAGACTTAAAGTCTGGTTTAGATACTTTGATGTCAAAATCAATGCAGTTTACGGATATTTTTTGTCCGTCTAGTGGTATTTTTTTAATGAATTGTTTCATTTGTTATTTCGATAAGAGGGAAACCGCTTTCAAAAATCTCGTTACTAACAATTTGTAAATATTTATGAGCTAAAACAACTGAAGCCATAGCTCCTGCTAGTTTATATCCTGAATCACCAAACTCTTCCAAGCTCTCAAGCTCAAAAATTGCGTTTTGAAGCTGCTTTTGATCCGCCAAATTTAGAAAGTTTTCTGAACTGATTTCTTCGTCAGATTTTAATGGGATAGATAAAACCTTTTTTTTCATTCTTGTCCTAGTGTGGCATAAATAGCACATTAAGTGCTGCGGTGCAATACCCCTAGTCTAATTTAACAAAAGAAAGTGGGTGATCCTTTAAAATATCTATAAAACAATCCTTATGGTAGTAAGAATATGGTCGAAATGGGTCGCAAAATAGGTTTTT
>Ga0315331_10000288_pt1 | contig 33218 bp, 17 predicted proteins | sample M160m34915metaG_FD_203456 | JGI IMG/M metagenome (GOLD analysis project Ga0315331, IMG submission 203456) | Ammonia-oxidizing marine archaeal communities from Monterey Bay, California, United States - M1 60m 34915 | ecosystem: Environmental > Aquatic > Marine > Intertidal zone | place: USA...
AATGGGGGCGAATCCGAAGTTTGAACCACCAGTGCGGCCCAAACAAAACAGCCTGCGAATTCCCGTCTCAAAGGACAATTCACAGGGGGCTGTGGGCCAATCGGCAAATGGAAAAACGGAAGAGGATGGGAATCGAACCCACCAGTGATGCGTTAACACCACTCAACGGTTTTGAAGACCGTGGCGGTCACCAGACCAGCAAACTCTTCCCTGTAGTAAAAAGAAATCAACGCAACGGTTTCCTGTTTTGTACTACCACCAGTATACAGCCGGCACTAGAAAGTTGCGCCCGCCGGATTGTGACCGGGGCAGGCAGTATCACAACGCCCCTTGAGCAGGAGTATTGAGACGTGTCCAAAGTAGAACAGAAAACGTCGACTGTCCAGCGGAAGCCTCGGCAGAAGTCAAAGAAGGTGAAGCTGAAAAAGTCGCTAAAGCCGTATAAGGACTTTCCGCTGACTCCACACAACAGCTGACCTGCCCCCAGGGATGGTGCCAGATTCTAACTCGGATGCCGCGGGCGATTTATTGCTGATAACACGGCTACCGGCGCTGGTAGCCGGTAGTTCAGTGAGCTGTGTGAACGAACCACACGGTAATGACACCTCCACTTTTCTGTCAGGGCTCGAGCTTCCAGCAGAGTGTCAAGCAGTTCCACGTTAAGCAAATCGTCCCTTAGTTTTCCGCTGAAGGAATCGATAAATCCGTTCTCCCATGGACTTCCGGGTTCGATAAACAGTGTCCGAACGCCGACACGATCCAGCCGGTTCCGGCCACGCCTCGCCGTAAATTCCGGACCATTGGCGGATCAAATGTAATTCGGCGTACCGCCTGTCACGAACAGATCGCTGCGTCATTCCACAACCTCTTCACCGGTCAGTCGTCGAGAGACATCAATGCCACGATATTTACAAGTGAACTCATCAAGCATCGTCAGCAAGCGTAACGGGCGACCGTCATGTGCGCGACTGAACACAAAATCATACGTCCGGACGTGATCTCGGTAAGCCGGACGAAGACGCACACACGAACCATCATTGGGCCACAGATGTCGCCGCTTGGGCTGCTTCTGAATAATATTTTCTGTTTCTTGTGACCAAACCCTTTGTTTACCCCCCCCCATGGCTGGTCGCGGTTAGTGGGGCGCAGGTCATCGGAATACGACTGATTTTCGGAAGCAGATTCCACGCAGATTCGGGTGATTGAAGTCGATAAACCGGGCAAAACACCAGACTGTGATTGCCGTGATCGATTGGATTGAGGAATTCACAGCACTGGAAACTCGCGTTAGCTTCAGGTTTTATGGGCGCGGCCTCGAATCTGATTATGCAGTCGAAGCCTTGCTGGGATCGGAGAGCAAGCTTTCAAGAACAGCACAAAGTTGCTTTAACGTATATGGCTTCGATAAATACTCCATTCCTTCTTCGACATTCATTTTAGGAATGCTACCACCTGAAACTATTGCAACAGGGAGATCGGCGCGACTCTGTCTTAGCTGCCTGGCTAAGTCAATTCCGTTGCCGGGGTTCAGTCCCAAGTCAATTATCGCTGCATCGAAATCGCAGGGTTGTTCAGTAAACGCATCGAGCGCAGTCTGGAAATCAGTACAAGCAACCGTTTTGTGCCCTTGAGACTGCACTGACGTCTCAAGGGTTTCTAAAACCAGCGGCTCATCGTCGACGCACAAAAATGATGCGTTTGTCCGCTCCTGACTCCGCTCATCATTCACGGGGACGTTGTCAACGGGGGGAAGTACGACCGTGAATATCGTTTCTTTGAGTTCTTCTGACTGGACCGTAATTTGGCCGCCGAGCTGGCCTACATGATGTTTGACAATCGAAAGACCGACACCCGAGCCGCCAAACGCTGACTTGTCGTAGTGCTTGGTACTGAAGAGCGGGTCGAAACATCGGCTTAATACGTCAGGACTCATCCCGGCCCCGTTATCCGCAATCGTGACGACTAACGAATCGTCCCGGAAATGTGTATCGACGCACAGTTTTCCACCGATTCCACGTAACGCGTCGATTGCGTTCAACATCAAATTCGTCACTATCTCACGAAACATCGCGGGATCTTTCAAAACGAAAGTATTTGTACAGGTCCCGATATTTACATCGATATTGACGTTCTCCGACACAGCGATCACACCCAGTTGATCTTCCAGTTCGTCGATAATTACGTCAGCAGTGACACGATCCCGGTCCCCCAAGGCCTTCCACCGATTTACATGATCCAGCTGACCTAACTTTCCGGCAGCGGTCCTAACGCTCTGTCTGCAGACATCCAGGATCTTCTTGTGGCCAACACGCTTTTCTAGTCCATTCGGATCAGATTCATACAGATCAAGAAAGGCCACAGCAGGGGTAAGAGCATTTTTGATTCCGTGGATGGTACCGGATGAAACAATTGCCTCTGTATAGAATTTGTCTTTCATGAAGAGTTCCCGACGAAGCCCGATAATATGAGCCACCTGCACCCCATGCACTCGCAGCGTTTCCATCATTAGTTCCGATGGCTGCATGGGGCTTGAACTGGCGACACACAGGCTACCAATACAGCAGCCAGGGAATATCGTGATCGGATATCCTGCATAGAAGCGGATCCCTCCTTCAGCAACCAGAAACGAATCACGGAAACGCTCATCTTGCTCTGCGTCTACGACCGTAAGAGGCATTTGAGACTGAACGACGTTTTCGCAGAAGCAACCTGTCCTCTGCATCTCGCGAACATCCAAACCAATTCTGGAAGCCAGATAGAGCCGATCCCGGTCAACGAGAGACACGGCAACGATCGGACATTCAAAAATCCTTGAAAGCAGTTGAGTGTGTTCGTTGAGGACGTCTTCGTCGTCCGAGTCAAGCAGACCGGTTTGATGCAGCGCCTGAAGGCGAAGTTCTTCGGACAGCAAGTCCTGCGTCGTGTTAGACTGATAGCCGTGTCCACTCATATTCGATTTCCTTTTGCCAGAATTCGTTCTTTCTTAACTGTCCCCGCGGATGATGCTGGATTCTTACTGACACTCCGGGGGACTTCATCAGCGAAACACAGTGTAATGACGTCAGCAGCCATCCGCATCCGTTATTTGTGCCATTGTCGAGCTGAAGTTCACTCCTTGATCAGGGTGATTGGCCTGACTTAATTCCGCGAATTCTCCGGCAGCTGCATTGCCAATAGCGCGATACTGACAGACCTTATCGTCATCAAGACTCCTGACTTCAACCTATTTGCGGACATCCTGTAAGAACAGCAACCGATTTTCATTCAGACATTCGGCGTGAAACCGGCTATTGAACGACTCAATGAGTAGTTCTTGGTTGGCTTTTGTATCACCGTCCTTCGTTACCAGCCGTACGAGTAGTACATCTTGCTGCAGTGACTCGTTTCGGCGCGTAACGTGACATTTTCGGGAGCCGACGAAAACGGCAGTAAAGTCACTTCGCCGAAGTCATAAGTGGTGCGGACCGAAGCTGTGAAATTGCGGTTCGTTGTCGAAAACCGTGTCAGTCACCAGACCAGCAAACTCTTCCGTGTGAGCGACATCGTATAATGAAATTGAACCAGGCTTCAGATAACGACAATTGAATTGTCGTTATCTGTTCTTCTGCAGACCTGGCCGATGCACACCGGGGCGGGAAGACCGTTGATCTGTACGGCTGCCGTAAAGTCTCGGGCCGCTTCGGTCGATACTCCCAGAAGCAGGCCCCCGCATGTCTGAGGATCGAACAGGGCCTGATACTGTGCGGTCATCTGCTGATCAGACGTCGCTGATATTTCTCCCGCAACGCTTCGATTCTGGGGTGCAAGTGTGCTCTCGATGCCGGCTTTGAACATGTCGACGACGCCGGGCAGCAGTGGGATACTCGACAGGTCAAGTTCAGCGGCGACGTTGCTGGCTGCCAGCATTTCGACAAGATGTCCGGCCAGGCCAAAGCCAGTCACGTCGGTTCCGGCGCGGATGCCGATTTTTCCTGCAACGGCCGCCAGCGCGTGCTGCCGCATCAACATCGTTTCGATCAGCGTATCGTATGCTCCGGCCGGACATTGCGATCTCATATGGGCAGCCAGCAGGATGCCGACTCCGAGCGGCTTGGTCAGATACAACCGATCACCGATTCCGAGATTCTTTTTCTGCAGTAGTGTTTCGGACAATGGTTCACCGAGCACTGTGAAGCCGACTTCCAGTCGTGGCCCGATGATTGTGTGGCCACCAACAACGTCAGCATTCAGTGCTCTGAATTCGTGTCGTGCCCCCTGCAGCATTTCACTCAGGGCTCGCCGCTGTGAGGCAGAGTCGCCTTCGGGCAGCACGATGTTAGCGACAGCTGACGTGACAGACGCACCCATGGCGATCAGATCGCTGGCGGAATGCAGCGCGGCAATTCGGCCAGCCAGATACATGTCGTTAAAAGGAGTGGTGAAAAAATCCGTGGACACGACGATCTGTCCTCCGGTTGACACCGGCACGACTGCGGCGTCGTCCAACTGCACTGCACCGGATCGGTCGTTCAGGCTGTCGAGCGACAATGCAGATTCAAGGACAACAGCCCCCAGTTTGCAGCCACAGCCTTTGCACTGCATCTGTTCCATGTCATCGGGCATATCATACAGCATGCGGAACATGTTCATGAAACGGCTGTCAATTCGGTCCTTCAATCGTTTGACCCAGCGACCGGAAAAACTTCGGCCCTTCCATTCGCCAATTGCTTGTCCGTCGCCGGTATTGAGCAGTTTTAGGAACGACCGTTGAGGAACGTAGGTGGTCAGCGGCTGATGTTTCAGTGTGCGTTGAATGTTTTCCCAGAGGATCGGCCCCTGGCGAACAGCATAGACACCGGCTTTAGGAAGGTCTTCGCTGACGATCGAACCTGTATCCCCGACCGCAAACACCGGTTGTCCGGAAACGGACTGCAGCGTGGCATTGGTTGCGACGAACCCGTGATTATCCAGCGGCAGGCTGAGTTGAGACAGCAGGGCCGGCGGAACGGCGCCTGTGGCCCAGACCACAATGTCGGCGTTGTGAACGCTGTCGTTGGTTAAAGTGACTGCAGAGGTCGTGACGTCCTTAATCGCCTGCCCCGTCGTTACAGAGATGCCGCGTCTTGATATCTCTGCGGCTACGCGTTGCCGAGTTGATTCGCAGACGCCATCAAGAATCCGGTCGCTTCGCGTGATCAACTCCAGATCGAGAGAGGCGTCACAGACAGAGGTGATGAATGGTGGCAGGCAAAACAGAATCTCGATTCCTGCGACGCCGCTGCCGATGACCGCAATTTTCAGCCTTCGTGCGTCGTCCGCAGCGGCATTTGTATTCTGGTCTGTCAGAACGTGATCAACTGCGGACCGCAGTCGCTGCAGAAAGGTCTGCATCGGCTTAATCGTGACCAGGGATTCGACGTGGCTGCCGATACCGTCCGTAGACGGTACGGAGCCTACTCCTGCCGACAGTACGTCGAAGGTCACGGCCGGGCGATCCCGGAATATGACTTCGCGGCGTTCGAGATCCAGGCCCGCAACCTCATCCACGATAAAGCGAGCACCAACCGCAGAACACAATCGGACCAGATCGATCTCCATATCTGAAGGCGGGATCTGTTGCGCCAGTGCGGCCGGCAGCATTCCCGAGTAGGTGGCGATCGAGTGGTTGGAGATACACGTAAGACTCGTGTCGGGAATCGGATGGTCACGCCACATTTTCACAATGTGGGCGTTGGTGTGTCCTACGCCCAGCAGAACGACGTGTTTACCCGGCAGTCGTTCTATGTTCACTCGCTGCGGCCTTCCAGTGGGCTTGACGGTGCTGCGACTGAGCCGGCAAGAGCACTGGACAGTCGTTCCGCCAGTATTTCAAGCTGATCAGCATTGACTGTTCTGATGTCCAGCAGCACGGCGTCGTCGTTGATCCGACATAGTACGGCCGGCTTGCCGCAGCGAAGTTGTATCGCTACCTCCTGAATCGCGTGCCCTGTAATCCGCAGGCCATAGCCGGGGATCTGCGAACCCGGCACCGAGCCACCACCGACTTCAGATATACACTCTACGGTCTCCACGACGAATTGCTCTGGTACAGACATGCAGTTACGGAGTGTTTCGCTGTTTCTTCGCAATTCGTCAGTCGTGCGTGACATCATTTGTGTCAGCGGAATTTCATCTGAGGTCGTACCGGCCATGTGAATCTCTGCCGTGGCCTCCACGGCTGCCAGAGTCATCTTGTCGACTCGCAACGCCCTCATCATCGGGTTCTGACGCAACGCTTCGATCCATTGTGACTTACCAACGATGATACCGGCCTGAGGTCCGCCGAACAGTTTGTCGCCGCTGAATAACGTCAGGTCAGCTCCCGCAGCCACGCTGTCTGGCACCGTTGGTTCGCGCAGGCCGAATGTGGTCAGGTCCTGCATACACCCGCTGCCGACATCGTCGACCACCGGAACGTTTCGTTCCAGTCCCAGGGCAACCAGATCGGCAATGTCCGGTTCGGTGACGAATCCGCCCTGGAAGAAATTGCTGCGGTGCACTCGGATGATGGCCCCGGTGTTTTCGGTGATGGCGTCCTGGTAGTCTCCAAGGTAAGTGCGGTTTGTCGTGCCAATTTCCGTCAGCATGGCGCCCGACGCGGAAAACACTTCGGGCAGTCGAAAACCGCCGCCGATTTCCACCAGCTGCCCGCGTGAAACGATGACCTCTTTTCCGGCCGCCAGTGTCTGCAGGACCAGCATCGTTGCAGCCGCACAGTTATTGACGACAGCCGCGTCCTCGGCTCCGGTGAGTTGTCGCAGAAGCTCGCAGACTCGTTCCCCGCGTTTGTTCCGTTTTCCGGTTTGCAGATTCATTTCAACATTTGCGTAACCACTGGATTCCTTCATGCGCTCGACGGCACGTGCTGCGAGCGGTGCTCGCCCCAGATTCGTGTGCAGCAGAATGCCTGTTGCGTTGATGACCGGTTGTTGTCGCCGACCGTCTTCGATCTGTGAAAACTTCAGCACTTGGTGGACAACAAAGTCCGTAGCTGCCTTCGCGTCAAGCTCTTCGCCCGCCAATATTGCCGCGCGACATGCGTCGACGCTCTGCCGAATCCAGGCAACGATCTGCTGCCTGGGAAATACGGTGGTGACGGACAATAGCAGTGGATGGCGCAGGACATGGTCAACTGCGGGAAGGCTTCGTAAGTACTGAGCACTGGGCATTTCGGACTCGACGTTCGGTTACTGCTGTCGTCCTGGGTGCAGCTGAATTGTTCCGGCTGTGACAACTGGGCGGGCGTTGATTTCAGGCCTCGTTTGGGACGCCGTTAGCCGGGACGGATGCGACACCTGAGCGGGCCGATTATACCCGGATACACATCGCCAAACTATACAGTGTTCGAAAACGGCCGTTTTTCGATTCCGGGGAGATTCCGTTCGGCGAACGTGTAACGGTTGGATAGGATACGGCAGCGGTTCGCTTCCGCGGAACGCCCCCGCCCGCAGTCGCATAAAGTCCGCCCGCCCACAATTGCCATAACGATATGACGACGCTTCAATCGCTCACATATACGATGGCAATGGTCCTGATAATATTCGGCAGTGCGCACGCTCAGGGGCCGTTAGTCGCTGCGGATTCTGCAACGAGTGACGGCGAACGTTTCTTTTCTGACAGTATTGAGCCACTGCTGAAGACGCACTGCTACGGATGCCATTCGCACGTTGCCGGCGAAATGGAGGGAGGACTGACTCTGGACTCGCGAAGCGGCTGGTTAGCGGGAGGCGAGCGAGGCCCGGCGCTGATGCCAGGCAAGCCGGCCGACAGCTTGCTGATCAAAGCCGTTCGGCACAGTGATCCTGCGCTGCAGATGCCCCCCGATGAAAAGCTGTTAGATGCAAACGTTGACCTGCTGGTCGAGTGGGTCAGACGTGGAGGGCCAGGTCCGGCAGAAGCGGAACATCCTTCAGCCGATACAGGTAATCCGCTGGACTGGTGGTCGCTTCGGCCGCTGCTGCGTCCCGCTGTGCCTGACTCGTCCGGACTCGGTTCCGACGACGGAAATACGATCGACGTGTTTGTCCGACACCGACTCGATCTGGCAGGACTGAAGCCCGGAACAGAGGCGGACCGGCGGACACTCATCCGGCGTGTCTGTTTTGATCTTCACGGACTGCCGCCCACTCCGGATGAAGTCGCGGCGTTCGTTGCGGATCCGGATCCGACGGCTTACGACAGACTGGTGGACCGGCTACTGGCATCTGAACGCTATGGCGAACGCTGGGCTCGACACTGGCTGGATACTGTTCACTTTGCGGATTCACACGGTTGCGAGCACGATGCATTTCGTCCGCACGCATGGCGTTATCGCGACTACGTCATTGACAGTCTGAATCGAGACACGCGATGGTCACGGTTTATTCGGGAACAACTGGCGGCAGACCGATTTTACCCCGACGAAAATCGATTGACAGCAGCTCTGGGATTTATTGCTGCCGGGCCGCTGGAATTGAGTCGTGCCGGAACGGCACCGGTTACGTTCGATTATCTTGATCGTGATGACATGGTGACGCAGACAATGGCGGCTTTCGCCAGTACCACAGCCAACTGTGCACGCTGTCACGACCACAAATTTGATCCCGTTACTCGGGAAGATTATTACTCGCTGCAGGCCGTGTTTGCCGGTGTGGGAAAAGGTGATGTTGAATTTGATGAAGACGCCGTTGTAGCGAGTGACCGGCGTCGCTGGACGGAGTTGCTGGACGCGACGAAAAACGACAATCGAACAAAGTTTCTGACGCCTGAATACGCGGACGTGGTTGCCAGGTGGGAACAGACAATGTTAGCGCAGCCAGCCGTCTGGGAACCGCTTTTACCAGCCACGTTTCTTTCGTCTGGTGGAGCAACACTGCAGCGTCTTGAGGACAGTTCGTTGCTGGCGTCAGGAATCCGCCCTGACACAGACACCTACACGATCACAACATCCACGTCTTTGACGCGGCTCACTGCACTGCGACTGGATGTCCTGGCAGACGACAGGTTGCCGATGAAAGGACCGGGGCGACAGGACAACGGCAACCTGCATCTGACAGAATTCGAGGTGCTGGTGTTTGAATCCGACGCTGCAGAAGCGAAACGATTGACGATCAGCAGGGCAACGGCCGACTTTGATCAGTCCGGTTGGACGATTTCTCATGCCCTGGATGGCGACCTGAAGACAGCCTGGGGGATTCATCCCCAGGTCGGCCGGTCACATCACGCCGTCTTTGAACTGGATGAAGCTCTGGATTTGGCGCCGTCAAGTCACCTTGTCATCGTGCTGAAACAGCTTCATGGTGTCGGCCATCTGATTGGGCGACTGAAACTGTATGCGACCGGCGCCGAAGGAGCATCTGCGGAGGTGCTGCCCGAACCTGTACGCCTGGGAATCAACTTGCCGCCGGAACAGCGATCATCGGATCAGATTGCGGCAATCGCCGCCTGGGCTCTTCGTCTTCATGCGGAAGATAAACTGGCCGGACTTCCTGCTGCGGCATCTGTGTATGCGGTTTCGACCAGCTATTCACATGGAAAGAAACTGAGCAGTCCCATGGCTCCGAAAGTTGTGCATGTGCTGGGGAGGGGGGACATCCACAGACCGGGAGAAGTTGCGGTCCCCGGGGCCCTGTCGTCCATCACAACGTTACCCGGTCGTTTCAAACTGGATGATCCCGACGACGAAGCATCCCGTCGGGCGGCTCTGGCCGACTGGCTGGCGGCGCCTGAGAATCCCCTGTCGTGGCGGAGCATCGTTAATCGGGTGTGGGCCCATCACTTCGGATGTGGTCTGTGTGATACACCGAACGACTTCGGTCGCATGGGCGGCATACCTTCGCATCCCGAACTGCTGGACTGGCTGACCGTTTGGTTTCGCGACGATGCCACAGGATCGTTGAAACAGCTGCACCGTCTGATTCTGCTTTCTTCGACCTATCGGCGTCAGTCACGATCCGTCGCGACCCAGACTGCGAATACGACGGACGTGCAGAATCGTCTGCTTTGGCGGATGAATCGGCGTCATCTGGATGCCGAATCGTTTCGTGATGCAGTACTTCAGATTTCCGGTCGCATTGATTTTTCGATGGGCGGTCCGGGCATTCAGCAGTTTACCCAGTCGACAGGCTCGCAGCTCACTCCGAAACTGCACTATGACAAGTTTGACTGGCATCATCCTGCCGCTGCACGCCGCAGCATCTATCGGGTCGTTTGGCGCGGCATTGCCGACCCGTTCATGGAATCGCTGGACTTTCCGGATCTCGGGCTGCTGGTCCCGAAACGAGATTTTTCGGTTTCCGCCCTGCAGGCACTAGCCACTTTTAACAACGACTTTGTGCTGCATCACAGTCAGCTTCTGGCGACACGCCTGGAGGCGGATCACGCGACTGCGGAGGAACAGATCGGTCAGGCCTGTCGCCTGATTTATCTGCGACAGCCGGATGCAGCAGAAAAAAAGCTTCTTGCCGCTTACACAATGCAGCATGGTCTGGCAGCGACCTGTCGAGTCCTGTTCAACAGCAACGCATTCATATTTGTAGACTGAGCATGACAACTTCGCGACGAGAGTTCTTGTGGAATGGTGGCGGTGGTCTTGGCGGCCTGGCTGTGTCACAGATGTTCGCACAGGAGGCGCTGTCGGCTGATGCAGCCGGGGCAGATCCTGAATTAAACGGCGGGCTCCATCATCCTGCCAAAGTCAAGCGAGTGATTCAGCTGTTTATGACGGGCGGCGCCAGCCCTATGGACACGTTCGACTATAAACCTGAGCTGGAAAAACTTCACGGTCAGAAGCTGGGACCGGCGGAGAAACCGGAAGGCTTTACCGCGCCCCCGGGCGCAATTATGAAGAGTCCGTTCGAATTCAAGCAGCATGGCGATAGTGGTCGCTGGGTCAGCAGTGTATTTCCTCATCAGGCACAGGAAGTTGATGAGATGGCTTTCCTGATGGCGATGGCGTCAAAGACGAACGTTCACGGACCCGCGACCTACATGATGAACTCTGGTTTCCTGTTGCCGGGGTTTCCATGTATGGGGGCCTGGATCTCTTATGGGCTGGGAAACCTGTCCGATCAATTGCCAACCTTTGTTGTGCTGCCTGATGCTGCGGGCCTGCCTTACAATCAGAAGGGCCCGTTTTCATCAGGGTTTCTTTCGGCAGTACATCAGGGCACAATCATCAGTGCGGGGGGACGGAATCCTGTGCCCGATCTGTTTGCCAACGAACGATACAGGTTTGCCACTCGTGAAGCCGACCGCGATGGCTTCGCACTGCTGGAAACGTTGAATGCTCAGCATGCAGCAAAGGACACTGGCGATTCGAAAATGGAGGCTCGCATTCAGTCCTACGAACTGGCAGCTCGTATGCAGTTGTCTGCTCCGGAAGCTTTTGATGTCGCTGCCGAAAGTGAATCCACTCATAAAGCCTACGGTCTGGACAACAAGCCCACGAAAGATTTTGGTCGTCGCTGTCTGCTGGCTCGCCGGCTTGTCGAACGTGGTACCCGATTTGTGCAGGTCTGGAGTGGTCAGCAGGGTGCGACAGGTAACTGGGACAACCACAGCAGCATTCCGAAGGAGTTGCCGCCCATCGCGCTTTCCGTGGATCAGCCGATTGCCGCCCTGCTTCGTGATCTGAAGGACCGCGGTCTGTTGGACGACACGCTTCTGATCTGGACCACTGAGTTTGGACGCACGCCGTTTGCTCAGGGCGGCGATGGTCGGGATCACAACGGAGGATCCTTCGTCACCTGGCTGGCCGGTGCGGGCATCAAGGCCGGTGCCAGTTACGGCCAGAGTGACGATTGGGGTTACAAGACTGCTGCAGGCAGGACCTATTGCTATGACTTTCACGCAACTGTGCTGCACCTGATGGGCATCGACCACAAACGCCTGACCTACCGTCAGAATGGCATCGATCGTCGATTGACGGATGTGCACGGAAGTGTTGTGAGCGAGATTCTCACGTGATTCCACGTGGCCGAACGCTGAACGACAGGAAGTTTTTGCGCGTCTGAATTGGCGTCGCTGCACAATTCAGCCACGCCGACGGGGCTGCTTATTTGCATGGCATTTGGCGTCAAACGCATATTGCACACAACCACGTTCTCTCTAACCGGCAAACAGGTGACGCCATGCACAAGTATGCCATTATGGGACTTCAGGGGTGTGGCAAAGGCACTCAGGCCAAAATGCTGGCCGAAGCATTTTGGCCTGGTCCACATCAGTATGGGCGGCGGCTGTCGAATATCCAGAGCCACACCAAACTGGCGGCATGCATCAAACGCGTTATTACTGATGGTCAGCCGGTTCCCGATGTAATTGTTGAACAGCTCATCCGGAGGCGTCTGGATGAGCACGACTGGAATTACGGTTATAATGCGGGTGACTTTCCGCGAAACGGCCGGCAGGTTCTGTTCTTTCTCGAAAGCCAAGATATCGATGTGGTGATGCGGATCGATGTTTCCGCTGCAGTCGTGCTTCAGTGAGTACTGTCAGGTCGGTTGTGCAGTCAGTGCGGGCTGGACTACAACGTGAGACATCATCGGTCTGCGGTGCAAAAGCAGTGTGACGTCTGCGGCGGCGAACTCGTGACGAGAGCGGACGATAACGAATCGGCCGTCAGAGAACGTCCGGCAACCTGCCACCCGAAAACAGAGCCAGTTGTGAAGCCGTTTGCCTTCAAAGGAACTGATCGCCAGCGTTGACGGCGAGTTAGCTGCGGCTGAGGTTCCGGCCGAAGTTCGAACGTATCTGAGGTTGGCACAGAAAGTTATGTGTGCCGACGCCGCTTGATTTCATCAGTGTCACTTCGACTACGTTCGAGGACAGTGATGTGATTTTCGGATTTAGTCGTTTGACACGCTTGGTGTTCCGTCAGAGTATGGCAGACAGCGTGACAATGCATACGCCGTATCCGAACTGTCGATAATTGCTGGCACCGGCAGTTCAACCATCGGATTCACATTCAAAAGGCCGTTTTATCATGGTACAAATGTTATCTGCAGCCCTTACCGTTCAGCGGCGTCAGGTATTAATCACCGCCGCGCTGTGTGTCCTGAGTTGTGGCCATGTCCGTAGCAGCGAAGCCGGTGACATCCTGGCTTCCGGCGCCGGTGTCGAGTTGGTGTTTGACGGCGGTGCCGTGCTGACTGAAGGCGTTGCTGCCGGGCACGACGGTCTGATGTACTTCAGTGATATTACGTTTTCACATCAAACCACAGACGAGAACGGAGTATTTGAGGCCGGACACATCTGGAAGTATGACCCACAATCCGGAAAAACAACGATCTTCCGCTCACCCAGCGGTATGTCGAACGGTCTGAAGTTTGATGCAGATGGAAATCTTCTTGCTGCGGAGGGTGCTGACTTTGGTGGACGCCGCATCACGCGTACCGATATGAAGACGGGGAAAAGCTACGTTATTGCGGGACTCTACGAAGGACGGCCGTTTAATTCGTGCAACGACATCACCATTGACGAAAAGGGCCGCATATACTTCAGTGACCCGCGATATCTGGGACACGAGCCCATCGATCAGCCGGTGATGGCCGTGTATCGAATTGATCCTGACGGAACAATCGACCGCATAATTACGGATGCGGGCAAGCCCAACGGTGTCTGTGTGGCTCCGGATCAAAAGACGCTGTATGTCGTCAGCAACGATAACGGGAACTCGGGCATTGGACGGATTCCGGAAGATTCACCTGCCCACAAGGGACGTATGGCGTTGCTGGCGTACGATCTGGATGCCGGCGGCACCGCGAAGTTTCGCAGCGTACTGGTCGACTACGCTCCACAGGACGGTCCCGATGGTCTGGTTGTCGATGCCGAAGGGAACCTGTACGTCGCTGTCCGCGATGAGACCCGGCCTGGTATTGTCGTTTATTCACCGGCAGGTGAAGAACTGGAGTACATCGAAACGGAATTGCCCACGAATGTCGGTTTCGGGCGCGGCAGCGAAAGCAGAACGTTGTACATCACGGCCGGAAAAAGTCTGTTCCGTGTGCGATTACAGAAAGAGGGTTATCAATTGCCGCTCAGGTAGTCGCCGGCCGGATGTTTCGTTGTTTGCGGATCATAGAAACTGAGGCGTGAGCAGTCGTGGCAGAAACAGTATTGCTTCGGGAACGAAGACCACGACGAGCAGCAGCAGCAACATTGGCAGCAGGATGATGGCAACATCTTTCAGGGCATCCACGACCTTAATGTTTCCCAGCGAGCATGAGATCAGCAGGCACAGCCCATAGGGCGGAGTCACCAGCCCGATGGCCAGTGAGATGACTCCGATGATGGCAAAATGAATGGGGTGCATGCCGACGGTTTCGGTAAGCGGAAGCAGGACTGTGCCAACCACGATGATTGCCGGGATGGCGTCGATGAACATGCCCACAAACAGAAATGCCAGGGCGACGACACATCCGGTTGTGGCCACGCCGGTGCCCCAGCCGCTCATCATTTCGACCAGGGCCTGTGGCACACGAAACCAGGCAAGCAGCCAGCCAAATGCTGATGCCGTTCCGATGCAGAATAATGAAATTGCGGCCAGCCTCGCTGACTCATACAGGACCGACGGGAATTCTTTCCATCCGATCGAACGATAAATAAGTCCGCCGAGCACAAGGGAATAGAACACGGCCACTACAGAAGCTTCGGTCGGAGTAAAAAATCCACCGACAATTCCGCCAATAATGATGACGGGGGTCACGAGAGCAAGCGACCCCTGTTTCGCCGCGCAAAGAAATTCACTGAGAGAAGCCTTTTGATAGACGGGATAGTTGCGGCCTTTGGCGTAGATCAGCACTGTTCCCATCATGCTAAGTGCAATCAACAGACCGGGCACGACGCCGGCCATAAACAGGCCGCCGATGGAAACGGACATCAGCCCGCCCCAGACGATCATGAGAATACTGGGTGGTATGATCACACCCATCACGGACGAACACGCCGTTATGGCGACTGAAAAACGGGAGTCGTAGCCTTCCTTTTTCATCGCGGGAATCATCATCGCACCAATTCCGGCGGCGTCGGCCGTTGATGAGCCGGAAATTCCGGCGAAAAGCATACTTACAAGGACGTTCACGTGGCCCAGTCCACCAGGCAGGTGCCCGACGGTTGCTGTCGCCAGCCGCACAAGCCGCTCAGTGATGCCGGCGGAATTCATCAGGTTGGCAGCCAGCAGAAAGAAGGGTACTGCCAGCAGGATGAAACTGTTGTACGACTTCCACATTTCGTTGATCAGCAGAACGGGTGTCAGCCGATCGTCGATCAGAATGACAGGAATGCAGGCCAGACCCAGGGCAAACGACACCGGAACGCGAATGACGATCAATACCGCAAATGTGCCAAACAGTATCGCAGTCACTTCCCCCGGTCCCATGCTCAACCCCCCGGTTTGCGATCGGAGATGATTCGGATGTCTGCCACGATTTTTTCTGCCAGAAACAGTATCCATGTCACACCGGCCAGCGGAAATGACACATAGATACTGAGCATATTGATGCCACTCATTTCCGAATTCTGAAGCCCGCCGAATTTCGCGAAGTCGTATCCGTACCAGGCAAACAGCAGGGCCAGAACTGTCATTGCGGAATGCACAATGAGTCTGCCGACGGCTTCCTGCTGTGGCGTTTCCGGCGATGGTAGCAGATCCACGTCGAAGTGTGCGCCGTCTCGAACTGCAATCATCGATCCAATCATGATGACCCAGACGAAGCAGAACCTCGCGACTTCTTCTGTCCAGATATAGCGAGGAATGAACCCGGTGTGTCTGGAGACGATCTGGAGCAGCACAGGGACAACCATCAGCCCCATCAGCACAGTGAGGACGACTTTCAGGAATTTGTAGTATCGGTCAGTCAGGCGTTTCATCAAAATGAACAGGCCCACTGTGTCTGAGTGAGTCAGAAAGAGTTCCGGCAGCGTCGCGAGCGTCCGCTCGGATCAGCTGCCGAGTGGCGGTCATTGTACTGCGTTGACTCGTGAGAACACATCTTCGGCGTTGATCTCTCTGGCGTAGGCCGCTTTCACTGGTTCAGCCAGACGCATCAGTTCCTCTCGCTGTGTGAATTGATGCAGTCGCAGCAGGCCGTCTTCTTCCATTTGAGCCAGAATTGCAGCATCTTCAGTGGACTCCAGATGGCGTCCATGGGCACCGGCCTCGCGACCGGCCCTCATAATCGCCGACTGAAGGTCTTCCGGCAGCCGCCGGAATGTCTTCGCGCTAAAACACAACGGACGCACTGTGATCGCGTGCTTCGTGAGTGAGATCTCAGGGCCGACTTCATAGAACTTCATCTGTTGAATTCCTGCCGCCTCATTCTCTGCGGCATCGATAACGCCGGTCTGGATGGCATTATAGATTTCACTGTATGAGATGACTGACGGTGACGCCTGGATCGCCTGAAAGATTCTTGTTTGAATAGGAGCCCCCATGACTCGCAGGTTCAGTCCCTTCAGTTCCGCCATATTTGTCACCGGCCGGTTTACGATCAGGTTACGGGTTCCTCCGCCGGCGTAGCCGATAATCATTACATCTGCTTTTTGCCGCACTTCATCGGCGATCGGCTGAAAAGCATCGCCATTCAGAACTTTGTTCCAGTGGTCAATGTCACGGAACAGAAAAGGCATATCAATCAGCGGGGCGCCATCAGAAAACGTTGACATGTGAGCAGGTGAAACGATCCCGTAATCCACGGACAGGCCCTGGCTCATGTAGGCAAAGTAATCCTTTTCCAGGCCAAGCTCGCTGTTCAGGTAAACCTCGAATTCGACCGGGCCGTCGTAGTATTCGTGAACCAGTTCTTCGAATTTCAGAATTGTACGTGTGAATGCGTGGTTGGCATCGAACTGCGACGCGCCACGCAGAATGATGGTTTCCGGCGAATCATCATTCGAAGCTGCTCTGTGCTGGTCGCGCGTGCCGTCAGATTGTGCGACCAGTATGATGATGCCTGCGGTCAATGCGCCGAAAAGAAGAACGACTAAGGTGGTTGGTTTCATGTGCTCGGTCTGGCTCCGCGGTGTCAGAGGGATATCTGCTGTTGCAGAATATCACTGATCGAGCGCCGTTCCAAACGTGAGGGCTGTGAGCAGGACGCTGTTTGCTGACCGGGCCGTCGGTAATCGCCGCTACTTTACGTCACGGCACACCGCAGACATTGACCATTGTATCGACTGGCCGTGAGAACCGATTCGGTCGAACACGGGGCATGAGTGCTGGAGTTTCCGGTTACACCGCAGGGGGCCCGCGTTATTAGTGCTCGCTGATATTCCGTCCGGGACGGCACATCCGACGTAAGCCATCGACGGTTGCTGATTCGTTACGTTGCGAGTTGCAGACGTACGTCGTCTTCGAATGATCTGCACCGTCAGAATTATGACATCTGCAAGCTGGACCGTGCGGACATCCTGGTTTTGTGATCGAAACTCATCGATGACATCAATGAGTACCTTGTCGCCTGACGCACACAAGGCTCAGCCTTCCTGAAGTCTCTGCTTTTCTGCCTGAATCCCCAGTGCAGGTTCAGCGGTTACTACGTACCGTCTTTACATCAGGTAAATCGCGGCCAGCATGCTTATCCTGGAATGAAATTCGTAATGATGGCAGGATCTGCGACAGCGGCCACCGCTTAACCAGAAAATCATTGACCGTGAGATCGGACTTTGTCAGCGTCTTGAACGCCCGGCATCCAGTGCTGTGAATCTTGTGCGCAGCAGTCTGCCGCTGATTTTGAACGCGAAGTCGGGCGAAATCGATGCGACTCAGCGGATGGAGTTGTAATGATCGTTTTTTGTCATCTGATACAGAAGAGAAACGGAGCTGTGCAGCAACTAAAATCACTTCAGTCCGGCGGGTAGTGGTTGGCGTATGTCGAGGCAGTTGATGGCTTTGTGTCTTATCGGAACGCTGTTGCAGACTTGCGGTGTCAGCGCCGCGGAGGCAAAGAACGCGCGTCCCGACGTGTTGTTCATTGCGATCGACGATCTGAACGACTGGATCGGCTGCTTGGCAGGACATCCGCAGGCGCGAACTCCCGACATCGACACTCTGGCCAGTAGTGGAACTCTGTTTACGAATGCTCATTGCCAGGGGCTGATCTGCGGACCATCCCGCGTCAGCCTGCTGTCGGGCAGTTATCCGTTCACGACGGGGTTGTACCAGCAACCCAACAAACGAGACATGCAGCTGGGCACGAAACACTTTCATCGTCATTTACTTCCACAGTACTTTGCACAGCATGGCTACGAAACTCTGGCTGTTGGCAAGATCTGTCATGGAGATCCGGACGATATGGCATTTCAGTCGTACGGTAGCAAGTGGCAGGGATTCGGGCCTAAGCCACCTGACGGACACCGATTTAATTATCAGTTGCCCGACGTTCCATGGACCGGAACACAAACGGATTGGGGTGTCTTTCCGGACGTCGACAGTCGGATGCCCGATCACAAGGCTGCCGCCTGGGCAGAGCGGCAGCTGGCAATGCAGCACGACAAGTCCTTTTTTCCGGCCGTCGGATTCATTCGGCCCCACGTACCGTTTTATGTGCCGCAAAAATGGTTCGATATGTTTCCTCTGGATGACATTCAACTGCCGGACGTGCGTCGTGATGATATTGACGACGTACCGAGAATCAGTCGGCAGATGCACGAACTTCCAAAGTATCCGCCGCCGGATTATCTGCAGTCAGATGACAACAGGCAGTTGCGTCTGTGTGTCCGGTCATATCTGGCGTGCACGGTTTTTGTGGATCACCCGGTGGGACGTGTTCTGGAAGCCTTGGCATTCAGTCAGCATGTGGACAACACGATCATCTGTCTGTGCAGCGATCACGGCTATCATCTGGGCGAGAAGACCCGAATGTTCAAGCACACCCTCCGGGCAGCATCCACTCGCGTTCCATTAATTGTTGTTCAACCCGATGTCCGTAAAGGCTTGCGGATCGACATGCCGGTCGGACTGATAGATCTTTATCGGACACTGGTTGAAATGTGTGGTCTGCCCGGAAAAACGTTCAACGAAGGCGTCAGTCTGGTGCCCCTGCTGAATCGGTCGCAGCCTGAGTGGCGTTCTGCGATACCGACAACCTATGCACGTGGCAGTCAGTCGCTGCGATCACGAAGACGGAAGTGAAGAATTGTATGATCACTCTGCAGATCTGCACGAATGGAATAACCTTGCGGCATCAGATCGACATCAGATAGCGGTTTCACGATTTCGCAGAGAGTTGCCGCAACTGAATGCGGCATACCATCCGGCAACACAGAAAGGACCCGTCAATGCCTGGTTTCAGAAGCATCTGGCGGAAACCGGCGTCGGGAAATAGGCATTTCCGTTTGCCGGGACCGGAATTCTTGCTTGTCGGGCAGCCGGATTGCGGTGTCAGATCAGTGATTATCGTTCCCGGCACGCTGTTCCGAACCAGCATGGATATTCTCATGTCGGTGTAGTTTCGTGCCGTTTCTGCAAAATCGGCGGTCCGTCGCCCGGCTGGTTTGATTCAATTCGTGACGTGGCGTAGTTTCCTGACAGGCGAGTTAATTTGCACTTCCCCTCCGCGCTTTCAGGATTTGCAGGATCGGGTACAGTCCGATGCTGAGAATCCGTCCCGTTCAGCCTGTCCTGTATCAGCTCAGTTTTCTAAATGACAAACAACGATCTTAATAATTCCCTGGGTGATGTTTCTCGTCAGTCTGACGACCAGAAAAAGCGAAACAGACGCGATGTGAACGAATACATCGCCTTGAAACTGATCGTCAACGGTCAGCCGGTTCCGATCGGGTTCAGGAAAACCGATTCGCTCGGTGCTGAACGCATTCTGAATACCTGGCACCAGCGGCTGAAGCACCTGGAAGCGGTGCGGTGCCCGGTGGACGGACGCATCGAATCATTTCTGGAGCGGCACTTCGTTGGCGTTCCGGGAATAGAAGGCCTGAAGTTGCCGGACGTGGCCCTTGTGCTGGATCGACACGGGATTGCGCGTGAACTTTCTCTGCCGATTGATGGCGAAGAGTACTTCAACGACTTTGTGTCATCCTATCGTGTTCACAACGGTGTCCTGCATAATCCTCGCCATGATCGTCGGACCACCAAAGGGACGTTTCACGTCTGTGAAGGCGGTCTGCCGATTCCGTCCGACAAGCAGGCTGTACCAAAGCAGACATTTGCTCACCTGTTCCGGGTTGCTATGAATCCGCCTCAGAAGGATCAGGAACTACCCTTCACTTCCCTGGAGGAACAAAAGGCAGGCCTGTTCGTGTCGCTGCTGCTGCGTCCACTGCTGTGTCCGGAAGTGGAAGGATTCTGCAACCGGCAGACCATGGAGGTCCGGTTCTTTGCTCCGGGATCGCTGGTCAGCAATCTGGATTTCGTTGAATCCATTTTCGGGAATGCAGGAGATCCGTTCCTGCCCGAAAACGATTCCGGCCTGGATGTTGAGAACTGGAGCGGACACACCGGTTGTGTGATTCTCGCTCCCCATCTCAGCGAGGTGACCAAAAAGGAGGCCGGTCTGCCTTGTTTTGACGAGGCCACGGAACGGCAGCGCCGGGACGGCATGTGCTGGAAGACAGCAGACGAGAAATACAACAACGGTACTCCCTTCAAGCTCACCTGCCGTAACGAAGAAGGGGTCATCGTCACGTTGATAGCGGACAATTACTTCGGCTACTGTAAGAAGGAAGTTAAGACTCAGCTGAGTTATGCAGCGAATCTTGCGGGTAACTATGAGGAAGAACATGCGGGTGGAGCGATTGCGTTTGCCAGCTACAATATGGGTTCAGAATTCGTTGCGGACAAACGTCGTTACAATCAGCGGACGTTTGATGACGTCGTTCGTGACTATGCGGCATTTATCGACGTAAAGCCCGAAGGTTACGGTGTCGATCGCAATTTTCCGGAACTGATCTACGTCCCGGAGGATGCGCGCGGCACTGTTCAGGGCCAGCGAATCAGCTGGACGCGGGATGGCCGTGAATATTCCGTTCCTCTGACACCAGGACACGTCTACATCACGCCGTCCGGTTACAAGGTACGACTGGAGAAACACGTCGCGGCACCGTCGTGGCGTCTGGTGGGTACGCTGTCGGAAGGTGTCTTCTGTCACAAACCCTGCACTGTCAGCGGTGGCGGCAAAAGCGAGATCAGCAAGTCCATCGCTGACTACCTGCTGCACGGGCCGATATTTGTGGCGGATGCGGAGCAGGATCTGAATCAGGTTCAGCAGATTTTCGATCGCGATTACTCAGACCGCTGGGACCCGAACGGAGCGGTTCAGCCTGACTACGCGAAGTCTCCCACGCGGTCGGTACTGGAACCGAATCGATCACTGGGCAGTGTTATTAAATTACTGACGCCGTCAGTCGACTATACGGACGAGTACAACACGTGGCTGGAATCGATTCCCGGTTATATCTACGCCATCGTGTTTATCATCAAGAGACTGTACCGGCCGGATTCCAATCGAGACTGGCGACAGGATTTTACCGTCGACATTGTGAACGGTCATCCAGGCCACGAACTGAAGTATGGTGAACGGAATGTGATTGGCAGTTATCTGCGCGTAGGGCTTGTGGACGACAAGACGTGGCGAACGTTCAAGCTGCGTCAGGATTTCGAACCGGCTCAAAAGGTGCAGACGGAAGATGATATCACTGCATCAGTAGTGGTGCCGGCAAGCGGTCTGGAACACCTGAGTCCTTTTGCTCCCCGGGCGACCAGCTACAAGTTTTCTGAGAACTGCGAGTACCGGCTGTTTCAACGCCCGGACGACGCCATTCACCGCGGTCTTGACAAGCAGACGGAAGCAGACCTTGCTCGCAGTGACAATTTCATTGTCAATTTTGAGCCCTTGTCTCGTCATCGCATTAACGAGATTTGTGAGCGAGCGGTGGATCTGAGTCAATTTACCGCTCCGATGCAGGATCTGTTACGCGACGCACGCGATGCCGGGGGGGGGTACGTTGTCTGTTCAAATACGCCGCGGAAGATTGATGGTGAAAACAGCAAGAACCCTCGCTATCTGCAGGCCCGTCCGGATCTGATCACGCCGTTCAATCGTTACGTCGCTGAAATGGGAGCCCGTCTCTATCGGGCCGTTCCTGCGGACAAGCCGGTGCTGCAACCGGTGAACTCGGTGCTTGCCGGGCGCCGCAATAATCCGGCCGACTACGCCAACAACATCCGACCGCTGGCAGTCCATAATCCGATTCACTATCAGGAACTGCCTGAGTTGTTCATGGACTTTATCAGTGCTCTGACGGGGAAGAGTCCTTCCACGACCGGGGCCGGCAGCGAAGGAGCACTGACAAAAGGGCCGTTCAATGCCCTGCTGCCCATTGCTGATCTGAACGCTGCGCTGGTGGGCTACCTGCTGACCGGTTTGCACGGGTTTTCGACTCCAGCCGGACACATCGGTTCGAGCGTGCGAATTGATCATGACATCAGTATTCTGATTCCGGAGGTATGGTGCCGGCTGAGTCCCGAGGAACGAGAACCGCAGTATCTGATCAATGAAGAGCTGCTTGAGAAAATCGATGACTTTGAGCACGAAGGCAAGCTGATACCGGCGAGTCGCCTGGGCTATCGAGTTACTTCGCGTTTTATCCGTCGGTTCGCCGGTCGCGTTTTTGACAACCCAAGCATGGTCTTCGACGACGCGATTCTGCAGCCTGAAACTCAGGATTTTGCCGCCTACGCAGATGGAATTCTGTACATCGCCGAAGCTCACGAGCGAGTTGCTCGTAATTATCTCGATGACGGATCCATTGACCTTGCCTGTCCCCCGTTGAGAGCATTGTTGCACATCATGGCGGAGGGAACATATCTCGGCAAAGACATTCACGACCCGGAGATTCGTCAGCTGTTTTCCCTCGAATCCATGCTGCAGTCAGAGTGGTATGTGGAGCGTCTGAAAACGCGGCGACAGCGCGATCAGCAGCTCTGGCAGCGACATGTCACGTACCTGCAGACATTTGTCAGTCAGCCGGAATTTGAGCCGGACGTGGAACGTCTGGGTTTGAAGTCGCGACTCGAAAAAGCGACGATCCGGCTCGCAGAAGTTTCGTCCTCGGACTATCTGCAGCAGCTGCATGGCTGCATCGGAGCTGACAGGCTGCAATGACAGTTGATAAAATCCGCTGCGTCGAAGAGAGAGTGGCTCAGCAGTGATTTCTGACGGAACGACAGCAGGTTCACCACACGGTACCACATTCTGCCTTTGGCCAGATGCTTAACCGCGTGTTTCTGCAGGACTCTTCTGATACCCGCGTTTTATGGTTCAGCCCTGGCAATTCTGGATTGATGTCGGCGGTACGTTTACGGATTGTATCGCAGCGACTCCTGCGGGAAAGTTGAGGCAGTTCAAGACTCTGAGTTCCGGTGTCACAAAGGGTACCGTCGCCGCCCTGATGCACGGTGGTTTTGAGGACCTGAGGCGAACGGTCGATCCGGATCACTTCTGGGTGGGGGCCGAACTGCGGTTGTTTTCTGCTTCCGCTGATCTGTTGCACGTCACAACGGTTCTGGCATTTGATGCATCGGCGGGCCGGTTCACGCTGGCTGAAAGTGGCCTGCCGGCCGTGTCCGGCGCAACCACATACCAGTTGGATTTGGGGCTGCCCGCACCTGTACTGGCGATTCGATGGTCGTTAAGACTGCCGTCGGGGCGGGCATGTCCGGCCGTGCGAGTGCGGTTCGGCACCACTCGGGGAACGAACGCGCTGCTGACGCGCACCGGGGCTCGTACGGCGTTGATCACCACAAAAGGCTTTGCCGATGTGGCGTTGATTGGCAATCAGGACCGTCCGGATCTGTTCGATCTGAACATCAGAAAGCCGGAACCGTTGTTTTCAAAGGTCTTTGAAGTCGATGATCGGATAACAGCCGAAGGCTCTGTGCTGCGTGTTCCGGATTCCGGGACGGAGGCCAGGCGTCTGAAAGACGACGGTCTTCTGACGGAAGAATTCGAATCTGTTGCCATCTGTCTGATGAACGCTTATCGCAATTCAGTCAACGAAGAGTGCATTGAGCAGCTTGTGCGACAAGCCGGGTTTGACGAAGTCAGTCGTTCGTCGGAAGTCTCCTCACTGATTCGCTTCGTGCCGCGGTGTGATACCACTGTGCTGGATGCCTACCTCAATCCGGTGCTGCGGACGTACCTCAGTGACATTCGTTCCCATCTGCCGGACAGCGACATTCATGTGATGACGTCCGCAGGTGGTCTGGTGGGCAGTCACCGTTTCCGTGGTCGAGATTGTGTCCTGTCGGGGCCGGCGGGTGGCGTTGTGGGATTTGCGAGCGTGGCGGTGGAGGAAGGGTATAAGAACGCCATTGGTTTTGACATGGGCGGCACCAGCACCGACGTTGCCCGCTTCGACGGACACTTCGCGGTTGAAAACGAAACCACCAAGGCCGGAGTCCGTATCATGACTCCGGTGCTGGCGATTGAAACGGTTGCCGCTGGTGGCGGCAGCATCTGTGGGTTTGATGGTGTGCGACTGTTTGTGGGACCTGACAGTGCCGGAGCGGATCCCGGACCGGCCTGCTACGGTGCGGGCGGGCCCCTGACGGTCACCGATCTGAACGTGTTTCTGGGACGCGTTCTGCCGCAGCATTTTCCGTTTGCGCTCAACGTGTCGGCGGTCGAAACGAGGTTGATCAGGCTGAGAGCCGATATGGCAGCGGCCGGGTCTGCTTTGCCGGAAACGTCTCTGCAACAGATCGCGGAAGGTCTGCTGCAGATCGCAAATGACAATATGGTTCAGGCCATTCGTCGGATTTCGGTGGCGAAGGGCTATCATCCGGCAGATCACGCGCTGGTGAGTTTCGGTGGAGCGGGCGGCCAGCACGCCTGCAGTCTGGCCCGCAGTCTGGGGATTCGCACCGTCCTGATCCATCCGCTTGCCGGAATTCTTAGTGCGTGGGGTATGGGGCAGGCGGACGTTCGTGCCATTCGCCAGGCAAGCGTTCTGCAACCGCTGACCGATGAATCACTGCGTCAGCTTGAGCCGGTGCGGCAGTCATTTGAGGTTCAGACGCGGGATGAAGTTGTAGCTCAGGGCGCCGCCGAAGAACTGATTCAGGAGCCTGTGCTGCAGCTTGAGCTGCGTTACCGCGGTACGGACTCTTCGCTGTGGATTGGCGGCCGGTCCACCGCCGAGTTTCGCGAACAGTTCGACGTCGAGCATCGGCGATTGTTTGGATATCTGCGGAAGGAAATGGAGGTTGAAATCTCTGCGATCCGCATCGAGACCGTTGGGCGGTCCGGGAATACCGGCGACATACACGCTGTCGACGTGTCCACAAACGTCGACACGCAAGCTTGCAAATCTGACAAGACGAGCATCTTCTGGAAGGACGCTGAATATGATGCGCTGGTCTTTCATCGTGACAATCTGCAGCCCGGCATGAGCGTCACCGGTCCGGCGATTATCTGTGAACCGACGTCCACAATCTGGATTGAGCCCGGCTGCAATGCAGAAATCGCGATGTCCGGCACTGTGTTGATTGACGTTACGGATGATGATTCTGCCAGTGGGGCGTCTGATGTGTCAGATAATGTGATACCGGACCCTGTGCTGCTGGAGGTATTCAATAACCAGTTTGTGTCTATCGCAGAGCAGATGGGCGAGACACTGCGACGAACGGCCACGTCGACCAATGTTCGGGAACGGCTGGACTTTAGTTGTGCATTGTTCGATGTCCGGGGGCGACTGGTTGTTAATGCTCCACATGTCCCCGTACATCTGGGGGCGATGGGGGAAACAGTGCGAGTGATTATCGACGATCACCCTGATATGCAGCGGGGTGACGTTTTTGTCACCAACGATCCTTACCGAGGCGGTTCCCATCTGCCCGATGTGACTGTTGTCACTCCTGTGTTTGTCAGCAAATCGAATTCCCACGCCCGGATCGCTGATGTGTTGGCAGGTGCGGAAGAAAACGGCAACGCAACGGAGCAGCCGGCCTTCTATGTTGCCAATCGTGCTCATCATGCCGAAATCGGGGGTGCTGTACCCGGCAGTATGCCTCCTTTTTCGACAAATCTGGCCCAGGAAGGCGTGCTGATTCGCAGCCGGAAGCTGGTCGACCGTGGCGAGTCCTGCGAGGAACAGATTCGGCAACTGCTTGCGACCGGAGCGTTTCCCAGCCGAGCGGTGAATGACAATCTGGCTGACCTGGCAGCACAGGCTGCATCCAATGAGTGCGGTGTTCAGCTGTTACAGGTTCTTGTCGGGCGACATTCGGCTGACACAGTGCTGAATTATATGCAGCATGTTCAGAATGCAGCGGCCAGGAAGATGCGATTGTGTCTGGCTGGTCTCGAAGAACGCAACTATTGTTTCGAAGATCGGCTCGATGACGGCACCAAACTGCGAGTTGCCGTTCAGTTGAACGGGGACGAGGCTACGGTCGACTTTACCGGGACAGATGGCGTCCATTTCGGGAACCTGAACGCGAATCGGGCCATCACCACGGCGGCTGTGCTGTACAGCTTTCGCTGCCTGCTGAACGAAGATGTTCCACTGAATGCCGGAGTTCTGGAACCACTCACGATCGTGATTCCTGAGGGGCTTTTGAATCCTGCGGTCGGGATCTCGCCTGAAGATTCACCAGCAATCGTTGGTGGTAACGTGGAAACGTCGCAGCGGATTGTTGACGTTCTGCTGGGCGCTCTGGAAATTGCAGCGGCCAGTCAGGGCACGATGAATAATCTGACCTTTGGCGACGACACGTTCGGCTATTATGAAACCATCTGCGGCGGTTCCGGAGCGACACCGACGGGACACGGTGCAGATGCCGTTCACACTCACATGACAAATACGCGTCTTACAGATCCGGAAGTGCTGGAACAGCGCTACCCGGTGCGGCTGCGGAAATTCGAAATCCGACAGGGATCCGGTGGGCAGGGAAAATGTTGCGGCGGTGCTGGCATCGTACGCGAGATCGAGTTTCTGAAGATGCTGCAGGTGTCGATGCTGTCACAGCGTCGAGAGTCCAATCCTCCCTTTGGCCTGCAGGGAGGTGCAGCCGCGCTGTGCGGCCGGAATTCTCTGGTTAATGCTCACACAGGTGAGCAGAAAAATCTCGGTGCTGCGTTCAACACGACAGTCTCACCCGGCGACGTGATCCGCATTGAGACTCCGGGTGGCGGCGGCTTTGGTTCGCTGCCACCGATCTAAGTTGGTTGCTTGCCGGTCTGCATGACAACTGACTGATGACGGTGTGCAGTGAAATTTACAGAATCGGTCATGGACGTGTTCTGGTCGGGCGCTGCGGGGCGGGACAGCAGTCAGCCGGGCAGACGTCGTGACTGGCTTCATACTGTCCGACACATTCCCGAGTTGCCTGCTGTAATCGCTCCTGGATCAGCTTGCGAATCATCCGGACGAAGACAGGATGTGTGCCCGGTGTGTCAGCGCGAATTATCCGCAGGCCAATGTCCTGACACACAGTCGTGGCTTCGTCGTCCAGGTCGTACAGGACTTCGATATGGTCGGAAAGAAATCCAACAGGAGAGACCACAACCTGTTGCACGCCGCTGTTGCTGAGCGCACGAAGATGATCGCAGATGTCGGGTTCCAGCCACGGATCCTGAGGCCGTCCGCTGCGACTCTGATACACCAGACTCCATCTGTCTGCCGGCAGTTGCAGGCGTTTTGCCACAAGGTGACATGTTTCTGTCAACTGCCGGACGTAGTCAGATGTTTCGGCCATGGAATTTGGAATACTATGCGCCGTAAATGCCACGTGGACATCCTGATTGGCAGCAGTCTTCAATTCCGATATTGCGGCCTGAACATTCAAAGCATTGACTTCAACGAAGTCCGGATGATTATAAAAAACTCGAAGCTTGTGCACTTCGATGTCGGTGGCGTCAGCCTCGACCTGAGCGTCCGCGATGTTTTCGCGGTACTGGCGGCATCCTGAATAGCCGCTGTACCCGGATGTGACGAACACAAGAACTTTCCGGGCACCGGCCTGCTTCAGTTCCCGCATGGCGTCAGGCAGCATTGGCTTCCAGTTTCGGTTGCCCCAGAAAATCGGCAGATCGATTCCCTGATCTTCGCATTCGACGGCAACAGCCTGAATCAGTTTCCGGCACTGTTCGTTAATCGGACTAACGCCGCCAAAATTTTGGTAGTGCTCAGCAACCTCCAGCATCCGCGCTTGCGGCACGTTTTTGCCCCGCAAAACGTTTTCCAGAAACGGCATCACGTCGTCGGGACCTTCCGGCCCACCAAAAGACACAAACAGCAGGGCATCGTACGAATGACGGGGATCCTGTGACATCTGGACTTTCGGAATGTTTTCAGTGGATGGAAATATAGAGTGGACTGTACACAGAGATTTGTAGACCGCCACGCTGATTTGGCAACCCGGAGCGGGATTCGTCAGTGCGATTTGTGAACGAACGGAGAGTATCCGGAGGCCGGATGTGCACAACAGACTGAGCTCCGACGGTGGGAAATTCGCTGGTCCTGACACGGTTCTCTGTTGTGAGCACATCGCCGCTTTCCTAAACTTCCCCGCACCAGACGAGTCGGATTGGGGACGTTTCATTCGAATTCCGGTTATGGGCGTCTGTGACGGGACGGGTGGTCCGTTCAGAATCAGGCAGGAAATCATAGAACAAGCAGGTAATACCAACAGATGGCCAATTATTTCTTCACCAGCGAATCTGTCAGTATGGGGCATCCGGACAAGGTTTCGGACCAGGTCTCCGACGGAATTCTGGACGCCCTGCTGCGGCAGGATCCGATGTCTCGTGTTGCGTGTGAGACTCTGTGTACGACCGATCTGGTCGTGCTTTCCGGAGAAATAACCAGCGCGGCAAAAATTGATTACGTGGAAGTCACGCGGCAGGTCATTCGTGAAATCGGGTATACCAGCGACGATATCGGATTTAACGCCGATAGTTGTCGAGTCTTCTGCGCTCTGCACAGTCAGAGTGGCGACATCGCGCAGGGAGTGGATCGTGACGGGGCCGGCGATCAGGGACTGATGTTTGGCTACGCATGCAATCAAACTCCGGAACTGATGCCTGTGGCTATTGCGTTTTCGCACCGCATCATCAATCTGCTGGCGGAAAAACGCCAACAGGGCGAAGTGGATTGGCTGCGACCGGACAGCAAGAGTCAGGTGACTGTCGAATACGATGGGGCGAAGCCTGTGCGAATCGACGCCATTGTGGTGTCCACACAGCACTCGCCCGATGTAAGTCAGGAAGATATTTCTGACTACGTGAAGAAGGTTGTGAAAGAAGCGATTCCGAATGACCTGCTGGATGACAACACGAAGTATCATATTAATCCGACCGGGCGATTTGTGGTCGGAGGGCCGCACGGTGACACCGGTCTGACAGGCCGGAAGATTATCGTCGACACGTACGGCGGGTGGGGCCGACATGGCGGCGGAGCATTTTCCGGCAAAGACAGTACCAAGGTTGACCGTTCTGCAGCCTATATGGGCCGGTATGTAGCGAAGAATATTGTGGCGGCAGATCTGGCGGACGAATGTGAAGTACAGCTGGCATACGCTATCGGTGTGGCTGACCCGGTTAGTGTGAGAGTCGATACCAACGGTACTGCGAAGGTTGCCGAAGAAAGTATCCAGAAGGCTGTACAGGAAATCTTCCCTCTGAATCCGAAGGGGATTATCGAACATCTTGGGCTGCGACGGCCGATCTTCCGTCACACCGCGCACGGTGGGCACTTCGGTCGCAGCGAAGAAGACTTCAAGTGGGAAGGTACAGATATGGTCGACAAGCTGAAGTCAGCCGTCAGCTAGCTGGAATGCTCGTCAGTATAGCCCTTGGATTTCCCCGTGATCATTGAGACCAGGTGACCAGTATCCGAGCGATAGCTCGCGTGAGCCGTCGAAGACAGCTCGCATAAACCGTCGAAAACGGATTGGTGGCGTCGCCGCCGCATCAACAAGGCAGGAAGCCATGATTGAACCGGGTTCAACCAACCGAGCGTCACGGAGTCGTAGATTTGTCGCGTTGATCGCATGGGCTGGTCTGGTGCTGACCGCTGCCTTTCTATGGTCGGCACGTCAGAACGGCAGCATTCGTTCATCGGTGGCAGAGCCGATTTGTTTTCTGCTGGCTTCATTCGCCGCGCTGGCCGGCGTTTTTGCCTGGATGCTGTTCAATCCGAATCGACGTTCGGCACGTGACTCCGGGGCGCTGTTTCTGGCCGCAGCCGCGACACTGTTTCCGCCCCCGATCATCGGGTTCTGTCTGATGCCCGCAGACTCCCCGCTCCGAGGCTGGCTGGCGTTCGCCGTATTCATGTTGTGTGTGATCGCCATGCTGAGTCACATCCCTGATGAGTTTATCGGGGTTCCACGAGGGCGGCATACCTATCTGATACCGATTCCGGCGTTCGATCGTGTCAAGGATTCGGCGATGGATCCGGATGCGGCATGGTTCAGGATTTCGGATTTGTCGCAGATGGTAGCAGACACCGAGCGCCCGTCGCTTGCGCCACGGGCGTATCTGCAGCGTGAGGATCCCCGTGCGGAAGTCCGCCAGCCCGCAAAGATTCGTCCGGCAAGCGACGTCGACGATATCCTGGGGACAGACCTTGATCTGGATTTTCTGAACGATTCGCTGGCGGACGATGCCCCGCCTCCTCACTTCGCAGCAGAACAGTGGCCTGGGGATCAGGTACGGTCGACCCGCAATCACAAACGTCGGGACGAGAATCGTCCGGAGACCTCAAAACGGTTGCGTCCGCACAGTTCGGGCCGACGCAGCCAGACAGCGAATGATGCGGACCTTCAGCCGACAGCCTTTCCCCAGGTTCTGCCGCATACACAGCTGCCATCTTCTGCAGCCGATACACCTGACGATGACCGACGTTCGGTGGCGGAACGCCGTGTGGCTGCACAGAATCGAAGTGCCGAGGTGCAGGCGGAAGAAACAGAAGCGGGGTCCGTAACCGCTGAGGAAGGTGTAGCTGCAGATACGCTCGGTGTGGCGGTGGCACCGCTGCTGCCGCGACCCATGGGAAATGTAACCGACGTGTTTCAGCGGGACGACGTCTTATCGGATCCGCTGCAGCAGAAAGCGTCCGCTACAGAAGCCGATGAACAGCCCGTCGGTGAACAGCCCGTCGGTGAACAGCCCGTCGGTGAACAGCCCGCCGGTGAACAGCCCGCCGGTGCGGTTCCGGAGGGTCGGCCGGCACGATCCAGAACGTCCCGATACGACACCATTTCCACGGCCATGGAAGAGCCGTCAGCTGCAGAGTCACAAGAATCCGCACCACGCGATGCCAGGCCGTGGCAGGCTGAATCCAGCGTTGCCGGTGCCGCGGAAGCTGAAGATTCGATATCACCAGGACTGCAGCGTTCACAGGATGAAAGCGGCAGTGAGGTGGTTGAAGGCGTCATCCGAGTGCGATTTGACAAGGGGCAGAAGCGAGCAAATTTACATGTCCCTTTTTCTCCTCCACTTGCCGGCATGCCCGACGTTGAATGTGAGTGTGTTGGTGATGAACCGTTGAGGTTGAAGGTACCTGTTCGTCAGTCCTATGGAATTCGCATTGAGGCCCGACGGTCCAATGCGGACGAAGCCCTGGACACCGAAGTCGGCTTTGCGGCCTGCTGTCCGTCTGCATAGGCGATGCCTGTCAGTCTTTGCAAAACCCGGCGGTTCTTCGCCCCATTTTTGATCTGAATGGGCTATGCTGCTGTCTTTCAGACAGAACGGACTTTGCTCATTATCAGGCCATGCAACGAATAAGCGTCATTGATTCTCATACGGGCGGTGAGCCGACCAGAATAATTGTGGGCGGTGCTCCGAATCTCGGCCCGGGCTCTCCGGTTGACCGAGTCGCCTGTTTTCGCGAACAGTTCGATCACATACGAAGGTCTGTCATTCTTGAACCACGTGGTTCAGACGTGCTGGTGGGCGGTCTGCTGTATGACCCGGTGGATACATCCTGTGCAGCGGGGATCGTCTTTTTTAACAACGTCGGTTATCTTCAGATGTGCGGTCACGGCACTATTGGACTGGCCGTCACACTGGCGCACATGGGGCGGCTGGATGTTGGTGAGCATTGCATCGAGACTCCTGTGGGTATCGTCACAGTGACTCTGCTGGACCAGCACCGAGTGGCGGTTCGGAATGTTGCTTCGTATCGACATCGGACGTCGGTTGCCGTGCATGTGGACGGTTATGGCTCGGTGACGGGGGACATCGCGTGGGGCGGAAACTGGTTTTTTCTGGTGGCTGATCATGGTCAGGCACTCGACATGCAGCGGTGCGACGAACTTACGAATTTTGCTCGACGGGTCGCTGCCGGGCTGAAACGTGACGGGGTGACGGGGGCTGAAGGAGGTGTGATTGACCACATCGAATTATTCGGCCCGCCATCAGACTCTGGTACGGCTGACGGTCGTAGTTTTGTTCTGTGTCCCGGCGGAGCTTACGACCGGTCTCCCTGTGGTACTGGCACCAGTGCGAAACTGGCCTGCCTGGCGGCCGACGGCAAGTTGTTACCCGGCGAAACATGGCGGCAGGAAAGCATCGTGGGCAGCATTTTTGAAGGCAGCTTTCAATTTGCAGCGAACGAGGAGTCGATACCCGGTTTGCGTGGTGATGAACCTGCAGTTGTTCCCACGATCATCGGTTCAGCCTGGGTGACGGGAGAAAGCGAACTTATTCTGGATGATTCTGATCCGTTTTGTAACGGAATCTGCGGATGAACAACGGTACAAAACACACAGTCGTGATTGGGGGCGGAGTCATTGGGGCATTTTGCGCGTGGTATCTGACACTTGCCGGACGCAGGGTCACGATTGTTGACCGAGCGGAATTCGGCGCGGGGTGTTCTCATGGCAATTGTGGCTACGTATCACCCAGTCATGTTCTGCCGCTGACTGCTCCCGGGCAGATTCGTCGTGGTCTGAAGGGCCTGATCAGTCGCAATACCGCATTACGGATTCATCCCCGCCTGTCGCCGTCGTTCTGGAAATGGATGCTTAAGTTTTCTTTGCGCTGCAACCGCAGAGACATGCTGCAGGCCGGTCGAGGTCGAACGGCGCTGCTGGAATCTTCACGAAGACTTTATGAAGAGGTGATTACCGGGCAGGGGTTGCAGGTACAGTGGAAAACGGACGGGCTGCTGTTCGTCTACCGTGACAAGCCGGAGTTCGAAAAATATGCTGCAACTGACAAGCTGCTGCGGGACGAATTCGGTGTGGCGGCCGCACC